>Ga0137418_10003349_pt1 | contig 14740 bp, 9 predicted proteins | sample CZODoug3_1_2_16f_FD_122242 | JGI IMG/M metagenome (GOLD analysis project Ga0137418, IMG submission 122242) | Vadose zone soil fungal communities from Angelo Coast Range Reserve, California, USA - CZODoug3_1_2_16fungal (Hybrid Assembly) | ecosystem: Environmental > Terrestrial > Soil > Vadose... | reverse complement strand
GTCTCGCCGATGCCCTTTTCGATAGCATCCTGAATAGTGCCGACATCGATCCCGTAACGCGCTGCGGCCGGTCGGTTGATATGAATGTCGATGTAAGGCGCACCGCTGATCTGCTCCGGATAAACGTCGACCGCACCCGGCACAGTCTTCACTACTTCAGCGACATGTCTCGACAGTTCTTCGAGTTCCTTTAAGTCATTGCCGAAGATCTTTAGACCCACCTGCGAACGGATTCCGGTGGAAAGCATGTCGATGCGGTTTTGAATCGGCTGCGTCCAAATGTTCGTGATACCGGGTATGGTCAGCTTTTCATTCATCTCAGAGATAAGCTTCTCCCGCGTCATTCCAGCTCGCCATTGTTCTGTAGGCTTCAAATGGACGATTGTTTCGGTCATGTTTACGGGAGCGGGGTCGGTAGAGGTGTCCGCACGTCCGGCCTTGCCTACACTCGATTCGACTTCAGGGAAACTCTTCAAGATCGCGTCTTCCTTACCCAGAATTCGAAGAGCTTCATCTGCGGAAATGGCCGGATCGGTTATCGGCATGTACATGACGTCGCCCTCGTTAAGCGGAGGCATGAACTCTTTGCCTATTCCAGTCGCCAGAATGATGGCGCCGGTGAACAGCACCAACGCGATCGAGACGGTAATGAGGCGATGGCGCAAAGCCAACAGCAGGGCAGGCCGATAGATGGCACGCAGAAAACGCATCACGGGATTTGACTGCTCGGAGTGAAACTTCCCTCCCAGGAGGTAAGTGCAGAGCACTGGGACCAGGGTGAGCGCCATGATCATTGCGCCAAACATGGCGAACGTCTTCGTGAAGGCGAGCGGGTGAAACAATTTGCCTTCCTGACCCGTCAGTGAGAAGACCGGGACGAATGCCAGGATAATGATTGCCATTGAGAAAAACACCGGTCGCCCAACCAGCTTGGTGGAATCGCTGACCGTTTCCCAAACCTTCTTCCTGTCTTTGGGATCGACGTTTCGCTTTTCTAAAAAACGAAAGGCGTTTTCAGTGACCACAATTCCAGCGTCAACCAGAACACCGATGGCAATCGCGATCCCGGCGAGTGACATCAGGTTTGAGCTGATCCCCATGTAGTACATGAAAAGGAACGAGGTCAGCACCGCCAGCGGCAAGGGAATAGTCACGATGAGAATGGAGCGAAAGTGCGCGAGAAAGAGGATGTGCGCCAGTGTGACCAGAATTAGCTCTTCGATTAGCGCACGCTTTAAGGTGTGAGTCGCACGTTCGATGAGTTGCGTACGATCGTAAAAAGGAACGATCTCTACTCCTTTAGGCAAGCCAGACTTTATAGCCTCGATCCTTTGCTTGACGCTCTGGATTACATCCAGCGTGTTGACGCCATAACGCGCGATAACGACACCGCCGACGGCTTCTTTACCGTTCTTGTCCAGCACGCCGGTACGAAACGCATTGCCAAGCTTCACGTCCGCGACGTTGCGCATATAGATGGCCGTGCCGTTCGCTGAGCCGATGACTATGTTTGCAACATCATCAGTTGACTGGATCAGTCCAATCCCGCGGACAACCGCCCATTGGCCTGCTTGCTCAACGACATTGCCGCCGACGTTATTATTCGAGCGTTGAACTGCCTGAACGATTGTGGACAGGGGGATGTTGTAGGCGCGCAGCTTATTTGGATCGACATCGATCTGATACTGCTGCACGTAGCCACCCACTGAAGCCACTTCTGCTACACCTGGCACTGAGTTCAACTGGTAGCGCACAAACCAGTCCTGCAGGGTGCGCAAGTCGCGCGGGTTCATCTGATCTGATTCGAGCGTGTACCAAAAAACTTGCCCGACGCCTGTTGCGTCGGGGCCAAGTGTCGGCACCACACCTTCAGGCAGTTGCTTCGTGACAAGATTCAGGCGTTCGAGGACGCGAGTTCGTGCGAAATACAGATCGATGTTGTCCTCGAAGATTACGTTGATCATCGAGAACCCGAACGCCGAACTTGCTCGCACGACCCGCACTCCAGCCAAGCCTTGCAGGTTGGTGACGAGAGGATAGGTGACTTGATCTTCGACCTCTTGTGGCGAGCGACCGGTCCAGTCGGTGAAGACGATGACCTGGTTCTCTGAGAGATCCGGTATGGCATCGATTGGCGTATGCACCAATGCCCAATAGCCCCAGAGCGCGAGGCCAAGATAAAGCACGATGATGAGCCCACGGCTGCGCAGACTCAGCTCAATGAGCCGGTGAATCATGACAGTGTTCTCCTCAGACCGCCGTCGTCCTGCGGTCTATCGACTCAGAAACTACTGTGCTGTTACTGAGAAGGAGCCCTGTCCTTTTCCTGCCGGCCCTTCATAAGACACTTGCGCCTGCCATTCACCAGCCACTTCAATGTTGGCCTTGGCACGATAGACTCCCGGCGTATCCGTGGTCGTGAGCGTGGCAGGATCGTTCATCGGCGCCATCGAAGCCATCTGCGGCATATGAAAGTTTAGCGCTGCGGCGCCGACATCCACCGGCTTGCCCGCCGGGTCTTTGAAGGTGATGAAGAACTCATCACTGCCATGTTTGAGCTGGCCGGAAGAACTCGACAGTGTGACGGTTAAATTTCCGACTGGCGCACTCTTAATGACTCTCCCAGTGTCAACGGAGGAAATGACTTTCCCAGTGTCAACAGACGAAGTCTTTGCACCGCAAGCCGAGACGAACAACAAAAGCGCGAGAAAACCGAATGCGAGAATATTTCTTGACATTATCCGCTCCTCTAACGAAATGGAGACCCGCACGTCACACGAAGACGCGCAACTCCGCTGCTCCTAATTGCGGAACAGCGACGAGAAAGCACACTACGGCCTTGGAGTCTTTAGATCAGAAGAGCGAGGTGTCGAATATAAGCGGGACTGGAATACGGAGGAGGACTATCTATCCAACTTGAACGAAGAAATGAGTGCGCTGGTCCAACGGGTTGGATAAATGCTGGATAAATTACTACGGCGTGGCTCGCTGACGGGCGTGGAAGCTGAAATCCGTTCGAACCAGTCGTCCCACTTTGCGAACAATTGAGCGCACAGCACAGACGAGCGGTTGAAACTTCTGGCGTAAGGCTTTCGGCCTGTGCTGCCTTTTTGCAGCAATCCATACCGGCCATGCCGGGCATGCTGCATTCCTGTTCGCTTGAATGCAGAGGCATTCCCGCCGCGGCGCTAGATGCCACGGTCAGAATTAGCAGCAGGTTTGTCAGTTTCTTCAACATCGCCGAATCCACTGTATGTAAATACGCAAAACCCTGTCAAGACCCAGCTTTCAGCCGGCAGTCTTCATTCTTGGCTGGAAGTCAATCCGTGAAAAGGCGCAGCGCGCACCGCGGCTCGTCACTGGTTTGGGGTGATACTCTGGTCGCGACGACTACGCCCGAAACAAGCACCAGAACCGCCAACACCCTGCGTAACTTACTTTGTGCCGTGTCATTTCTCCTTCTATTCAAGAATCAGTGCATGCCGTGCATGCTGCTCATGTCCATTTTCCCAGGCCTGAAGCGCAGGAATAATTTCCACGAAACCGGATTGGCGCCGTAGATTTGGTCGAGCACCCCAGGTTTGGAATAAAAAGTAAGATCGCTGCCGACGGCCATCGTCACCTTGGCATTTGTGATTAAGTCGCGCGCGCCGCCAAACGTATACGCGCCAATGCGGAAACTCGGATGATCGTCAGTGATTCCCAAACGCGCGCGGTCCACGGCCCGCAGCAGTTCATTCTTATCCACCAGCTCCAGCCGCGTGTAGAGATAATTCTTATCGAGAAAATTAACCGTCGACTCAGCGGTGTAACCGTTCAGGTTGTGTGTTTCACCCGGACTGCTGGTGTGATTGCGGCCCCAAATAAAAGCCGAAGCCCAGTTGCCGCGTTTGAGCGGTTTGTTGTATTGCACCGAAGCCGTAAGGCGCCGAATGTCGGTGTCAGGCTCCTGCCCTTCCGGACTGCGCAGGAACCCATACGAGGTTTGGATGACCCAGTCTTGGTTGGGCATAATCGAAATGCGCGCCGAACGCGAGTTCCACTTGTGCGCATCGAAGTTATAACGATTTTCATCCGGCTCGCGTCCGTTAAAGACTGAACCCTCCAGTTTGATCCAGCGATAAGTAAAGCCAGTCGTCAACACGCCAAAAGAAATGTGCGTTGAGTCCTGCAAGTGATGCGCGAGCGTCGCCGAAGGATTCTCGGAGGCGGACATGCGGTGCATGAACGCTACCGGACCGAGTGCAGGTTCACCGGGATAACCAAAGTAGGTAAACCAGGTTCCGCGTTCTCCCAACGGATGCGTGTATTGCGCCGACAACTCCATAAACAGATCATGCGGGTGCTGCTTATCGATTAACGGCCGGCCTTTGTACGTCTCGCCAGTTTGAAAAAGCAACGGCGAGCCTCCCGGCGGAAAGGTAAACGGTTCGAAGCTGAACATGCCGCGCAGTTGTAAAGTTCCCTTGCCGAGTTTGTGATAAGCCATCGGCATAAACCAGTTTGACGACTCAAGTTTGGTTACCCCGCGTGACCCACCCTGTCGATTCATACCCGCGACCAGGCTGTAGTGAAACATCAGCAGCCAGTCGCCTGACTGTTTATGAATCATGTGCATCGGTCCCGATGAGGGTTGCCAGGTAGTTCCCGAACCCATTGCACCCATGGACATAAGATTCGTATCGCTGGAACCAACGCGGATTCCAATGTCGTTGCCGGACATCACCATGAGCGGACCCATGTTCATAGATCCACTCGCGGGCTGGCCTTTATTCGCTGAACTCATGTCCATGTTGCCCATCGGCGCAGGGTGCTCGCCGTGCGTATGAGTAGTTCCCGACGACGGACTCGCGGCTGGCATCGGCATGTTCATGTCCATTCGATGCGGCGACGCTTGCGGATTCGGTGCAGGTGAAGTCGCCGGCATCTGCATACCCGGCATGTTGTGCATCTGCTGCGGCGACGCTTGCGGATTCGGTGCAGGTGAAGTCGCCGGCATCTGCATACCCGGCATATTCATCCCCGGCATCTTGCTCATGTCATGCTTCTTTGCCGGTTCCTTACTACCCGCGGCGCGTTTCCGCTTTCGCGCCGCTACCTTTCTTTTCGCCTTAGTCTTGGCCTTAGGTTTGGGTTTGCTCATGCCCGGCATTTTCGACATGTCGTGGCCTTCATGCTGGGCAATTGCGATTTGACTCGTGGCAAAAGAAATAAGAAGCGCAATTGTTAATAGCAGATACTTGTATGGTGAAATTCTCTCGTTCATAACTTTCTTCTCCCCGCAAACCTGTGCGGGCGTTTCGGGAAAACCCCAACATCCGAAACGCCCGCAGCTTCCCCCTTAGTTCGTTTTTTCCTTGTGCTCTTTCATGTTCATCTCACACGATTCGCCTCCGCAGCAGCAGCAACCTGCTTCAGCCGCGTGGTTCTTCGTGCTGTTTTTCATCTTCGTGTCGCACGAATCGCCACCGCAGCAGCAACCTGCTCCTGCCGCGTGGTTGTTCGCACCGTCTTTCATCTGCATGTTGCATGAATCACCGCTGCAACAACTTTCCTGTTTCGAAGAATGCTCTTTCGCATCTTTCATCGAAGCCGAAACGCGACTGCAGCACGCCATCGCGCAACACGACTCGGTGGTTTTCTTTTGATCGGCTTGCGTAATAGTTTGCGCAAAGGCAAAGCTTGAAAGAACCAGACCAAGTCCGAACGCCAGACCCAGTGCATACCGGTTCATGTTTTTCATTTTGGGAGTCTCCTTAAAGAAGAAAATAATTGCCTGATATCAATGAACACACTGATATCGTCGTCGGACAGACTTGCCAGTCTGTCCAGATTGCGGGACAGACCAGAGTGTCTGTCCTATTGCAAGCGGTTTTTTAGATTAGGAAGGAACAGCAGCGCAGGTAGGTGTGCCCGCGATTTGGCAAGCGCACCTGATTAACAAGTGGAGCAGTTTGCTCAAGAAGATTTAGTGAAGATAAGTTCGCTGGGGCGACCGTCGTCGCTGAACTTGTTTCATCGCCGGCATTCTTTGCGGCCACCGCGGTGCGGGTCATCGCCAGCGGACAGGCAGTCATCTCGGAAGATGACGGGGCAGTTTCAACGAGTGTCGCAGCTTGCTTTTCTTCGGGTTGCGCTTTTGGCTGAGCGCGATGATTTCGTTTTGCGCAACAGTCGTGCGATTTTGCCGACGCACAGGCGTCGCCGGAAACGACCAGATTCAAATCGCCGGCAGCATGATGCGCCACACCGGCATTCTCGCTCGCTGCCGCCGTCATCATTCCCTCGCAGCCCAGCAGGCATCCAGCGCCGGCCACCCAGAGGCTCAGTGTCACCGTCAGCGTCACGCGAACGATCTTTAGAATCGGGAAAGGCATATCAGCGGTTAGTCTAGCGGGTTAGATGAGCCACTGTCGAGCGTCAACCAACGGTAACGACAATCCTTGTTAGTAGCCTCAACAGGTTTGCCTCAAATGACATGGGCTGCATGTTCGGCTTTGCCGTCTGATGTGCGGCGGTGGCTATGCCCCGCCGACAGCAGCCAGATTATTCCCGGGCTATGCCCCTGGTCCGGGCTTAGCCCGTCGGATTTATTGGGCCAAAGGCCGCACCAGGGGCACAGCCCCAAAAATATAAAGGCTTCTCTACGGCGGAGCATAGCCACCGCCGCACATCAGGCGGCAAAGCCGAAGCCGTGCTTGAATGTAGTTTAAGCCCGCTGGCATCGGTTGGTTTGTTTCGCTAGACTGCATTGCACACAATTTTATTTAGAGCGAGGTGGGCATGGAGATCGATAAGAAACAAATTCAATCGCAGGAAGAGACGGGCGAATTGGCGCCGATGGATCAGGTCGAAGAACGCGTCGATGCGGAAATGAAAAGGCTTGAAGGTCAAGCCAAGCAGCAAGTAGCAGACGGTCTGCAAGATGAGGAGCTGGCTCGCGAGGGTGAGCGATTGCAAAAAGAAGGCGAGCGAGAACTCGACGAAGCGAAAGATCGATAGCGCGCTGTCCTATGCGGACAGCCGTTTCGTGCTTATCAGTCAGCAGTCCCTTTGTCGTTGAGCGCTTCCTGGATGGCTGTCCTTATTTGACTGGGCGTATCCATTGGATTGAAGCCCACGAACCGCTTGACGATTCGACCACTCCGCGAGATAACAAAACTCTGTGGGATCGCATCCCGTCCCTGCATCAACGCGATCGCTACTTCGGGTGTGGCCCAGCCGATGCGGTAATCGACGTCAAAGTTATGAACAAACTGACGCACGCTGTCGGCAGATGCGTCCGGATTCTCAGTCGATAATCCCACTACTTCAAGGCCTTGCGAGCGAAACTCTTTGTGCAGCTTCACCAGCTCGGGAGTTTCCAAACGACAGGGCCCACACCAGGTGGCCCACAAGTTCACCAGTAACACCTTGCCGTTATAAGTTGACAATTTTATCGGCGCGCCGGTAACGGCCCTAAGCTCAGCATCAGTTATGCTCGCGGGCAGCGTAACCATTGGCGCGGGCGCGGCCGGGGCAACCGGCCGTGGCGCACTTCCGTTATTCCTGACTACGGGAGCCGGCGCCTCTCGTTTTTCGTCGCTCGAACTACAACTGGAGATTCCAAAGGCTGCAAATAACGAGAGCACCAGGATCGTGAAAGCAATTCGCGCGGGCGTCCACAATGATTTGGCTGATTCAATTCTTTTCGACTTTTTCATTTCTTGTCTTGCTTATTCGGAAATTCCTATTACGAGACAACTATAACCGAGAACGAACAGATCACGCATTATCGTTGCGGTTGCGCCAATAATTGAACCCGGAGCGCAAACTAACAGTTTGCATTTCAAAGATTAGGGTTTCTTCCTAAAGCGGAATGATTCCAGAATAACCGGCGCCTCGCCTTTAACCCCAACATCGTCAACTCCGGAAATTTCCGGCGCTAGTGAGGTGGTGAGCATCGTCAGGATGGCGCCTGTTGTTTCACCTTCTCCTCGCGGAAGAAATATCACCCGACCCCAAAGTTGAAGATCGCCTTTCTCAGTTCCTTTAGAAAAGCTCACAAAGCGCAATTCATAACCCTTCAGCGAGTTTACTTTTGTTGGCCCCTCCGAAACTTTGCGATATTCGGGCAAACTCTTTGAAAGGTTAGAACTGAGAACCTCTACCAGACGAGGAAAATTCGTTTGGTCGGCATCATAGCTTCCCTTGCTGTCATACCAACCGACGCCAAAATTCTCCTGAGTAAAATCTGGCGGCAGACTTCTTTCGACCTTTATGAAGCTGGTTCCTCCGGAAGCGCTGCTTTTGGGAACGACCTTCCAGTCGGACGGATAGTAAAATGAGAAATCGAAATAGTGTTCAGCCAATTTGCTGTCAAGATTCGCCTGTGAGTTTGTGAACTTAACTGTATTCGGCGGCGCAACAAAATCCGGCTCAGTCTTTGGCTGCTCGACCGCGACGCTCGTATTGCTGTTCGTGTTTGTATTCTCATTCCTGGATGGGCGCGTCGCCACCGGTTGTGCCAAACGCTCTTCCTTCAAACGCGGCTTGATCAGCAAAAGGAACACAGCCGCTACCGCGCCAACGCCAAGCACCAGAAGCAATAACAATATGCCGATGATTAGCGGCATTTTTGATTTCTTCTTCGCCTGCGGTGGCGGAATGGGAACGCTCGGAGTGTTTTGCGGCAACGGCGCACTCGGTCGTTGTGTCAAAGGGCCAGTCGTAGCGGCCGCCGCCGGAGCAGGCTGATCGACTACGGTGGGCGAGCCAGTCGGTCCGGTGTTCTTCGGCAGCACTGCGGTCGGCGCGGAAGATGACGCTATAGTTGCGCCGAAATCGGGAAGCTTCCCGGTGAAGGGTTCGGTTGGTGCCTGTGGAGGGACGGGTCGTGCGGCCGAAGGCGACGAACCTGGAGGTGTTATGGGCACCGACGAGCGAAAGGTTGCGTTGGGATCAAAGGCTGGTTCTGCTACCAATAGACCACCGTCAATGGTGCAAAACTTTTGATTGTCATCCGGAAAAGTGCGACTACACTTGGGGCAACGCTTCATTAGAGGGACTCCACTTTTTGTATTCAGGCTAGCTGGCTTTGGAAAGTTTTTGTTCCAGTTGCTTGTTTCCCGGATCGAGTTCCAACGCGCGGCGATAGGCGCGGGCAGCGCTGGGCTTTTTCTTCGCTTTTAGATAGCCATCACCTACTCCTTCAAAGCCAAAGACACCGGCCAACTGCTTGCGGTCTCCCGCCGAAGCAAACTGCGCCGCGCGTTCGTAAGTCTCTTCCGCTTCTTCAAAGCGATCGAGTGCCAGATAGGTGCGCCCCAGGAGGTTGAATGGCTGAAATGCGCGCGGACTCATCTCAGTCGCTGTCTTCAAGTAAGGTTCAGCTTCCTGATACCGTTTGAAAACAACGAGCATGCGACCAAGCAACAACACCGCCGTGGGATTGCGAGCATCGAGCTCGAGCACTCGTTTTAATACCGGTTCAGAATTCTCCCATTGCTGTTCGGCCTGCAACGATTCTGCGATCAAATTAAGCGTCGCTGGATCCTTAGCAAGTTGAATTGCCCGATCATAAAGCGGCGCTGCCTCATCCTTTCGTCCCATCCGTTTGAGTACGCGTGCAAGATGCGCATAGGCCACCGCAAACTGTGGATCGAGTTCGACTGCGCGGCGGTAAGAATGCTCCGTTTCGTCGTTGAATAGACCGCGCGACTGCAAGGCAACACCAAGGCGGTCCCAGGCCACAGCATTCTTCGGCTGCAACTGAATTGCGCGGCGCGCGAACGACTCGGCATCAGCAAACCGTTTCGCATTGCCGGCGCCGGACCGCGGCTGAACCAGCACTACACTCAACGCGACCAGCGCATCCACGTCTGACGGACTCCACAGCACGGCGTTGCGATACGCTTGTTCCGCTTCGTCCCAACGTTGCTGATCAGAATAAATATTTCCGAGACCGTAGGCTGCACGACCATCATGAGGTTTGAGTTTGAGAATACTTTGATATGAATCTTCCGCTTCAGCGAAGCGCCGCCCATCGCGAAACTGATTTCCCTTCTCCAACATTTCATCGATGCGATCTTCGATCTCCGCGTTGGTAGGACCGGTTGCGCGCGGGCCTGGGGTGCGACGCGGGGCGGGAGCAGGCCGGCCAGTACGTTTCCTGGTCTCCGGATTCTTTGGTCTGAAAATTCCCGCGCTACCACCAACATCGACGCCGACATCCTGGGCCCTGGTTACAGGCACAAGAGCCGATAGCCAAAACGAAAGCGCGACAAGCAGCAACGATAAGCGAATAATCGAGGAAGCTGTCATCGATCCCCTCCTGGTCTGTCGCGTAACTATAGATTCAACCACAATAAGTTGGTCGATAGCCTGGCAGAAGCCGTTTGAAACGTGTGGAATTGTAGCCTAACTTCGGGAAGATGATCTAACTAAGAAGCGAGTTCCGGCGCGGAAAGGTATAACCCACGCGGCGGACTTACTGCCCAGAACGCACCAGACGGAAGCCGAAATTCTGATGTCGCGTGGTGGGCGGGAACCAATCGCGGTAGGTGGCAGAAACCGGTATCTGCCGATCTTTTGGATCGCTCGCGTACGAACCTCCGCGCGCCACGACCCATTCTTTAGTGGCAGCCGGAATATCCGCTGCGCCGTTGTAAATTGAGGCCTTTGAAGAAGTCCACTCCCAGGCGTTGCCGATGAGATCTACCACACCCCAGCGATCTTTGCCGTCGGGATAGGTTCCTACCGGCTGCGGAGTGGCTTCTTTGACGACCGCACGATTGTCCTGCCAGGTATCGCCCCATGGGTAGGATTTGTATTGGCCGCCGCTGCGCGCGGCAAACTCCCATTCTTCCTCGGTCGGCAGTCGATAGGTTACGCCATCTCGCTTTGAACGCCACGCTGCAAACGCTTCAGCATCCTTTGGCGAAACGTTCACTACCGGCCACTGCTCTTGCCCGGGTAATGGTTGTCCCTTAACCCAGTGACTGGGAACTTCGTAGTTCATATCGCGGACAAACTCCGCATACTCAGCGTTCGTAACCTCTGTGCGATCCATATAAAAGTTCGCCACAGTCACCGAGTGTTCTGGCCGCTCCTGTGGTGGTCCATCATTGCGACCCATCTGGAAAGTGCCTCCGGGTATCTCTACGAGATCGGCCTTAATCCCTCCCCTCGCATTGTTGGTGGGATTGGCCGGTGGCGTCGTTGGACCAACCCCGGGCGTAGCTGCTTTCGGACGAGTTAGAAAGTAAGCAGCACCACCGCCGGCAACCAGCAGGACGATGAGCGCAATACCGCCAATCAGCAACATCGAATTGCCTTTTGACTGTGGTGCAATGCCCGGCCTCGACGACGCAACTCCCGGAAGCGAGCCCGAGACGCGCGGAAAACTGTTATTGCTTGTAACAGCAGCACTCACTCCGATGGCGGGTGCTGCGGCTTCGGCAACAGTGGCGCCCGGAGACATGCTTGTCGCCAAACGAGAGAGCCGCTCTTCAAGTTCTTTCGCCTGCCGCTCGACGCGCTCCATCTGTTCGCGTTGCTGGCGTTCGCGCTCTGCCCGCTCCTCTTCTTGCTTGCGTTTTCGTTCCTCTTCTTCTTTCCGCTTCCGTTCTTTTTCCTCGGTCTGTTGCCGGCGGACTGCGGCTTCGCGCTCTAATTCTTCACGCGCGATGCGATCGCGTTGCTGCTGTTCGCGTTCAAATTCGGCACGCGATGCGGCAATTTGTGCCTGCTCTTCAGCGCCTAAGGCCGAAGAGCTGACCGTCCCAGCCATTGAGTCGAACGCAATCTGCGAAGTTGTGGGTACGGGCTGGCCACCGGTACTGACAGCCGGCGCGTGTATGGTTTCACCACCATCGAGCTGGCCTGTTTGCCGGTTTATGCTCAGCGTAGATCCAAAATCGCCGACGGCCGCGCGCAACTCGTTAAGAAACACCTCAACCGAAGGGGTGCGCGCCGCCACTTCCTTTTCCAGAGCATGCCGCACGACGGCCTCAATGCGCGGCGAGACGTCAACACCCATCGATTTGAAAGTCGGCAGCGGCAGCGTGAGGTGCTTCTTCATGATTGAAGGGATCGATGAGCCTTTGTATGGCACATCGCCGGCAAGCATTTGATAGAGAATGATCCCCAGACTGTAGATGTCGGCGCGCGCATCCGGCTCGTCATCCGACCATTGTTCCGGCGCCATATAAAAAGGAGAGCCCATCAGCCCGCTGGTCTTGGCTTGAATAAAGGAGCCAAGCAACTCGCCGGATTTTATTTTCGCCAGGCCGAAGTCGAGTATCTTTAGACCTTCCGCGACGGGCTGACCCTGCTGGGTCATGATGTTCAAAGGCTTAAGATCGCGGTGCACAATGTTCTGGCGGTGTGCCGCCGCGACGCCTGCGCCAATAGCCGACGCAAATTCCAACGCCCGTGCCGGCGGCATGACCTTTTCTTCAGCCAGAATGTCCTGTAGCGATTTGCCGTTAACGTACTCCATAACCAGAAAAGGCATCGAGCCGCGCACCACACCAAAATCCGTAACGGCAATAATGTTCTTATGACGAATCGCGGCGGCGGCGAGCGCTTCCTGACGAAAACGAGTGACGAGCATCGGATCGTTGCCAACCAAATCGGGCAGGATCACTTTGATGGCGTGAGATGTTTTGAGAAAGATATGCCGCGCCTGGAAAACGACTCCCATGCCACCCTGGCCAAGTCGTTTCTCAAGTTGATAGCGCGCATCGAGTATTGGTTCCCCGAGCAGCGATGGCGTAGTGGCATCGCCGTCCTGCGGACAGTGGTTTATATCATCGGGGAAGCAGCGCCTACAGACTGGGCATTCTTTCATTTACGACTCGATCGATTGGAGCGGCGGAGATAACATCGCTACTCGATTCTAACGGCTATCTTATAGAGCAAGCAACACTAAAAGGTCGGGCCGCAACGCTTTGAATGGTGGGAACTACGGTTAGCGAATCACAATATTTACTAACCGTTGTGGCACTACGATCACCTTCACTACCTTGTGCCCTTCGATCAACGAGCGAATTTTCTCATCGGCCAGGGCCGCCGCCCTCAACTCCGCTTCTGAAACGTCAGGTGAAGTAATCAGACGCGAGCGCAGCTTGCCATTAACCTGCACAGGAATCTCTAACTCTTCGCTGCGAGCTAGTTCCGGATCAGCCTGCGGCCAACGGGCGGATTGCAGCAAGCCGCCTTCATGATCCAGTGCTTCCCACATCTCCTCGGCGGCGTGCGGAGCAAAGGGAGTAAGCATCACAACCAGCGCCTGAAGGGCTTCGCGCACGACAAACACGTCTTCAGATGTCGCATTTGCAGGGTCGGCGTTGAAGTCGCTCAGTTCATTAAAAAGTTCCATCAGCGCCGAGACGTTAGTATTGAAATGCAGGTCATCGAACTCGTCACTGATGCGTGCAATTGTTTGATGAGTCTTGCGCCTTAAAGCGCGCGCCGCCGGCGTGAATTCACTAATTTCTTTTTCGGACGCCGGATCTGCTGTGGGCACGTTCGATAGACGTTCTTGCCAGCGCCAAACCATCGTGTACACGCGTCGCAAAAACCTTACCGCGCCTTCAACGCCTTTCTCCGACCAGCGCAATTCATTTTCAACGGGCGTAGCGAACAGGACAAAGAGTCGCGCGGCGTCGGCGCCAAACGCTGCGATCATTTCATCGGGATCGACGCCGTTGCCCAAACTCTTGGACATCGCTTTCCATTCGTCGGTTCCTTCGACGCGGTTCGTTACCATGCCCTGCGTCAACAATCGTTTGACTGGCTCGTCAAAAGAAACAAGACCGAGGTCGCGCATGACCTTGGTCCAGAAGCGCGTGTAAATAAGGTGCATGACAGCGTGAGAATCGCCACCGATGTATTGGTCCACTGGCGTCCAATGACTGGCGCTTTCCGGATCGAATGGCGCTGCCTCATTGCGCGGATCGCAATAGCGAAAGAAATACCACGATGAATCAACAAACGTATCCATGGTGTCGGTTTCGCGGCGCGCTGGTCCGTCACACTTCGGGCAGGTCGTATTTACAAACTCGGGCACGCCGGCCAACGGCGATTCGCCTGTGCCCGTAAAGGCTGCTGTTTCCGGCAATACTACGGGCAGTTGATCGTATGGCACCGGCACCGTGCCACAGTTCTGGCAGTAAATCATCGGCACGGGCGCGCCCCAGAAACGTTGCCGGGATATTCCCCAATCGCGAATGCGAAATGTTACCGCAGCCTCGCCAAAGCCTCGCGCTTTTGCATACGCTGCCATTTCCAGTGTCGCAACTTCTGAAAGTTTTCCGCTCCACTCGCCGGAGTTCACCAGGATGCCGTAGTCAGTGAACGCATGCTGCATCGCTAATGATTGATCTTCGCTCAATGTGTCATGCACGATCGATTCCTGTTCATGCGACACGCGCTCGATGACACGACGAATTGGCAGCGAATACTTCTGTGCAAACTCGTAATCGCGTTCGTCATGCGCCGGCACGCTCATCACTGCGCCGGTGCCGTATTCCATCAACACATAATTCGCAACCCAAACCGGAAGCATTTCACCGCTGAAAGGATTTATCGCCAGCAAGCCGGTATTAATTCCTAACTTCTCTTCTCCCTGGAGCATCGTCCGATCGCTGCTGATGTTTTGTCTCTTTACTTTTTCAGCAAACCTGGCAACGTCATCCTTTAACACCGACCCTTCAAGCAATTTGTCGACCAGCGGATGCTCGGTGGAAAGCACGAC
>Ga0137418_10003348_pt1 | contig 14741 bp, 10 predicted proteins | sample CZODoug3_1_2_16f_FD_122242 | JGI IMG/M metagenome (GOLD analysis project Ga0137418, IMG submission 122242) | Vadose zone soil fungal communities from Angelo Coast Range Reserve, California, USA - CZODoug3_1_2_16fungal (Hybrid Assembly) | ecosystem: Environmental > Terrestrial > Soil > Vadose... | reverse complement strand
CGCAGATCGCGGCCATGCAGGCCACCAATTTCCATGGGGAGGCCTTTATCAACCATACGTCGCTGGACAGCGCGCAGGGCAAGATCTCCAGGGACCTGTACAAGCTTTGGGGCGGCCAGCTGGCAATGGCCGTCGGCGGCGAGTTCCGGCGCGAGCGATTCAAAGAGGAGACCAGCCCGTACATACAGACGGGCGACCTCTCCGGTTACGGCGGCAACATTCTTCCGGCCTCTGTGGGACGCAATGTCTACGCCGGCTTCGCCGAGTTCGATGCGCCGATACTGAAGCAAGTGGAGGCGGACGTGGCGATCCGGTTCGACCATTACGAAGGCTCCGGCAGCAAGATGAGTCCGAAGTTCGCGCTGCGCGTCCAGCCGGTCGAGCAGGTGCTGCTGCGCGGTTCGATCTCTAAGGGCTTCCGTGCACCGTCGCTGACCGATTTGTTTGGGCCACACGTCCAGAGCGTGACCACCACCTTGACCGATCCGCTGGACTGCAATTCCGCTGCGGTTGGGTCAGGCTGCAGCGCGCAGTTCACGACGGTGCTCGGCGGCAATGCGAAGCTCAAACCCGAGCGCTCGACGAACCTCTCGCTCGGTATCGTGCTGCAACCGACCAAGAACATCTCGGCCTCGCTCGATTACTTCGACATCAAGGTCACCGACGTGATCGGGACGCTGAACCCTTCATTCGTCTTCAGCAATCTGGCCAAGTGGGGCTACCTGGTGACGCGTTCGACCACCCCGGATCCGCTGCTGGCCGGAGCGTTCCCGGTGACCCTGGTTGACGGGACCCTGATCAACGTCGGCGCGCAGCGCAACCAGGGCTTCGACCTGGACGTCACTTGGGGTGTGCCGCTGCAAGAGTGGGGCAAGGTGACCCTTACGCTGGACGCCGTGTACTACCAGCGCGTGGTGCTGCAAAACCCGGATAACTCGTGGACCGACCAGATCGATCAGGCGAATCAGACGATTTCGGGCAGCGGTGGCATCATCCCGCGCTGGAAGCATCGGGCCGGGATCGATTGGTCGCGCGGTGACTGGGATGTACTGCTGGTGCAGAACTACCAGGGCAAGTACACGGATTTTAATGGCCAGGGCGGAAACATGGTCGATGAGTACTACACCTACGACGGCAACATCACCTATACCGGTGTGAAAAACTGGCGCTTCGGCCTGGGCTGTAAGAACCTTGCCAACCAGGATCCGCCGTTCTCGGGGGCCGGTGGCTTTCTGTACTTCCAGAACGGGTTTGATCCGTCGTATGCCGATCCGCGTGGACGCTTCATCTATGGGACGGTCACGTACCGCATCAAGTAAGCCGCATCGCTGTGGTGAAGGAAGGGGCCATTGGCCCCCTTCCTTTTTTGGCTCTGCGACGGCAACCGTGATGTATCGAAGACGCCGGCGGTGATTCGGTCAAGGCAAACTTGATCAAAAATGAGACACAACCTCCCATGAGAAGGGCTTGATCTCTTGAGCAGTCGGGTTGGGGCGACGTAGCATGCCATTGCCGTCGGGTTGACCAGAAAGAAAAACCATGCTCGCGCGATGCGAGCAAGTGGAAGGGCGCTTCGAACAGCATCGACGCATATGCCCGTCTGGTGGCACTGAACCTTGGGGAGGATCGAAATGTTCACACAGGCAACGCATGCTGCCCGAGTGGGCTTTGCGCTTGGATTTGCTTCGGCTGTCCTGCTGGGATGGTTTGGAACCGCGCAGGCCCAGGAGCAGCAGCTTGCTCAGGCGGTCGAGAGGGTCGTTATCACTGGATCCGCCATCCCGCGCACGGAGGCGGAGACTCCGGCCCCGGTGCAGGTGATCACCCGCGAGGAAATCCAGAGAGTCGGTGCCACGTCGGTCAACGACGTGTTGAAAGCGCTGACCGCCAATGGCAGCGGCAATCTGCAGCAGGCGTTCAGCGGAGCGTTCGCGGGAGGCGCGGCCGGGGTTGCGCTGCGGGGCATGACCGTCGACGCGACGCTGGTTCTGATTGACGGCAAGCGGATGGCGCCGTATCCGATATCGGACGACGGCCAGCGCTCTTTCGTCGACGTCTCCAACCTTCCGCTGGCGATCATCGAACGGATCGAGATCCTGAAGGACAGCGGTTCCGCCCTGTACGGGTCCGATGCGATCGCCGGCGTGGTTAACATCATCACCCGGAAGACGTACACGGGAACGCAAGTCGAAGCAGACTTCGGTGACTCGACGCACAACGACGGGATCACCTATCACGTGGCGGCCACCCACGGCTGGGGCGACCTGTCGGCGGACGGGCACAACACGTATATCAACCTCGAATACCGCCACCAGAACGCGATCAGCAACCTCGCTCGCCCGCAATTTGCGAATTACGACTTCTTCCATGCGTACGGTAGCGCCGCACCGACGTTGCCCGGCGTGGTGCAACCCGGGGCCCCGTTTCCGATAATCCCGAATTTGTACGGCATGACCGTGCCGATCTCCAACCCCGGCACGCCCGGCGCGACCACTGGCGCGACCGCGACGCAACTGCCGGGCTGCCGGTACATCGAACCGCTCGGCGGATGCGGGTACAGCAATGCGCCGTACTTTCAGATCCAACCGGAATCCGAAAACCTGAACCTGTGGCTGCGGCACTCGATGCAATTGACGCCCGAATGGCAACTCGTTGGAACGGCGTCGGTGTTCAACGACAAGGCGCAGCAGATGTATACGCCGCGCAGTGTCGGGCCCGGCGTCGCCTGGGCCACTATCTCGGGGACAGCCGTCAATACGGGCGACCCGCACGCACAGCCGATCGTGCTGCCGATCGGCAACAAGAACAACCCCTACCCGAACAGCCAGGCCTGGCTCGCCTATACATTCGGCGACATCGGCGCGACCAACACGACGTTCGACACCAGCACGTACCGGCTGGCCCTGGACCTGAGCGGCAGCGTGATGGGTTGGGATACGAGCGCCAGCGTCGGATGGGTGCGGGGAATTTCGGACATCTCGTATTACGGTTACCCGACCATGAGTGGCCTGCAGCAGGTGATCAACGACAATTCGTACTGGATCGGCGCCAACGCATCCCAAAATTCGCCGTCCGTATACAACATCCTGGACCCGACCACCCACTCGGTGGCGACGTCCCAGCTGCAGTACCTCGAGCTGGCCGCAAATCGCGATCTGTTCGCGTTGCCGGGCGGACCGCTGGGCATTGCGATCGGCGCGGGTGCGCTGGCGTATGCAATAACGATGTCGAACGGTCTGGTAGGCCGCGATCCGCCGGCTGGATTTACGCCCCTGGGCGTCGGGTCTGACGCCGCGATGGTGATCGAGAACGACTTTGCGTTGCAAGCCGCGATCGGCACCGTCAATCCGCAGTGGACCTGGTACTTCGCCGACAGTCCACCGAGCACGTGGCTCGCGACGGTGCTGGCGCTCAACCCGCCGCTGCACCTCGCGTTCACCGTGCAGCCGAGTAGGACGGCTCCGCTGATGACTATTCAGCCCGCGGTCCAGGTGACGGCACTGGATGCAGGAGGCAACCGGGTAACCAGCTTCAACGGTTCGGTGACCATCGCCATCGGCCACAACGGCGGCACGCTCCTCCCCGGCACGCTGTCCGGCACAAAGACGGTGACGGCCGTCAACGGCACCGCGACGTTCTCGAATCTGAGTATCGACCAGCTAGGGAACGGCTACACCCTGGTGGTCAGCGCGGCGAACGTGTTCGGGGCGGAGAGTGCTCCCTTCAACATCGGACTGTTCTAATGCGCCCGCGATCTGGATTCTTGGCAGCCGCTTTCCTCGTGGCGGCGTGTAGTGAGTCCACCGGCCCACGGCCACAGGCTACCCCAGGCCCTGCCGCTGACGCGGTTGCGGGGGCGGGTATCGTGCTGGATCAATTCGCCGGCGTGATGGGCGAGACCAATATCGAGATCGGTCAGGGGTTCAATCCGACGAACCCGCACCGCGGCGACGCGATCGTCGCGACGTTCTTCTGGCGGGGCTCTGAAAACACCATCGTAAAAGTGTTTGATCACTTGTCTGACGCCATGGATGCCGACGCGACGCCGGTCGGCAACACGTATACGCTCGTCGAGTATGTCACGGCCGGGGGCTTCTCGATGGCCACGTATGTCGCCACGAACGTGCAGAACTTTCCCGACCCGAACCCCGACGATGCCACGGTTCTCAATGTGGATGCGGTCTTCTCGTCGCCAGTTACCGACGCCGGGTGTCTGCTGTCCGCGTGGTCCGGCGTCAACGCCGTCGCGGCACAAGCTGTGGGTGCGCACCGTTCCGCGTGGGGGTCCGGCTCGGGCACGCTGGCTGGAGGTCCGGGCTCGATCCCGACCGGCCCGGGTGCAGTCGCCTACGCGGTGACGTTGGGGGACGGGTTGTTCGGCCGCGATCCCCCGGCAGGTTTTACGCGCTTCGCCGACGGCTCCGACACCGTGATCGTCACTGAGGGCGACTACGCCCTTCAGGGCGCGACCGGCTCGGTCGATCCGCAGTGGACCTGGTATTTCGCCGACAGTCCGCCACGCAACTGGCTCGCCACGGTACTCGCGCTCAACCCGCCGCTGCACCTCGCGTTCACCGTGCAGCCGAGTAGGACGCTACCGCTGATGGCGATTCAGCCCGCGATCCAGGTCACGGCACTGGATGCTGGAGGCGCCCCGTTGACCAGCTTCAACGGCCCGGTGACCATCGGCATCGGCCACAACGGCGGCCTCGTCATCCCCGGCAAATTGTCCGGCACGACGACGGTGACGGCGGAGAACGGAGTGGCGACTTTCTCGAATCTGAGCATCGATCAGCTCGGGAATGGCTACACGCTCGTGGTTAGCGCTGCAGGGGTGACCGGGGCGGAGAGCAGGCTCTTCAACATCGGAGTGTTCTGACCTACGGAGGCAGGAGCATGACGAGGGCAACGATCGCGTCCCGCGTTGGGCTGGCAGTCACGCTGTTCGCAATAGGGTGCACGGAGTCTATCGGCCCGGAGCGCGGCTCTCCCGGCGTCCCGCGGTTTTCCTACTCGGCGAGCGGCATCACCCTCAACCAGCAGAACGGCTCGCTCAGCGAGTCCGGGCGGCTGATTGTCAAAGGGTTCAACCCGACGAACCCGCACCGCGGCGACGCGATCATCGCCACCTTCTTCTGGCTCGGCTCGACCTTCATCATCGACTCGGTGCGGGACGTCTTGACCACCTCGCCTACGTATACGCCGGTCGGCAACACGTATCATCTGGTCGAGTACATCCAGGCCGGCGGCTACTCGATGGCCACGTACGTTGCCACGAACGTGTTGAATTTTCCCGATCCCGCCGATCCCGCCAAGGGGGCCGGCGACATTTACGCTGTGGGGGCCTACCTCTCCCAGTCGGTCGCGGACGGCGGCGTGTCGCTGAGCTCGTGGACCGGCGTAGAGGACAACTTTGCGACGGCGCTCGGCGGGCACAGCTCGGCGACGGGTTCCGGCGCGGGCGGGGGGGCGGCGGCGCCAGCCCAGGCGGGTCCGATCCCGGTCAACGCGGGCGCGGTCGTCCACACCGTGACGATGTCGGGCCTGTTCGGCCTGGACTATCCCCAGGGGTATACGGGCATCGGCCAGGGAACTGACAACTCCATGAAGGAAGGCACCGCGTACGCCGTACAGACGAGCGCGGGCACGACCAATCCCTCGTGGACCTGGTTCATGGGTTCCCCAGGCACATGGCTGGCCACGACCTTCGCGCTGAACGCCGCGCCGCCCCCGGGGGCGAACCAGTCGCCGACGGCCGCCTTCACGTCGAGCTGCAGCAATCTGACGTGCAGCTTCACGAACACAAGCAGCGATCCGGATGGCTCGATCAGCGCCAGCAGCTGGGACTTTGGCGACGGTCAGACCTCCACGGTCGCGAGTCCGACGCACAGCTACGCCGCCGCGGGTACGTACAACGTGACCCTGACGGTGACTGACAATCTGGGAGCCACGAACTCCGTCGTGCACTCGGTGATGGTAAGCCAGGCCAACCAGTCGCCCACGGCCGCCTTCACGTCGAGCTGCAGCAATCTGACGTGCAGCTTCACGAACACGAGCAGCGATCCGGATGGCTCGATCAGCGCCAGCAGCTGGGATTTCGGCGACGGTCAGACCTCCACGGTCGCGAGTCCGTCGCACAGCTACGCCGCCGCGGGTCCGTACAACGTGACCCTGACGGTGACGGACAATCAGGGAGCCACGAACTCCGTCGTGCACTCGGTGACGGTGAGCCAGGCCAACCAGGCGCCGACGGCGAACTTCACGTTTAGCTGTTCGGGGCTGAACTGCAACTTCACGAGCACGAGCAGCGATCCCGACGGCTCGATCGCGAGCTACAGCTGGACCTTTGGTGACGGCAGCGCGTCGACCGCGCAGAACCCGTCGCATAGCTACGGGGCGACGGGCGGCTACTCCGTCACGCTGCGGGTGACGGACAATCAGGGAGCCCAGAGCCCCGTCACGACGAAGACCGTGAACGTGACGGCGCCGAACCAGCCGCCGACCGCGAACTTCACGTTCAGCTGTTCGGGGCTCACCTGCAACTTCACGAGCACGAGTCGCGACCCCGACGGCTCGATCGCGAGCTACAGCTGGAACTTTGGCGACGGCGCGACGTCCACCGCCCAGAATCCGTCGCGCACGTACACGGCCGGGGGGAACTACTCCGTCACGCTGCGGGTGACCGATAACCAGGGGGCTCAGAGCACCACGACGTCGAAGACGGTGACGGTCACGGCCCCGAACAGTGCGCCCGTTGTCAACGCCGGACCAGACGCGCACGCGCTAACGGGTCTCCTGTGGTCCACCAGCTTCAGCTTCAGCGACGCCAACGGCAATGGGCCGTGGTCCTACACGATCAACTGGGGCGACGGTACGACGTCGAGCGGGACGAGGACGACGCAAGGCTCGTTCACCGTCGGGCACACGTACATCATCATCCTACCACGTAGCTTCACGATTACCGCCACCGTGAGAGACGCCGCCGGCGCCTCGGGCTCGGATTCCAAGGTGGTCTCGGTGACCCTGTTGTGAGCGCCGATACTCGCGTCCGCGCTGCGGTGCATGGGCCGCAGCGTGGGCGCGACGGTGTGCTGCTGGCACCCGACGCATTACACAGGGAGTACGCACGGACGTAGCGGGCACGGCCGTTGCACCTTCTCAGCGCGATGACCGCACATCACTTCACTGTCGATCTCGAGGAGTATTTCCAGGTCTCCGCGTTCGAGCCGTACGTGGCGCGGTCCGATTGGAAGCACTTCGAGTCGCGAGTCGCGCGCGAGACCGCCAAGCTCCTCGAGTTGTTGGCTCGGCACGAGGTCCGGGCCACTTTCTTCGTGCTTGGTTGGGTCGCTCAACGGCACGCCGAGTTGGTTCGGACCATCGCGCGAGAAGGCCATGAAGTCGCGTCGCATGGCTGGGACCACGTGCGCGTGACCCACCAGACGCCCCATCAGTTCCGCGAGTCGATCCGGCGCACGAAACATGTGTTGGAGGCGATGACTGGCGCGCCGGTGCTGGGGTTTCGGGCACCGAGCTTTTCGATCGTGCCGGGCCGGGAATGGGCCCTCGATATTCTCGTCGAGGAAGGGTATCGCTACGATTCCAGTTTGTTTCCCGTGCGTCGTCCCGGCTACGGGTATCCGGGCGGCCGGCCGGATCCCTACTGGATGGTGCGTCGAGCCGGCCGCCTCGCAGAGATTCCGCCGGCGACCTTGCAGTGGGGTCCGCTGCGCCTGCCCGCCGGGGGTGGGGCGTACTTCCGGCTTCTCCCCTACGGCCTCGTCCGCGCGGCACTGCGTCAATGCGAGCGACGCGATGTCGCGGGCACGTTCTACGTCCATCCCTGGGAAGTGGACCCGCGCCAACCGCGCGTGGCCGTTTCGTGGCTGACACGCGCCCGACACTACGGGGGACTCGGCAGAACCTTGCCGCGACTCGAGCGCCTGCTGACCGAATTTCGGTTCGCGCCAATCCGCGAGACTGTCGCCGTGCTCGGCCGCGCGCGTCCGCGCACGAGTCCGCGCACGAGTCGTCCGGAAAGGATCCTTCTCAGGAACTCGGCGTGAGCCCCGCTCCGCCGCATTCCCAACTCGAGGTGCTGCCGCTCGACGGCGACAGGCGCGTCTGGGACGAGTTGGTGACGCGGGCGAAGTGCGGCAGCTTTTGTCACCTCGCTGGCTGGCGTGAGATCCTCAGCGACGTCCTGGGGGCGGAATGCCTCTACTGGCAGGTTGTGGACGCCGATGGCGCGTTGCAAGGAATTCTCCCGCTCGTACGAGTGCGCAGCCGATTCTTTGGCCACTATCTCGTCTCGCTGCCGTTTCTCAACTACGGTGGTCCCTTAGGATCCCAAGCCGCGCAGGATCGGCTGGTGCAAGAGGCCGTGACGGAGGCGGCTCGGACACGCGCGGATCTCCTGGAGCTCCGAACCCGCGATCCGGGCGGTTTCGATCTTCCGGTGTCGTCGAGAAAGATCACCGTGCTCCTGCCCTTGCCGTCCGATGCCGAAACGCTGTTCACACGATTTCCTGCCAAGTTGCGCAGTCAGATTCGCCGCCCAATGAAAGAAGGACTCGAAGTGCGGTTCGGACCCGAGCAGCGCGAACCGTTTTACGAGGTGTTCGCGCGTACGATGCGGGATCTTGGCACACCGGTGTTGCCGCGCGCGCTGTTTGAGCGCATCGCGGCGACGTTTCCCGATCTCGTCGTGTTCGGCGTGGTGTACCGCGGGGAGCAGCCGCTCGCCGGAGGCTGTGGCTTCGTATGGCGCGGAGAGTTCGAGATGACGTGGGCGGGGGCGCTGCGCGAGTCGCGCCGTCTCGCGGCCAACATGCTGCTGTACTGGGCGTTCATGGAACACGCAATCGGCGGCGGCGTCCGTGTCTTTAACTTTGGTCGCTGCACGCCAGGTGGCAGCACACATCACTTCAAAAGACAATGGGGCGGGGTCGACGTGCCCTTGTCGTGGCATCAATCCGTCGGCGGAGCGGGTGACATGCGCGCAACGCCGTCACCCGACGATCCCGCGTACTCCTGGGGACCACGGCTGTGGCGCCGTCTGCCGCTGTTTGTCGCGAACCGTCTCGGTCCCCGGCTCGTGCGGTTTCTGCCGTGAACGGTTGGCGATACCAGGTCCCGGCCCGCTCGCCCCTGTCTGCCCGGGCCGTGATCGCGGGCGTACACGGAGTCGCGCGCAATGGGCGCGTGAGCGCTCGGAGTGAAGCCCGAGTCGTCGAGCTCCTCACAGCGCGATACGAGCCTCGCGAAGTCCTACTGACCGATAGCGGCACCACGGCACTAACCGCGGCACTGCTCGGCGTATTAAAGGATCGGCCGGGCGCGGTCGCGCTTCCCGCGTACGCGTGTTATGACCTCGCCACGGCGGCTGAGGGGGCCTGTGCGCCGGTCCTTCTATACGATTTGGATCCGCGTACCCTGGCGCCTGATCTGACGCAGGTTAATGACGCGCTGCGTCAAGGCGCGTCCGCGGTCGTCGTCGTGCACCTTTATGGCCATCCGGTCGACCTCAGCGAAGTGAAGGGACTCGCGGCGGAGCGAGGCGCCCTGGTGATAGAAGACGCAGCGCAGGCTACCGGTGCCAAGCTCGATGATCGCTCCGTCGGGACGCAGGGCTCTCTCGCGGTACTGAGCTTCGGACGAGGAAAAGGGCTCACCGGAGGGAGCGGCGGCGCGCTCCTGGCCAACGATGCCGCCGGAGCGCGCGTGGTGGAAGGCGTGAGAGGCTTGCTTGGTGCACCGCGACGAGGCTGGCCGGAACTCCTCACCATTGCCGCTCAACTAATCCTTGAGCGCCCCCGCTTGTACGCCCTTCCAGCGGCGCTGCCTTTTCTCCGCCTGGGCGAGACTGTCTATCGCGCGCCGCGGCCCCTGCGCCGGCCGAGCCGTGTGTCCCCTCCCGTCGTCGGGGCCACATGGCAGCTCGCCGAACGTGAGGCCGAGACGCGACGCCACAACGCGGAGCGTCTGCTCTCGGCGTTACGATGGCAGCCGGGTTTCGAAACGATCATTACGCCGCCGCGCGCCCGACCTGGCTACCTGCGGCTGCCGGTGCTCGCGTCACCAACGGTTCGGCGCTCAGCAGTGGAGCCAGCGGTACGGCGACTAGGTGTGATGCCCGGCTATCCCCAACCGCTCTGCGACCTCGAGGGCTTTCGCCAGCGCTGTTTGAACCGGGATGCTCCATTTCCGGGGAGTCGCTTGCTCGCCGCGAGACTGTGTACCTTACCTACCCACGGGCGCCTTCGGTTGCGCGATCTCGAGCGACTCGAGTTGTGGATTCGAACTACGAGCGGTCGATAGGGCTTTCGCGTAGAGCGCCGCGTAGCGGTCGAGCATTGAGCTGAGCGTGTAATACTCGGACGCCCGCGCCGCCGCGGCCGCGCTGAGCCGGCGCGCGTGGGCGGGGTCGCAGAGCAGGGTCCCTAGCGCGCTCGCGATCGCTGCCGCGTCTCCCGGCGGGACCAGCACGCCGGCGCGGCCGCCGTCGAGCACGGTCGGCACTTCCCCTACCGCAGTTGCCACGATCGGCCTCACAGCCAGCATCGCCTCGAGCAGCGCGAGCGGTACCCCTTCGGAGAGCGAGGGCAACACGAAGAAGTCCGACGCAGCTAAGACGTTTCCGATATCAGACCGGAGGCCCAGCAGATGGAAGCGTCGGGTCACCTGGAGGCGACGCGCTTGTGCGAGCAACGGATCGGCCAGCTCACCACGACCGGCGATCGCCACGTGCAGCCGCGGAAAGCGGGCGCCGAGAAGTGCGAGGGCTTCGAGCAGGTAGGAGTGACCCTTCACTGGGTACAGATTGCCGACCGCAACGACCAGTTGATCGGCAGCCGTCAAGCCCAGCTCTTCCCGGAGCGAGGACTGCGCGACCGGCATCTGCCGTACGCCGTTCGGGATGGTCACCACACGATCAGCGCTCAGCCACATATCGCGTCGCAGGTGCTGGGCCAGGACATGCGAGACGGCAACGACCGAGTCGCTCAACGTCGCCGCAACACGCAGAGCGATGCGGCGCCTCAGGCGTTCGGCGTAGTAGCGACCGCCGTGCATCGTGAACAGATGTGGGATTCCCGCACGGCGGGCGGCCCACGCGCCGTACACGGCCATCGAGAATTCATGACTGTGCGCCAGTACGACACGGTGCCGGCGAAACGTCTTCTCCAACCCGCGCGCCAGGGCCGGCGAGAACGGTCGATCGAGATGAAATTGCTCCACGTGCACACCGGTGCCGTGCAGCTCGCGACCGAGCCATCCCTCTCCTTTCGCCGGAACAATGACGACATTCTCGCTGCCGGCAGCCTGCAGCTCAGTGGCGAGGCTGGCCAACATGCGCTCCGCCCCTCCCGGACCGTCCGATTCGATGAGGTGCGCGAGGCGGAGACCGCGAAGTCTCATGGGTGGAGGCCCGCGGTCCACGCTTGAAAGGCGGCGTAGCCGATTCCGGCCGGCACGTTCATTCTCGGGAGCGCCCATGGGTCGGTTCCGTTGACTGGGCCCCGCTCGAGCGTCAGAGCTGCGCGGTACCCCGCCGCGCGCACGACCTGCTGGACCCTGTCGTTCCAATGACCGTAGGGATAAGCGAAGAACTCCGGGATGAAGCCCGTACGGAGCGTGATCTCATCGCGGCTCTCGACCACTTCTCGCTCCAAATCGATCTCGTCCAGAGCGGGTAGCGATCGGTGGGTCGCAGAATGGACCCCGATCTGCAACCCGGATCTTGCGGCGTCAGCGATCGTCTGCCAACCCGCAGGCTGGCAGGAGCGGGGGGCGCGCAAAGGAGCGCCGCCGTTGGGACCGAGCGATGCCACGATGGCCGCGCCGTCACCGCGCAGCGCAGTGACCCAGTGCTCACGCCGAGTCGGGGAGGCCTTCACAACGGCGGGATGGTCCCACCAGAAGTCGGTGTCCCGCCCAGGCGCTTGCGCCACGACGAATACTGTTGCCGGGAGCCCTAAGTCCCGTAGCAGCGGCCACGCGTCCTCGAAGACGCCGACGTAGGCGTCGTCGAATGTCAGTGCGACGGTTCCGCGCAGGGAGGTCCCGTGCGTCACGCGCTCTACGAGCGTATCCAATGAGATCACGTCGTACTTGGCTCTGAGCCAGCGCATCTGCCGCGCGAACGTGGGGAACGGCATATGCAGGCCAAGGCCGCCCCAGAGACCGGCTTCAGTCTCGGGGACGACATTGTGGTAACAAAGAATGAGTCCGCCGCTCCCTAGCCGCCGAGCAACCGTCGTCACTCCAGCGAGCTTCAGAACGGCGTAGCCCAACGGTGCAAACCTCAAGGTATTCCGCTAGTTAGGTCATCTCGTTGAGCGGGCAACTTCCGTGCCGCTCCCGGGCTGTGGCATGTATCCTGCCGCTCGTACCGGACCATGTTTTATCGAGTGATGGGCGTACTGACCATGGTCGCTTCTTCTTGCCATGGCGGATCGGCCGCCAAAACCACATCGCGGGCAGACATACTGTTTGCCGAGGACTTTGAGTCGGGGAATTTGTCGGCCTGGGATGGAGTCGACCCGACCCACCACCAGGTGATTAGCGATCCGGCCTTCGCGCAGTCCGGGAGCCGTTACCTCGAGGTGACGTACTCTACCGGAGGCGAAGGCGGGTGGCTCACGCACTTCTTCATGCCCGGCTACGACTCCATCTACGTGAGCTTCTACGTGCGCTTCCCAACCAACTGGCAAGGCGGTACCAAACTCCTCGCGCTCTATGGCTCGCGGACGGACAACCAATGGTCCGCGCTCGGGAAGGCTGGGCTGTGCCCGACCGGAACCGATTTCTTCGGGACGTGGCTCATCACCGAGGTGTCAGGCAATCCGGGGCCGACGCGTTTCTACTCCTACTACCCGGCGATGGCCCGCGAACCCGATGGCGTGACGTGTTGGGGACGCTACGGGGACGGCACCGAGACCTACGTGGCGCCGCTCACGCTGAGTCTCGGCGCGTGGCATCACGTCGAATTCTGGGTGAAGCTGAACACGCCGGGGCAGGCGAATGCGAGCCAGACATTTTGGATCGACGGCGTGCAGCGGGGGAACTGGGCGGGTTTCAGCTTCCGCGCCAGCACGATCCTGCGGTTGAACGCCGTGCAATTCAGCTTCAGCGGCAATGCCACCGGCGCTACACGGACGCTCTACGTAGACCACCTCGTGGTCACCACAGGTACACGCCCCCGCGACGAGTGATGCGCGTCACGAGCCTGTACACTAAAAGTCCTAGTTGCGCCCGTATGAGGCGCGTTGCTACTGTGCAGCGGTCGTGGAGAGGCCGCAGCACCTGTTGCAGTTCGTCCGCATAAACGGTTCGGTAGCGCGGAGCGCCCCCTCTACACAATTGCAGTCGCTGCTCAGAGCAAAACCGCCGAAAGACGGTGACGCAGAGCTACGGGACTACAGCGACGTCGTCGCCACGTCCGCCGGGCCGCCAGCGAATCGACCTCAGGTCGAAGCTGGCGGACCTTTTCTGACGGGGTGAGACGATGCCGTTCACGTTCAAGCTCTCGATGCGCCTGTCCCTCATGAAAGCTCCGTGGGTGCTTCACACTCCGACCCCCAGAGCCTTCGCACGAGTAGTCGCGTCTATCCCCACCACCACCACGCCGGATGTCTATCAGGAGCGCCCGTTCCTCGGAGGCTCCGTATGACGCGATTAGCCTTGCTCCGGAATGTGCTGTTGCTCGCCGGCCTTGGCGCCGTAGCGGGATGCGATCTGAAGGCATTGTTGCAAGGGGTCGTAGTGACAGTCGCCGTCGAGCCCGCAGCGTCCAACATCGGGGTGGGGCAGACCGTGCAGCTGACGGCGACACCGCGAGACGTGAACGGCAATCCGATCACTGGACGCGTGGTGTCATGGACGACGAGTAATGCGGCGATCGCCTCAGTGGACGGAAACGGGTTGGTGACGGGTGCGACCGCGGGCTCGGCGACCCTTACGGCGACGAGCGACGGCATGTACGGCACGGCGACCGCCACAGTTACGGCGGCGCCTCCGCCGCCCCCGCCGCCTCCGCCGCCGCCGCCGCCGCCGCCGCCGTGCGCGGCATAGGCGAGATCCGGCGCCGACAATGCGGCGACACATAACAGAGCGGCCGAAAGAACTCGCACTGTCCTGCCAATCCCGAGCCGAGCACGACGGCGCGGCACGGGGACATCACGACCGGCGGGAATGATCTGCTTCATGCCGAATTGCTCCTTTGTTGGCCACCCTGAAAGGCGACGCATGAAGGCAATCTCGGGCGGAAGCGTGGACCGGCATTCGCCGGATCGTGAAATCGGCTTTAATCAGCCATTCGGCTCAGCTTACGGCGTAGCTGCATCAGGCGCGCGAACCGTGTAGCCCGCGCCCGTCACGGTATGGATCAGCCGGCAATCGAAGCCGTCGTCGATTTTGTGGCGCAGACGGTGAATGTGCATGTCGACGATGTGCCCGCGCGCCTCGAAATCGTAGGTCCACGCCGCTTCGAGCAACATCGAGCGGGTCAGCACCTGTCCGGCATGGCGGAGCAGCTGCTCGAGTAGCAGATACTCGCGACGTTGCAGCTCGATCACCCGGCCGGCCCGCGATACGGTGCGCAATTCCGTATCGAGTTCGAGATCCCTGACCCGAAGGATGGCTTGGCGGCGAGACCGGTCGCTGCGACGCCCAAGCGCCTCCAATCGCGCCAGAAGCTCGGAAAAAGAATACGGTTTGGCGAGGTAGTCGTCGCAGCCGGC
>Ga0137418_10003347_pt1 | contig 14747 bp, 11 predicted proteins | sample CZODoug3_1_2_16f_FD_122242 | JGI IMG/M metagenome (GOLD analysis project Ga0137418, IMG submission 122242) | Vadose zone soil fungal communities from Angelo Coast Range Reserve, California, USA - CZODoug3_1_2_16fungal (Hybrid Assembly) | ecosystem: Environmental > Terrestrial > Soil > Vadose... | reverse complement strand
GATTTCCCTGAACCGACGGTTTCCAGTTGTCGGGATGCCGAAGGCGCAGTCCTGCAACCTGTAAATCCACGAGGCGCGCTGACGGAAGCGCAGGCGCTGCCGACCCGGCGCCGCTCTTGTCGCCGGTTGGCTTCGGCGCGGGTTTTGGTGCCGGAAGCCCGAGCATGATTTTTTTCACTTCCTGAAAATCGGGTGAGTCCGTGCGCACATTCGACCGGCGGCCGCCAAGTTTGCCGATCTCCTGGTTAACCCTGGTGACCCGGTTTTCGGGAATCGGGTGGTTACTGAAGAACTGCTCTGTCTGTGAACCTTTGTGCTCCTTCGCGAGCTTTTCGAAAAACTGCGCCATCGCGGCAGGATCGTAACCGACGTCGTACAGGATCTGCGTGCCCATCAAGTCTGCTTCTGTTTCAGCATCGCGCGAATACCGAAGCAAAATGGAGCCAGCGGCAAAACCGCCGATTTGACTGATGATTTGTGCCACGCCGCTGTTGCCGAGCACACCGCCGAGGATGGCCAGCGGCGCTTGGGTGAGCTGGGCTTTTGTAGCTTGATTGGTGCCGTGACGCAAGACGACATGTCCCATCTCATGCGCCATCACGCCGGCGATTTGCGCTTCATTGTCCGCCGCTTCGATCGCTCCGCGATTTACGTAAACCGGCCCTCCGGGAAGCGCAAACGCATTAATCGACCGGTCGTCGACGATCTTGAAAGAGAACGGAAATTTGTTTTCGTTCGGCGCCTTCGCCGCGAGCTGTTGTCCGAGCGCCGAAATGTACGTATTCGCGCGGCCCTGGTTGATCAGGACGAGCTGCCGTTCAGCATCCTTCGCGACTTCCTTGCCCATTTCAATGTCCTGCTGTGGACTGAAGACGTTTCGGCCTGGACGCAAGCGCGTGCGTTCAGCGAGCAGCGTCGCAGAGAAGACAAACACACAGAGCACCACAAATCGGGTTCGATTCATCATCTTGAAATTTTCATTCCAATGTCCGTTCCATGGCAAGTGTCTTGTGAACGGGTTGCTGCGGAGGTCGATTTTACGACTCTGATTTCGGAGAAACCCTGGCACGGTAGTGCACGATACACGAAGGAAGCGGTGCGGCTCCTGAAAGCACCTTTTCAACCGCCGACTTGTCCGTCACGAGCGGCCAAAGAGGCTGTTCCACAGTTGGAATGAGTGGAAAGGCCGAACTCACAATTCGATCCCAATCGGGGCCGTACTTCAGGAAGTCGTCCGGAAGGACAAGGTCGCGGCAACGGGCGGAGTCGCAGAGGCATTGGAAAGGTTCGGAAAGGTTCAACGTCCCGTAATCGTCGGTTAATTCCTCGCCAGGAAGGATGTCCCGAACGGCAATCTCGAAATCGAATCCGGCGCTCAAACAACTGGCCTCGCACGAGTGATTGATGAAACGGGCGTGATCCCAACAGAGAATCGATTGGCCCCTTCCGTTGATCCAGGAATACTTTTCGAACAATGGCCGCAGCGTGGGCGCGATCTGTTCGATTTGCGCCGGGGTGACAACCTGGTCGAGGACATCTCCCACCCACGTGATGGTTCCGCGAGGGATCAACCGCGTCGCCACCACGCCGTAGCCGATTTGATCATTGATGTAGCGTAATTCCGAATTGGGATGAACCATAAACCAGCGATTGTACCGAACATCCCGCGCGGTGAGAAATACTGGCCCCCCGGCAAGTGCTCAGGCTGCATCCTTTCTCCTGAGCTCGAGGGCGCCTAACTCAAGTATCTTAATTTTACCTACCATGCGAGATGGTCGTGCCCGATAGGTTCCGGCTGCGCAGAGTCTTGACTGTAACAGGCGTTACATGTAACGTCTGTTACATGACGGATAGCAATAAATCCAGGCGCGACGAACTGTTGGACGCAACCGTGGCCTACCTCCTTCGCCAGGGAGTGGCGGATCTCTCCCTGAGGCCGCTGGCGGCGGCAATCGGTACGAAAGCACGGATGCTGATCTATCACTTCGGCTCGCGTGACGCGCTGCTTGCGGAGGCGATGTCTATTGTCCGCCAACGCATCCAACACACTTTTGTTGCGACTTTTCAAGAGACCGAAGGATCCGTCAATGACATGGTCGTTGAATTTTGGAAATGGGCAGTTTCCAGGAGCAATGAGCGCTACCTTCGGCTGATCTTTGAAGTGCAGGGTCTCGCACTGCAGAATCCTGATGCTTATGGCGGCTACATGCGCGGGTCCCTCGAGAGCTGGATTACCGTCGTCACCGAAAAGATTGATCGGAAACTTCCTCCCGCCCGGCGCCGCGTTCTCGCCACCCTCGCCATCGGCGTGATTGACGGACTTTTGCTGGACTACCTCTCAACAGGGGATTTGAAACGAACAACGCGTGCTGCCAGGACATTTGCGCGGCACTTTGAACGTGATTTGGTGTGAAGGTATGAGAATAAGACAAGTTGCTGTCATGGGGTTCCTGATATGGCTTATTGCCACCATCGCGCTACGCTTCACGGGCCAGTATGTCTTTCGCTCCACAGCGACCGGATCCGCGTTGTTGCTTCTCCTGGTCAGCCTCCCAGTGATGGTGTGGATAGCGCGAAGAGTCTTTCAATCCGGAGTATCCGCTCAGGAACGCGCGTTCGCGGCGATCGTCCTGGTAGCCCCCGGCATGCTTCTGGACACATTCAGCACAATCTGGTTCTCGCGCGTTTTTCCGAACATCCGGGCCGACGCCGCGCCGCTTTTTGGGGGATGGCTTCTCTTCTGCAACATCGTTGTGCTGCTCACAGCAATTCTCAGCCGGCGGAAGCCACTGGCGGAGTAGCGCGGAGCATTCTCGGTCCGGGAAGTATCCGCATCGACACGGGCCTCTCTCGAACATTGCGGGTTCGCGAGAATCAATCCGTACAGGTGCGCATCGAGGCGTTCAACTTCCCGAACCATGTCACCCCGGCAACCGAATGCTAGAAGTCGTCGTCACCACCGGTATCCCGCGGGGCGAGTACGACCACCCCTCCGGCCGGAATCGTTATATTGTTGAAGGTGCTCGCGTTCTGGCCATTCAGCTTAGCAGTCAAAGGCGTGCCATTTTCTTTGAAAAGATCTACGCGCACGGTAAGACTGCTCGTGCCCGTATTCGCAAGAACGAGTTCGGTCGCCCATCCACCCCCGGCTGCAAACTCTGGGATCAGGATGGCGCCGGGCCCGCCCACACCCGTTGCCATTGTCGGCAGGGGAGTCGTAGTACCCGACAAACTGGTGATAGGAATCGTGCTGAAGTTCTCTCCGCGGAACCGGAGACCGATCACGGACACTGGAAGATTCGACGAACCTGCAGTCGTGATAGCCAACATCCCGGTGACGTCTTTTGGTACAGAGGACTGGCTCGCAAATAGTTCCGTTATGAACTTCGATACGTGCTGAAGCGAGGGAACATTGACATTGGTTGTCCCGAGCTGCATCCCATCATTCCCGCGAAGCGTCAACGTCACATTCACATTCGAACTGTTCGGATTTACGATGGCAACGCCCAGATTCTTGGCCAGCCGCCTGTTGGCGTCGACAAACATAACGGCATTCGTGGTGAGGTCCGGCGGTAGCACACCGGCCTGAGTCGTGCCGGAATTTCCGTGGCGCAGACCAAAGCTCCCAAATACCACTAAGCCGCTCGTTGAGCTGCTGGTCGTGACAGCGACCGGCGTTATCACGGCAAAGCCGGCCTGGACCGGGCCATTGTCGTCGTGATCATCGCGGTCTTCGCCTACGTTGCCCGAGTTCCCCTGGCCTTGAGCCAAACCCAGAGTTGTAAAAACGAGAATCAGGGTGAAAATCAGCAAAAGTTTTCGCATACATTCTCCTTGGCCTGCAAATGTGTTGAAAATTTCCATGACATTGGGCTGTTTGAAGAGTCCGATCGGGGTCACTTACCTCAACAGGACAGTCACTTATAGGAAATAAGCCTACATACCCTGCCCATTTCGGTCCGACGTAGTGCATGTGGCGGTCCATGGTCGGCCGGCGGTCCCAGAACCTAACTTGTTGAAGCATTTGGCAAATGTTGAGGTCCGGATTCGCCGACGATGTCTGGCGGCTTAGCGCCGTTTGCCAGGTTCTCTAACGTCTTTGCAAATGTTCACCGATAACAACACCTGGAGGCTTACTGGGTAGCTTCCATTTTTTGGGGGGCTGGTCTATGAAACGTAAAGTATCTGGCTGCTCGCTGTTACTCATCCTGTTGTTCGTGTTCGATTCACTGCCTGCCATCGCAAGCGAGTTCCAGCTCAGCAAGGATGGCGTCGGACCTATTGTCATCTCGATGAAGATCGATGTGCGGAATGAAAAGGAGGAGTTGACTGCCTTTCCGCGCAAAGTGGCCGAACTCACTCTGTCCGCACGCAATGATTCAGGCCAGGAGATAACTTACTCGAAATTCTGCGTACAGGCGGAGCGGCGCATGAAAGGTTGCGACTTTCAGTTAAAGACCCCTAAGAAGAAGGTCTGGGAGCCTGGCGAAGAGCTGGTATGGACGCTCGATGCCAAAGCGCGGCGTGGAATCGAAAACCCGAAAATTACGATCGTTGAACTCAAGAGCGCGACGGCTGCCAAGGACGTCGAAGTTGGGACAAAGACGGGCGAACAATTGGAAAAATGAGGAACAAAGCGCGCTATTCGGCAGACTTGGACGGGGGGCCCTACACCAGCAGCGCTTCCACCTCAAAATTATCTGATCGAAGCTTGACATATGTTCAACCGCGTTCAAATCTAGCGCGGGTTTCACAGGGCCACCCATGGAAACATCGTTGAAATTTCGTCAGGGCGAACATATCGACCAGCGTGATGCTGGTGTAGACATTCTCAAGAAGTACTGGAAAGCGTTCGCTCCCAGAAACGTCAACGAGTGGGGCGAAAGGATCGCGAATTCTGGCGGTTACGTGGTCGCGGCTTATATTGGAGACGTGATCGCGGGGGTTCTTGAAGCGATGAGGCTTGATATCGGTGGCGATCCACACCGGGTCCCAGCAACGTTCCAGGAACTCACCGCAGATGGCACCTGGAAAACCCACAGGGACTCCGGCGACACGGTCATTCTCGTCGATCTCACAATAGCTCCCGAATACCATGGCGTGGGGCTTTTCGAAGCTTTCGCAAAGTACGCCCGACAGAGTTTTGAATCGCCGTCTGGTGTAATTCTGACCTACAGCCCCCTCTTTTTCGCTGAGAAACGATACTGGGTAGTCGACAAGCATGAACGCCTGGGCGCCAAACTTACAAAAGAACTGCCACGATCACGACCGGGATTGACCATGACGATGGGCGGCGAAGAATTAATCGCTGAAGACGTGGGAATCACCGCCTATAGCCTCTAGAACGCTCACGCCCTGTTTGCTATCCGTCTAAACTACTTCTGTTTCGCCGCTTCTGCCGCCCTTTCCTCCGCACGAGCCCCGCTAAGGCTGTTGGTCATCCCGTAATTTGTCTCGTGGCATGTGTATTCGAAAAGTTCGTAGCCCGGTTCCTGCGTTATCGGAAAGGCGACCTTCCAGGGTCTCGTGTAGATCTTCGGATCGTCGATGGTCAGTTCGTAGTGCATCGTGTTTATGTCGACACGCGTGAAGCGTTCGACCAGGCGGAGGGCGTCGCTCGTAGGAATGCCATTGCCGTTCCTCCCGATGCCGGTCCTGTTATCGAGGAAATTCGTCGTCTCGACCACCAGTGTGTTGCCTTCCCAATGGCCACGCGAGTCCCCCAAATAACTTCGGACGTTCTGTCCGACGTGTGGCCGCTTGTCCAGGGGAATAATGCGCGCTTCGTGTACTTTCTCGTGGAGAAGTGTTACGTATCCGGGAGCTTGCACAATCTGAGTTCCATTGTCGTAGCTCGACGGCAATATGGAGCCAGCCAGACCGCGCGTGATGCAGCGGATGTAGAAGTCATAATCCTCCCACGACGCGGGCGGCCTCTGAGGACTGAGGGCCGTTTGCCTGGCCGCTGACTCGGCCTGTCTCTTTTGACCTTCCGGCGTCAATGGAGGCATTCTCCCATTTGGCGGATCCACAATGAGTGAGGTTTGACGCGGCGGTCTTCGTGCCCGCTCGCCCCAATGTCCCGGAGGGCCTGTGCTAACGCGAGCGTTCGGACGAACGAACTCTTGAAGATCTGCCTCGGCTTCCTTTGCTAATTGGGCTGCTGCCCGAGCGAGCTCATCTTCGGTAAAGTAGAGTCGCTCTCCAAACTCAGCAGGCCGCTCGAGAGAGGTGTCCATCAAGTCGTCGCTCACATATATCCCCTGCAGATCCGGATCGCCCCACGGCGTCTTTGGCGGCGTCACTGTTTTGGCCGCAGGCGCTGTTTTGGCCGCAGGCGCTGTTTTGGCCGCAGGCTTGGCGGGCGTCGAGGGTCGAGCCTGGCCGGCGGCGGAGACGATTGCCAGCGCCACGAATGCGATTGCGACGGCCAACATCAATATAGATGTTCGAAATCGAGGGCTCATACGATCTCCTTTATTTGTTCGTCTGCTTGCGCAGATGCCCATAGATCAGTTCTTCCGTGAATTCAACGCACTTGAATTCCGTAAGTTGTGCATTCCTTTCTTTACGCCGATAGAGGGGCAGACTAATCTTCCAGGGCCGCGCAAAGACGGTTTTATCCTCGATCGTGGCTTCGTAATTGAGATGATCCGGATCGGCGAAACTGTAACGTTCCACAATGCGCAAGTTCTCGCTCGCGAAATTTCCGACCCGGTCGAACCACGACTCGCCGTTCAATCCGGTGACCTCGACAATTAACGTGTCCCCTTCCCAGTGTCCGTTCGATATTCCCATCCACGTATCGACCGCCGGTTCCCGCCGCTTGACGACATTGATGACGCGGTTGGCGGTCCGATACTCGTAGACAATCACGAGGTCCGACTGGGACTGAATGATCTGAAATGGAAAAGGCATATAGGTGGCACGGGGCACACCGGGCAAGTAGCACTTGAGTTCCGGATCCAGCATCAGCCGGTTGGCGAAATTCTCCTTCTTCTTTTCCGCCGCCCAGGGCTGGTATGGAATCTCGTTGCCTTCAACGATGCCCTGGCCTCCAGGAATGGCGCCGATGGCACCGAGTTGATAGAACGGTCCTGCTTGCGGCGAATGGTCCTGGATATCCCAGTAAGCAGTGCCGAGCGCCTGCCACACGCCGGTGAAGTTGGGCTTGTTGTCCGGCATCCGAGGAATCCGTGGGACTTGGACCTGCCCAGCGGCTGGGCTCACTGCCAGCCACAACATCACCGGGACCAGGACAGCCTTCGTTATGAGGTGGCCTCGAAAGCGGCTTCGCATTTTAGAGATCTCCCTGCTTGCGACGGATAATTCAATGTTAGATTCGAATATTGCTATCGAATGCTAGGTTCAACTGTTTTTCCATGTCAAATTTTCCCGCAAAGGCTAAAGTTGTGCGGCCTTTAATTGGAGGTGGTATGGGAAAGAGCTTTCACGACCAACTCGTCACAACGCGGGACAGTAAACATAGCAAGGACCATCTGTTTTTCGAGCTTTGGTCGCAAGGAAAGCTGACGGAGAAGCAGACCGCAGTCTATTGCGCGCAGCACTACCACTACGTGAGCGAGTATTTGAACTGGATGGCGTACGAGGCGTCTCAAATTCCGTTCCGAGACGTGAAGGCCTATCTTTTTGAGAATTTAGGAGACGAAGAGAATCCGGACGATCGCCATCTCGATATGTTGAAAGATTATGTCGCCGCTACCGGATTGAGTCGTGACAGTGTAGAGGATTCGGTAGTGCTTGCTGGAACGGAGGGCCTGCAGAACTGGGGCTGGCGCCTTGTTTATCAAACCCCGTGGCAGGCTGCGGTAGCAGGCATGTTTGTCGGCCTCGAGTCCCAGTTTCTGGATATCTGCAAAAAAATCGTCCCGGCGCTACATAAGCACTATGGTTTTGCTCCAGGCGACCGGCAGATCCGGTTTTTCGAAGAACATGTACGCGCTGACGAAATTCATGGCGCCAAAGGTTTCGTTATCGTCGAGAAGTATTGCAATACTCCCGAGCTGCAGTCTCTTGCCCTCAGAACCGTGGAAGCGGCGACCGTTCGCCGCTGGCGCTACATGAATGGCATCTATTGGTACGCGCTGCACGGCAAAGAAGACGATACGCCTTCATTGCAAGCGTAACCGGCAACTCGCGGGCGGTGAATGGCCGAAATAGGCCGGAGTGTCCCGCATGTTGTCGGGCGCACTTGGTTTCGGGCCCGGTCGCTCGCGCGTCGCACATCAATGCACATCTCGGTCGAAGGTCACTGTAAGGATTTCCCCTTCTCGTACAGGTAATCCTGATTGCGGAAGAACCAATCCGCGACCGAAGCACATCGGTCAGAGCCCCGGGCCGAGAACATGTAGCGTTGGCGATGCGACCGGGAACAAATACCCGAACATCAAAAAACCACAGGAAGAGGCGGCACATCCTATTTCTTTTATCGATAGTCTGAATTAGTCTGAATTAGAAGCACGCCGTGTTATGAAATATTTCAGGAAAACCGCGCCGCCGTGCGTCCTCGTTCTTCTATTCGCTCTTCGTTGTCCAGCCCAAACGTTGACTATCGGAACTCATGCGGGAGCGCCCGTGCCCGTGGCGGGAATGCAAGGCACGGCTTATTCGGTCATCGCATTTTTGTTGGCGGTCGACCCGAATGGAGGCTTCTACGTTACCTCCGGCGCGGGACCATATAGTACTGAGGTCATCTACCGCGTCTCACCCAATGGCACGCTCCAATGGATTGCTGGTAGCGTTTGGCCCGACAACGCAGCCGACGGCCTGCCGGCCACGACAGCGTCGCTGTCCTTGATGAGAGGACTGGTTGCGGATGGTTCGGGCAACCTGTATCTGTCGGACCTATCGAGGCGCCGCATCCGCAAAATCGACAGGAACGGTACGATTTCCACTGTCGCTGGAGCTATCACACGTGTAGGTTCCAGTGGCGACGGTGGGCCGGCCATGGAGGCGGGCTTCGACACTCCAACCGGTTTGGCGGTCGGTCCGGAAGGCAACCTCTACATCGTCGATCAGCATCGCGTTCGAAAGATAGCGCCCTCAGGTGTCATCTCGACGGTAGCGGGCACCGGCGACTTCGGCTTCAGCGGCGATGGCGGCCCGGCGACAGCGGCCCGATTATCCAATCCTACCGGTCTGGCGGTCGATCGGGGCGGCAATCTCTACATTTCGGATTTCGGCAACAATCGCATCCGGAAAGTCGCTGCCGACGGCACGATCACAACAGTGGCGGGTGGCGGCACGTCTACCGACGCCGGTTCTGCCACGGCCGTGGCGCTCTCCGGTCCTTCCAGCGTTGCTGTCGATGCAGCGGGGAACTTATTGTTCGTGGAGCGGTATAGGCATGACGTCCGAAAGGTAACGCCTCAAGGAGTCATCACGACTGTCGCAGGCGTTCCGTCCCGTGACGGTTTTGCCGGAGACGGCGGACCCGCAACTGAGGCGAAGCTCAACACTCCGACAAGCGTCATTGTGGACGGCGGCGGCAACCTGCAGATTGCCGACTCCGGAAACATGAGAGTTCGCAAGGTAACAGTCGACGGCCTAATCACTACAATCGCGGGTAACGGCTACAGTTCATTTAGTGGAGATGGCGGGCGCGCCACTCATGCTCAGCTTCTCTTTCCAAGCGGGACAGCGGTGGATCCTGAAGGAAATTTATACATCGCCGACCCCGGAAACGGCCGCGTCCGAAGAGTGTCGGCTTGCGGCGAGATCACCACAGTAGCTGGAAATGGCTCTTCCGGCTTCAGCGGAGATGGAGGCCTGGCAACGGCCGCCAAACTTGGAGCCATAAATGGCTCGGGGCTGGCTCTCGCTGCGGATGCGGCAGGCAGCTTGTATATCGCAGATTCTTACAATAACCGCGTGCGGAAAGTGACTCCAAACGGCTTCATCGACACCATCGCCGGCGGCAGCGACCGCGGTGATTCCGGCGACGGGGGGCCGGCGAAGGCAGCCCTTCTGTTTGGTGCGTCGAGCCTTGCGGTGGATCTTCGGGGAAACCTGTACATTGGTGGTGGAAACCGCGTTCGCAGGGTGACGACGGACGGCATAATAACAACCGTGGCGGGCAACGGGCAATATCCCTATCAGGCCGGCGTCGGGGACGGCGGGGCGGCGACGGCTGCATCATTCCCCGGTCCCGATGCTATTGCGGTCGATGCTTTCGGGAACCTCTATATCGCCGATGGCCTCAACGGAAGCATCCGCCGCGTGGGCCTCGACGGGCGCATCAGCACGGTGGCGGGAGGCGGAACAATGTCTCCGATTCCGGATGGAGCATCCGCGACATCCGGCAGATTGCAGAGTCCGAGCAGCATCGCGATCGATGCCGCCGGCAATCTTTACATTGCCGAGACCGGAACCAGCCGCATCCGCAAAATCACTGCTGGCGTTATCACAACTATTGCCGGTAATGGTGAGAGGGGCTTCAGTGACGATGGCGGCCTCGCTGCGTCTGCGCGGCTCGCACGTCCGGACGGCGTGGCATTGGATGTGATGGGTAATCTCTACTTTGTGGAGCGGGATACGTTTCGAGTCCGGGTCGTCAATGGAGTTACCTCCCCGCAGACGAACTTCTCCATCTCCAACCGGGGCTCCATTTCGTTGAAGACCGCGGGCTGCTCTCGAACAATCGATGTTGGTTACGCGCGATTGCAACCGGGGCCGGGCGGCACGGCGCCTGCCGGCGTTGCGGTTATGCAATTCCGGCAGAATAACGTCCTTGTCAGCGAAGCGAGCGTCCCCGCAGTTCGCCCGATTCTCAGCGGACGGACCTATGCGGAAATCGGCGGCAGGGTGAACACAGGCCTGGCAATCGTGAACCCGAACGCCCAGGCCGTGACAGTGTCCTTTTATTTCATCGGCGAAGATGGCAGCCCGAGGAACGGAAGCATGTCGCTTGCGGCCGGTCAACAGACCGCGGCGTTTCTGGATCAGCCGCCATTCAGTGTTGCGACGTCAGGCCGCGGGACTTTCTCTTTCGCCTCCTCGCTTCCTGTCGGAGTTGTTGCCGTGCGCGGCCTCACGAATGAACGCGGCGAATTCCTGATCACGACTCTGCCGGTCGTGGACTTGTCGTTGGCAGCGCCGCCGGGCCCGGCTGTCGCGCCACATTTTGCGGTAGGCGGAGGCTGGAGTACGGAAGTCATCCTCATCAATCCCACGGATTCGCCGCTCACAGGCACGGTTCAATTCACAGGCCAGTCCGGAAGCCCGGCAACAGTAACCGTGAACGAGCAGCAGGGCAGCAGTTTCGGATACTCGATCGGTCCGCGTGGGGCGCAAAAATTCAAGACTTCCGGACCATCGGAGTCTCCCCAGGTTGGGTCCGCACGGATTGCTCCCCTCAGCGGCCAGACGCCGTCCGCGCTGGTGATCTTCTCCTACGCCAGAGAAGGCATCACTGTGAGTGAAACGGGTGTTCCGGGTGTAACCAGCGGAACGGCGTTCAGGCTTTATGCCGAAGCTTTCGGAGACTTCGAGCACAGCGTTGAAGGAACGCTTCAAACGGGTGTGGCTGTCACAAATCTCTCGAACGCGCCGGCTCGAGTGGATTTCGAGCTGTATCTTTTGAACGGTTTGCCGAGCGGCGTGTCCGGAACGCTGACGGTGCCTGCGAACGGCCAGGTGGCGAGATTTCTGTATCAAATTCCGGGATTCCCGCCGGTCGTGCCGCGCGGAGTTTTACGAATCGTGAGCGCATCGGAAATCGCCGTTGTCGGATTGCGAGGCCGTTACAACGAGAGAGTGGATTTCCTTACTTCAACGATGCCTGCCATCAATGAAGCAGCGGCAGCGCCGGTGGAATCGGTGTTTCCGCATTTTGCGGATGGCGGCGGCTACACCACACAGTTCATTTTGTTCTCCGGCTCCGCCGGACAAGCCTCATCCGGAGACTTGCGTTTCTTCTCCCAGCCCGGCCAGAACACGAATCCAAAACTGCGCTGAAGCGTTCGGTGTATCGTGCCCGCGCTATCGGAGCGGCACGACGGGCAAGGTGGTGAATTCGCCCGGTCGTCCACCGAGTTGAATGACGACGCCGGCAATCGGACCGTTTGCGGAGGCGACCGACAGGGATCCCACGAATTCTCTCGTATCGGATTGAGGAAAGAGTTCGTGGATAAACTTCGCAACATGGCCGTTTGCAGGGACGGTCAGTTGCACCTCCCCACCCGGAACGAGCAACCCGCCTTGATCGCGTAAGGTAAGCGTGAGGTTTGTGGTCGTCTCCGTTGAGATGAGGGCCACACCGGTGCTGAAACTCGATGCCTCGCTTCGGGACACAGGCGCTATGAAACCGCTACCTGTCTGGGCGGCGCCAACGCCTGCAATTCCCAGGCCCGGAATGCTGAACCGCACCACTCCCCCCGCGGGTCCGTCCGACGTCACTTTTCCCCAGCCGGTATTCAGGGTTGACTGACCGCTCGCTTCGACAAGGGCGCCACCTCCCTGGTTTATGGAAAACGGACCGCTCGGTATAATGGGCACGCCGCTATCGCCGAAGGATTGCACGGAGCCATGAATTGCCCCGCCGGACGCATTCAGCAGAAAGAGTGATGAACTGATGCCGTCCCCGCTTGCCAGATGAGGAAAGACCAACTCGGTCGTGCCTGTCGCCGATTGAATCGGAACGACGGGCATCGTTGTGAACTGGCCCGGCGTGCCGCCCAATTGAAGTGCGACGGCGCTCAAAGTAGTTCCGGGCGTCATCGAATTCAGGACGAGCGTTCCCTGAAAATTAGTCGTAGCGGCGGTCGGAAACAATTCATGAATGAACTGACCCATATGGCCGTTAGGAGGAAGTGAGAAGCTTCTGTAGCCCCCGGGTATGTTCGCGCCCGTCATCGTCCGCAGCGTCAATCCGAACTCGACGGCCTGCGAGTTTGTGTTGTGAATCGCCACACCGGTATTCATGCCTTTCGCTGAATCCCGGACTGCGGGAACGATCATTGCCGCTGCCGGCCGGCTATCTCCCACGCCCGCGATGCCAAGGTTTGTCGAACCGAATCGCACCACTCCACTGATCGGGATGTTCGTAGTGACGCGGGCGGCGCCTGTCAACAGTGACAGCGAGTCCGGCGCCAACGCCACCGTCGTCGATCCGAGGGGCGGGATTGCAAACGCGATTGTCGTGACACCACTATCCCCTGGCACCGGAATGGATTGGGCAAAACCGTCGTCTCTGAAAAAACTGACATTGCCGTGTGCGGCTTCCGACGGCGATGGATTGGTCAGAATGAGCGAGGACGTGTACTCGTTTCCATGAGCGAAATGCGGGAAATACGTTGCATAGACGGGCGACAGGAATCCAGGCGGCAAGTTGATGAGATGAACGTGGCCGTCAACCGTTGCGAATGCGATCCCGTCATGTCCCCAGCGCGCGAGGCTGGATATGGTGGTGAGGCTCGAAATGGACGCCGGGACATCTCGCACCACGAACGATCCGACCAACGCGAACGTTTGCTCGTCGAAAACATCGATGTTTGCGACACCGCCAGCTCCAGGTTCCTGCAAGTTCCTTGCTCGATCGCTTACGTAAATCGTCCGGCCCGCGGGATCGGGCCGGACCAGACTGGACCGGCTCGAGTAAACAGGGTGTGTGCCGCGGTCGCTCGCGGAGGTCAGATCGATCACGCCTCCGGTCGGGACGTACATCGAACTGCCCATGATTTCAAACCCTGCGCAGTAGCCCGCTCTGAACTGGCGGCTGATGGAAACGCCGGTTGCGTCAATGGCAAACCAGAGGTAGTTTTCCGGCAAATTCTGCGAACAGCCGTACAGTCTGGTGGCATCACCCGCAAACCGGATTGTGCTTACGGTCGAGGGTTGAGCGCCCGTGAAGATCGCAGCAACGGCGGTTTTCGGACGCCTGACGCCGTTGTCGTACACAGCAACACTTGCGCGTTGCGGCGACGCCTGGGAGTCTGCCTGAGAGATCGCCACCGAGTTCGGCTGTCCCGGCAGGACCTGGATGTCCTGCACCAGGTCGGCTGGATCGAGCGTGAATTGAAGGCCGGCAGTAAAGCTGGCCACGTCGAGCCGCCGCACGCTTCGGCCCTGGTCGAACACGACATAGAGCGTGCTGCTGTCGTCGGAGAGCGCCAGTTTTCCAGGTTCATTTCCAATCGGCACCGACCTCTCGACCAGACCTGTTTCCGGATCGATCTGACTGACGGAGTTCCGGTCGGTGCGGGAAATTGCGGGCCGGGAAACATAGATTTTGCGGCGAAGCGGATCGTAGACGAGGTCTGAAGTCTGAACATTCAGAATGACGTCTCGAAACACCGTGAACGATACGGCATTCGAGCTTCCTCCACCAGGTCCGGGCGACCAAATCGTAACGACGGAGGGCAGCTGCTCGACCGGCTTTGCCACCCTGCTGCCCGTCGCCGTACCGGTGGGCAACGTCCTCACCGCCACCGCGACGGACCCAGCCAACAACACTTCGGAATTTTCACCCTGCGTGACCGTGGTACCCTTGCCACCGCCTCCGATTCTCGCGATCACCAATAATGCGGCGAGCGACGAAATATCGTTGGCTTGGACTGACCCAACCGCGAGTCTTGTCTTGAAGAAAACGGACAGCCTCGCGCCGCCCATTCACTGGACCACGGTGGCCAACCAGCCCGTCGTTTCGAACGGCCAGTCTGTCGTCACGCTTCCCCGTCAACCGGGCAACCGGTTTTATTCGCTGAGCTTTGAATAGCCTCTGGCCATCT
>Ga0137418_10003346_pt1 | contig 14748 bp, 10 predicted proteins | sample CZODoug3_1_2_16f_FD_122242 | JGI IMG/M metagenome (GOLD analysis project Ga0137418, IMG submission 122242) | Vadose zone soil fungal communities from Angelo Coast Range Reserve, California, USA - CZODoug3_1_2_16fungal (Hybrid Assembly) | ecosystem: Environmental > Terrestrial > Soil > Vadose... | reverse complement strand
CGCACGGTTGTAGAAGAAGCGTCCATTGTCCCAACGTCCACCTTCGTAGCCTTCGCCGAAGTAACCATAGCCGTAGTCGATCCCGCCATAGAAACCTATACGCGGACCCCAGTAGCCTTCATAGAAAACAAAACTTCCTCCGCCCCAACCCCAATAGCCTGGGGTCCAGAGCAGGCCGACTTCCGGAACCATCACCCATGTTCCCGGCACCCAATAGTAATCACCGTAGTCGTAGTCGTATGCCCAGTAACCCGGTGTCCAGATATACCCTTCGCCGGGACAAGGAGGCTGCTCGTACACGGGCAGCGGGGGCGGGCCGATCGTGATCGAGACGCCGATCTGCGCGAACGATGCGGCGGATAGCGCCGCCATCCCAACGGCGAACAACAGTAAGCCGAACAACAGTGCACGAATGAAACGAATAGCCATTCTGTTTCCTCTTGCCCCATCATCCTTCGTTTGCCCGGTGTTGCGAAGCTGCTGCGGGTTACGCGGATCGAGAGGCGTAATTTTCGGCTCAAGACGCTCGGGGCCTATTGTGAAACCTGGCGAGCGCCTGCACTCGCGGTTAGCCCTGCCAAACATGTTTACCGTGGCCCAGTGCACGGTCTCGGTCGGCCGTCGCTTGGTTAGTTGCGGTCTGCAGTGGCACGGTTTGGCCATCGCGTATGTCATCGTCATGGCTCCCAGTTCGGCTAAGCCGCCGGTTCGGTTGCCATGCACGTCGCGTACCAAAATACTTAGCCCTTCTCGTACCCAGGAGTGCCCGGTGCCAGAGTTAGGCCGCTGCGCATCCGGCTATGGCAGGACCCAACAGGCTATGGATTCATCGGGTCCCCGGGTGCGACCCTCTCCCATGTGAGCCCAGGAGTGGCATTCCCGGAGCAGAGATCGTTGAGGCCCGTATCGGGTCTCTCACCTTCCCTCGTCGGGTGAATTCCTTTCTGTTTGTCCGAGGAGTACGGCATTTCCGGTAGCGCAGATTTTCGCGGTCTTCGCCCAAAACTCCCAGTACCTCGAACTGATCATCCGCTTACCTTGCACAAAATGCAGGTTGCAAATCGATGGCACGGTGCGTGCTTTCACAACCACCGAACCAGGGAGGGAGAAGAATATGCTGAGGGTACATATTGAAAATATTGGCGAGATGGCGGTCATTGAGTGCGCAGGCAGAATTGTGCGGAGCGAAGCCGCGTTCACGTTGCGCGAAGCTGTCAACTCACAAAGAGATGCCCGAATGATCGTGCTTGATCTCTCGGAAGTGCCCTCCATCGAAGGCGGAGGCCTAGGCATGCTCCTGTTTCTGCAGCGCTGGGCTCACGACCACGACATTCGACTTAAGCTGTTCAATCCCCACCAGTCTGTGCGGGACAGGCTGGAGCACGTCAGCTCGATGCGAGGGTTCGACATTGTCACGCTCGACGAAATGATGGCTCTCCTAGCTCGCGCAGACAGTCGATACGCACCAGCAGCCTGACTCCATCGAGTCGCAATTGTTGCGCCGAGGGTTGCTCCGATTCCGATATGGATCAGCACTCGAAGAACCCTCCGCCGGTGTGGACCTCGCTCGACAATGCCTCTGGGCACCTTCACGCGAAGCTCGCGCGAAGTGTGTCCAACCGCGGGTTGCCCTAATTCTTGACTCCTGCGGATTACGGTGTTCTCTGTATGGCCTCCGACGCCGCTCCATGTATGATGTGCTCGATAAGGTGTGGCTTTAAACCGATCATTCTCCCTGTCCTGGCGGAACTTGCACGAGAGGTATGTTCGCAGGAGGTGGAAGGTGAATACCGCGATCCCCGTTTGAGGTACCCAATCGGCAGGCCCCGTGCGAACCCTTCAGCCCCCACCCAGACGGGCATGCTGTCCAGTTTTATTCGGACGACGGATTCTTCCTCGGCGTGGTGAGTCGGTTCATCGGGGCGCTATCGCGGTCGGTGATGCCGTGAGTGCGAAGGTTCCGGCGGCAAAATCATCGTCTGCCATGTCCAATGCAAACTAGGAACCTTTCGGTTTCGAAAATCAATGCCGTGCAAACGTGCACTTAACATTTGGAAACTTCAATGGCTGTTAGGATTCTGATTGCGGACGATCACGAGATTGTGCGTGAGGGCGTTCGCTCACTCATCGGTAGTATCTGGCGAGGCCACGAACGGGAGGGAGGCCGTCGACCCGGTCGAGACTCTGAGGCCGGACGTCGTTGTCCTAGACCTAACGATGCCGGTCAGGAACGGATTGGAAGCAACGCCGCAAATCACCGGCTTGGGAGCCCGCGTCCTGATTTTCACGATGCATGAATCGGCGAGGCTTTCTGCGGTGCTTCGCGAGGCTGGGTCTAGAGGCTGGGTCTAAAGGATGTGTTCTCAAGTCTCAGGCTGCCCGTGACCTTACGCGCGCTATCGACCGCCTGCTGGAAGGAGGCACATTTTTTGACTCCCAACCTGAAACCTGAAGGCTTTGAGCCCGCGCCCGCCTCTCCTCAAGAGGACGTATTGATAGGGAACTGGGCCACCATTCACGCGTTTCACCTTTCTTGAGCAGGCTTTTCGGAGTAAGCAACCGCCGGATGGTGTCGAGAGAGTCTGAGAGACCCCGGCCACCAGGTGGCCGTGGTTCGGAACGGATTCCCCGGGATAGAATCGCGAGGATAGTGTCGCCCAAGCATGCGCCGACAGCCCTGATCGGCATGTAGGGATCGAAGCTACGATTGTTCGCCTAGGTTAGAACGAAAGGTGGCGCCGGGAGTATGCGAATCCTGCTGATCCTCAACGCGGTTCTTCTACTTGCACCTTCTAGTGCAGCACAACGGCTGCGCGAACTCAACCTCATGCCCATGCCGTCCACTGTTCAACTTGGAACTGGAGCACTGCCGATTGATCAATCCTTTTCCACCAGGGTCACCGGTTTTCAGGATGCAACCCTGGAACGCGGAGTGCAGAGGTTTGTTGCCGAGCTTTCCCAGCAAACGGGAATGCTTCTCAAACACAAACCAGCCGAACCCACCAATCCGACACTGCTGATCCACGCCGACCACGACCGCGAGCCAGTGCAAAAGCTCAGAGAAGACGAGTCCTACGAGCTTGCCATTACCGATTCCGGAGCCAAGCTCACCGCGCCAACTCCCCTGGGCATCCTGCACGGACTCCAAACTTTCCTTCAACTCGTCGAAACCACTCCGGCTGGCTTCGCAGCGCCCGCCGTCACTATAAAAGACCAGCCCCGCTTTCCCTGGCGCGGACTGCTCATCGATGTCAGCCGCCACTTCATTCCGCTCGAGGTGCTCAAGCGCAACGTGGACGGAATGGCTGCGGTGAAGTTGAACGTTCTGCACCTGCACCTCTCCGATGACCAGGGCTTCCGCGTCGAGAGCAAGCGCTTTCCCAAGCTGCACGAGATGGGATCGGATGGCCTGTATTACACGCAAGACCAGCTCCGCGAGTTCCTGGCCTACGCGCGCGATCGCGGCATCCGCGTGCTGCCTGAGTTCGATACCCCCGGCCACAGCCGGTCTTGGTTCGTCGGATATCCCGTACTGGCCAGCAACCCCGGTCCCTACAGACTCGACCCAGAGGGACCTGATTCCGTTACTGATCCTACGCAGGACGGGACTTATAAATTCCTCGACAAGTTCGTCGACGAGATGGCCAGGCTTTTCCCCGACGCCTACTTTCACATAGGCGGAGACGAGGTCGATGGCAAGCATTGGGATGCCAATCCGAAGATCCAGGCGTTCATCCACTCGCACGGCATGAAGAATCACCAGGATCTGCAAGCCTACTTCAATCAGCGCCTGCAGAAGATTCTGACAAAGCACCACAAACTGATGATTGGGTGGGACGAGATACTGCATCCCGATTTGCCCAAGTCCATAGTCATTCAGTCCTGGCGCGGCCAGGAATCGTTGGCGGCGGCGGCCAAGCAAGGCTACAGCGGACTGCTCTCCTTCGGTTACTACATCGACTTGATGTGGCCGGCTGCGCGGCACTATGCCGTCGACCCGATGAGCGGCGCCGCTGCAACTCTGAGCCCCGAGGAGAAGAGCCTCATCCTAGGCGGCGAGGCTTGCATGTGGACGGAATGGGTGACGCCCGAGATGCTCGACTCCCGCGTCTGGCCGCGCACCGCCGCGATTGCCGAGCGCTTGTGGTCTCCGCAGGACGTTACGGATGTCGCCTCGATGTACGCAAGACTCGATAAGGTCAATTGGCGCCTCGACGGGCTGGGGCTGACCCAAAGATCCGGCAGTTTTCGCATGCTGCACCGCATGGTGGGTACGGACGAGATTTCCGCCCTCCGCATTCTCGCAGATATAGTCGAACCCGTGAAGGACTACACCCGCATGGAGAGCGTAAAGGGTCCCTGGGACTTCCGAGCGCCGCTCAACCACCTCGTCGACGCGGTTAGCCCGGAGAGCGAGGCGGCACGCCATTTTCGCGATCAAGTGCAGGCGTACATCCGAAGCGACTATAAAGACCAAGCTGCGGAAGCACAGATTCGGACGTTGCTGACAACCTGGCGCGATAACGATATGAAGCTACGTCCCTCGCTGCAGCGATCTTTTCTCCTGCTCGAAGTCACGCCTTTGTCGGAAGACCTCTCCGCCCTCGGCGCCGCGGGCTTGCAGGCGCTCGACTCTCTCGACAAATCCGAACCTTCCTCAGAGGCCTGGAGGACGCAGGAACTCAGCTTGATCGAACGGGCCAGGACACCGAAAGCGAGCCTTCTACTCATGGTGGTCGCATCCGTACAACAGTTGATCGAAGCCAGTGCAGGTCAGACCAAAAAATAAATCTGCGCCGCAATTGACCTTGGCTTTTTTTTAGGCACATCCACATTTTTACATTGACAAGTGTTAACGCTATGGACCACAGCCTGTTGGGCGAAAATACGGAACCTCGCCCGTAAGGGCTTGCAGAGGCTCTACCCGGGGGACGTCGCGAGAGGCGTTCTGTCTGATACGGCGGAAAAGCTCCGCAAGATGCTGGCATTCCTCGATGACATGCAAGACCCCGAGGAATTGCGCTCGCTCCTGGCGTGAAAGGTGCACACGCTGACCGGTGACCGCAAGGGCACATGGGGCCTCAGCGTCACCCGTAATCACCGCTTGATGTTCCGTATCGACATGGCACAGCCATCGAACTCCTTTTATCCTGAGAGACATTACAGAGCTATCGAAGCTGCGCAAACCAGATCGTGTGATGTCCGCACGCAATGTCCTCTACGACGTGTGACACCATTGCGAATCCGTTCTGATCCAGCAGTTCGCGGTACTCCGTACTATCCAAACTGCCGTGGTATAGGGGCTCACCTCGATATTCGGCGATTACTTCCCCACCCACAGGACCGCTGGTGAACAACAACGCTGCGTTCGGGGCCGAATGCTTTCCGAAGAGAGGGAACATTCGGCGCTGATCTTCTGGACAAAGGTGAAAGAAACTATCCCAGGCGATGATGCCATTAAATCGTGCGTCCAGACAAAGATCTCGCATGTCCGCGACCATCCAGTGCTGCTTCGGAAATCGGCGTTTGCAGATGTCGATCAGAGACGGCGACGAGTCCGCGCCGGTGACTTCGTAGCCCTGCTCAATAAAGAAACGGGCGATTGGTTCGGCTGAACCGCATCCAATGTCAAAGATTGAGCCTTTCGGCGGTACGAGCCTGAGGAACCGGTCGAGCCAAGGCTTCTCGAACAGGAGGCGTACTCGATCCTTATCCCAATTTTTGGCATGTCGTTCATAAAGGTCAACGATCTTGGTCGCTTCCGAACTCATCGGATTATCCTATCGAAACACTCGAACTGGACCAGAATTGCTAGCCTGCGACCGCGCCTGATTCTAAGTGATTTGCCGGGGGTGAGTGGGGCCAACAATGATGCTCGACCAGCCCGAACCATGATCTCCGTGACCTCCTTCATGACGGTAGCCCCGAGCGACTTCGCCTTCTTCGCGGCTGCCTCTGTCGCAGCAAAATAGTACCGGCGTACCGATTTGAATCCGCCTTGCTGGGTTAGGGTCTCTCCGTGGATAGGACCGCCGACGCCATTCGCAGGACGGCTCTAACTCTATTGCAGGCAGATCGCACCATGCCCAAAGGATGCCTCTCGCCAAACACCCAGATCGCCGAGCGATCCGTCACTGGACAATGGTCTCGCATGCTTCTTGGTCCAGCGATCGCCTTCCCCCAGCATCAAACGGGCCCCCTCTTCAGCGCCGGAAAGGCTGTTTCTCTACGGTGGCGTCTCGGTCCCTCGAGTTCCTTCTGCTGGCCTCCTTCTCACGGCTCTATCCGAACGGCTCCGCCACAACTCCTCAGCCCACACACACCATCTCCGCGAAGCAGTTCCGATTAAGTCCTAACGTCATTCGGGAGCAAACCGAGAACCGCTGATGATCGATGCGGAAAAGAGTTACGTCGAGGTGGGTCGGCCACTCGGAGGTTGCCCTTCCTGATCAGCAAGAACGTTGTGTTGCAATGTCATAATCGTAGGAATGAAAAACTGGTCGGCTTCGCCGGTGTCTTTCGTTGTCATTGGTTCGTGCTTAGCTCTCCAGGGCGCCTTCGCAACAACGCAGGACAGGCCGGCAGCTAAGGCGGAGAGCAACAAGGCCGCGTCGCCAAAGCAGGCTCCCGTGCAGCGCCCGGAAGACTACGCCGTGCAGATCGGTAAAATCGACTTCTTTGGTTACGGAGATCTCAGTCCGGCCGAGCTCCGTGCGGCGCTTCCCATCCTGCAGAGCCAAAGCCTCTCGCAAGCTGCATGGCATTTGGCGCGCCCGAAGGTAGATGGAGCCATCGAGAGGTTGACTGGCGCTGGCCCGACAGATGTTGCCACAGTTTGTTGCGACGATCACGGCGCCGCAATGGTTTACATCGGGATTGCCGGTTCCACCAGCAAACCTTTGGGCTTTAGTCCTGCGCCCCGTGGTGCTGCACGGCTGCCCACCCACGCGCTCGTTCTGGAGAAAAGAGTTGAGGAAGCTGTGGCGAAAACAGTGCAGGAAGGAAAGGCAGGGGAAGATGATTCCAACGGCTATGCACTCTCCACCGAACCGACCTTGCGCGCCAGGCAGCTGGCCATTCGCGAATTCACGTTGCAGCACTCAAATCTGGTACGCGAGATCCTGCAAACGTCCGATGCTGTGGAGCACCGCCGGGCGGCGGCGGAGTTTCTAGGATATGACGATCCTTCCGCGAAACAGGTTCAGGCGCTGATCCAGGCCAGTCGTGATTCTGATTCGATCGTACGAAACAACGCCGTGCGCGCGCTTGCGATTCTGGCCGGCTCCGGCCCTAAGACCGGCGTCAATGTTCCGGCTGCACCGCTTGTTGACATGTTGAGTTCGGATAAGTGGACGGATCGGAACAAAGCCGCTTTTGCCCTCATGAACCTGACCCAATCCCGCGGCCCTGACCTTCTGGCCGAGTTGCGGACGAAAGCCATGCCTGCCCTGATTGAGATGGCCAGGTGGCAGGAAACAAGCCACGCATCAGCGGCCAGGATTTTACTGGGGCGCATCGCTGGCATCGACGAAGCAGAACTTCTTGATTTGACCGGGCGCAGCGACCAAACCGAAGGGATCATCAGAGCAGCCCAGAACGCTCACTGAAGCCGAAAGACGGACGTGCTGAACTCCGGCGTTTTCGCGCCAACGCGACCCTGCGGGAGATTCAGATAGCTTCTTTGGAATCTATGGCGCCGCGAGGCGGAGTCGAACCCCCAAGGCCGAAGCCCGGCGAATCTGGGCGAGCACCGACCGCCATGGGGACGGATCCAATCCAGGAACTGCCATCACGACAAAGGACAGCGACGAAGATGCCACAGCTCGATTGCGACTAAGGGTTAGCATGACGTGAGTGGGCCTTGTGGTGTCGGCAGAACTCAGCCACCTACGTGACGGCACAAAGTAGCAGTCACTGACCAAAACCGATCCAGACCGTCCATATAGAATGGTGTGTGCACTAGGCTTGCGGGGGCCCAACATCATGAAACACGCCGTCGAGCGACCACGGTCGTCGATTTTGTTCTTCCCTCTGGCTGCTGTTCTCTTTCTATCCGGGTGCGGAAAGAAAGAGCAAGTTCAGGGGGCAGGAGGTTCCGGCGGGCGTCCCCCCGCACCCGTGGTCGTGGCTAGTGTCGAGCAGCGAGACATTCCGGTTCAGATCAGGGCCATCGGCAACGTTGAAGCGTACCAGACCGTGCAGATCAGGTCCCAAGTCAACGGTCAAATCCAGAAAATCTTCTTCAAAGAAGGAGAGGATGTCGCGCAAGGCCAACCACTGTTTCAGCTGGATAAACGGCCTTTCCAGGCGGACCTTGAAAAGACTATTAGCCAGATGAAGCACGATCAAGCGCAGGCGGAGAATTCCCGGATACAGGCAGAGCGCTACTCCGGTCTGGAAAAAGAAGGTATTGTCTCCCATGAACAGGCGGAACAGTTGCGTGCCCAGGCAAAGGCCGATGCGGCCGCCGTGGACGCAGACAAGGCCGCCGTCGATGCCGCGCGCGTGCAACTGCAGTACACAGATATCATGGCTCCCATCAACGCACGCGCTGGAGCATTAATGATCAATCTGGGCAATCTGGTGAAGGCGAACGATACGCCATATCTGGTTCAGTTGAACCAAGTCACTCCGATCTATGTCACCTTTTCTGTGCCTGAAGCGAATCTAGATCGGGTGCGGCGGCGCTTCTCCTCTGGACAGCTCAAAGTTCTTGCTTTTCCCAAGGGACAATCGGACAGTCCGGCAGGGGGCCGGCTGACCTTCGTCGACAACGGAGTCGACATAACGACGGGTACGTTAAAGCTAAAAGGAACGTTTCAGAACAGGGATCGACGTCTGTGGCCAGGAGAGTTTGTAGATGTTGCGTTGGAGCTCTCGACACAGAAGAATGCCGTCGTCGTCCCCACCAAGGCGATTCGAACCGGACAGCAAGACGAATACGTATACGTCGTCAGAACGGACAGCACGGCTGAATCGCGCCCCGTAAAGACAGCGGGAGTGTATCAGAATCTGACGCTGATTTCGGACGGCCTGAAGGCAGGTGAGCACGTAATTGTGAACGGCCAGCTGCGCGTGGCCCCGAACGCGAAAGTGATTGTGCAAGGCACCCTGCCCGGAGCTCGGACAGATACGGCTGCTGCCAGCGGTCCTGCCGGAGGCGGACTGTGAGTCTCTCGGAGCTCTTCATCAAGCGGCCCATTATGACTACCTTGGTCATGGCCGCTATTTTGATCTTCGGTGTTTTCGCGTATCGGCTGTTGCCCGTCAGCGACCTGCCCAATGTTGACTTTCCCACGATTTTAGTCAGCGCCTCCCTTCCGGGCGCGAGTCCGGATACGATGGCTTCCTCCGTTGCCACCCCGCTGGAAAAGCAGTTCTCGACCATTGCCGGCATTGACTCCATGACCTCCACGAATTCTCTTGGGCTAACCAACATCACCATTCAGTTCAACCTCAGCCGGAGCCTCGATGGCGCTGCATTAGACGTCCAGGCAGCCATTACAGCCGCTGGGGGGCAATTGCCTCCGGAGATGCCGACGCCACCGACTTTCCAGAAAGTGAATCCCGCCGATTCGCCTATCCTTTATTTGGCGCTGAGTTCGCCAACGATGAAGCTGTCCGACGTCGACGAGGCCGCCGAGACCACCATTGCTCAAAACGTCTCCATGGTGAACGGTGTGGCGCAAGTGCAAGTGTACGGAGCGCAGAAATACGCCATGCGGGCGCAAATCGACCCGAGTACGCTGGCTTCACGCCAGATAGGGATCGACGAAGTCAGTGCAGCGCTGCAATCCGGAAACACCAACCTTCCCACTGGCACGCTCTATGGACAGAACCATACCTTCACGATTCTGTCCAACGGGCAGCGGATGAATGCTCAGCAGTTCGGGCCCATGGTGGTGGCCTATCGGAACGGCTCCCCCGTTCGCCTGAACGAGCTCGGCCGCGTGGTTGACAGCGTGCAGAACGACAAGACCGCCAGTTGGTTCAACGGAGTTCGGGCCATCGTGCTGGCGATTCAAAAACAGCCGGGGACCAACACCGTTGCAGTGGTGGACAGCATCAAGAAACTTCTGCCCAGACTGGAAGAACACATTCCTGCCGCAGTCCGAATCGACACGCTTTATGACCGCTCTGTCTCCATTCGTGCGTCGGTGAACGACGTGAAGTTCACCTTGCTGTTGACCATTGCCCTGGTCATCCTGGTGATCTTCATCTTTCTGCGAAACGTCTCTGCCACCATCATTCCGTCTCTCGCTTTGCCCATGTCGATCATCGGCACCTTTTCGATGATGTACCTGCTGGGCTACAGCCTCGACAATCTCTCCTTGATGGCACTGACGTTGTCAGTCGGGTTCGTTGTGGACGACGCCATCGTCATGTTGGAGAACATCGTCCGCCACGTGGAGATGGGCAAGAAACCGCTGCAAGCCGCGATGGATGGCGCCGGCGAGATTGGCTTCACCATTCTCTCCATGACGCTGTCGCTGGCCGCCGTTTTTATTCCGCTGTTGTTCATGGGTGGAATCATCGGACGTTTGCTGCATGAATTCGCGGTGACCATCGGCGCCGCCATCCTGGTTTCGGGATTCGTATCATTAACCTTGACCCCCATGCTCTGTAGCCGGTTCCTCCGTCACCATGAGCGGTCGGAACACGGACGGCTCTTCAATTTCAGCGAACGGGTTTTCGATGCCTGGTTGCACGGTTACGACCGTAGCCTGAAGGCAGTCCTGCGGCACAAGTTCGCAACGCTGATGGCGTCTTTCGTTGTGATCGGGCTGACGTTCTACCTGTACACCATCTCGAAGACCGGATTCATTCCGGACGAGGATCAAGGCTTGGTCTTCGCCTTTACCGAAGCGCAACAGGGAATCGCATTTCAGGACATGATGGAATTGCAGCAGAAGGTGGCCGATGTTGTGCGGACCGATCCCAGCGTCATGAACACCATGTCTTCGATCGGCAATCCCATCAATCAGGGCCGCATCTTCTTTCGCCTGAAGGACAAGAAAAATCGCTTCAACCACATGAGCGCGATGGAGGTTATTCAGGAACTTCGTCCGAAAGTATCGCAGATTCCGGGCCTGAATGTATTCATGCAGATTCCGCCGACCATCCGCATCGGCGGATCTCTGACAAAATCGCAATATCAGTACACGTTGCAATCGCCCGACACAACACAGCTCTATCAGGACGCGCCCAAACTGGAGAGTGCTCTCCGCGCTCTTCCGCAATTGCAGGATGTTACCAGCGACTTACAGGTGAAGAACCCGCAGATCACTGTAGAAGTCGACCACGATAAAGCTTATGCACTTGGACTAACGCCGGTTCAGGTTTCCGACGCTCTCTATTCCGCATACGGGACGCGCCAGATCAGCACTATATACACGCCCAACAATGAGTACTACGTCATCATAGAATTGTTGCCGGAATTGCAGAACAATCCCGACAAGCTTTCCCTTCTGTACGTCCGCTCCAGCGGAGGAAAACTGATTCCGCTCGACACCGTTGCGAAGCTGGTACCTTCAGTTGGTCCCCTGACGGTGAATCACCTGGGCCAGTTGCCGGCTGCAACCATCAGCTTCAACCTCAAACCCGGAACCGCTCTAGGCGACGCGACGAAACTAGTCGAGCACGAGGCAAATCGAGTACTCCCGGGTGATATCCAAGGCACGTTCCAGGGAACTGCGCAAGCTTTTCAAAACTCATTTACCGGCATGGGGCTGTTGCTGGTGGCGGCGATTCTGGTGATCTACATCATCCTTGGAATTCTGTATGAGAGCTTCATCCATCCCCTGACAATCCTCTCCGGTTTACCTTCCGCCGGCGTCGGGGCGCTTCTGACTCTCACTCTCTTCCACCAGGAGCTGAATCTCTACTCGTTCGTGGGGATCATCATGCTCATCGGCATCGTCAAGAAGAACGCCATCATGATGATTGACTTCGCCCTGGAAGCAGAGCGGACAGAGGGAAAAAACCCGGAGGAATCCATCTATCAGGGCGCGCTCGTCCGGTTCCGTCCAATCATGATGACGACCATGGCGGCCCTAATGGGAACGCTGCCCATCGCGATCGGCTTCGGCGCGGGCGCAGATTCGCGGCGAGGTTTGGGCTTGGCGGTGGTGGGCGGTCTGGTCTTTTCACAGGTTGTAACGCTCTACATCACGCCGGTCTACTACGTATACCTCGACAAGCTACAGGCAAAGTTCAGGAAGCGGCGGGGTGGGCCCAAACCGGAAGCCACTCCAGAGGCTAGGTTCAAAGAGGTTGCTTTGGTGGGACAGAACCACTAGTGCCAGAGGGGGAGTCGAACCCCCAAGGGCCGAAGCCCAGCGGATTTTGAGTCTATCGAGCACCACTCCCAAACTCGTCTAGTTCCAACATTTACAAATACTTCGTCGGTTGAGCCGGTTGCGTTCGGTGATGTTTGAAAACGTCCTATTCTGTTCGGGTGGGCACAAAACGGGCACGACCGCAGTCAGGCTGGAGGGCTGGTACATGGTGTGGGACATGGTCAAATTACTATCCGCCAATGCCTGTTTACTATCCGAATCACCGCCGAACCGCGAGGTAGTTAGTCTCGTTCCGAAATCCGAACAACGTCTCGAAGCGGGAAACTTCAACTGGGACGCGGGTCAGAGCGACGCAACACGCCGAGCGGGAAGGGCAAAAGCAGAAGAGTCAAACGGCTGGACGGACTCATTTACGCGCGGCTGAATCAGACTCATCTAGAAGTTTGTGCGAGAGGAAGTCCCCGGTTTTCCAGTCTCGTGCCACCCATTGCCATCGGCTAGCCATCCTACGTCAAATGGCAGTTTACCCAGTTCTATCCGATGCGTCGGGCGCATAGACTCGGTATTGCCAGATGGAATCGCGGCCCGCGCGAATGGTTGCTTCAGTCTTTCACGGTGAAAGCGACTATCTTAACTATACGGGGCAAGAATCTGCTCGGAAACGACACGGGAGACACGTTCGGACAAAAGGTTCATGGCTTTCCTGGCCGGCTCAGGCGATCAGCCTCGCCTCGCTCGCGCCGGGCGTTCTCGTGTTGCCCCAGAGCTCATGGCCTCAGTATGACGCACGCTGCAACTCGCAAGTCAACTTCAAGCTCACTTACTCCCGACTTTGCGCACACCTTGCGCACACATGCACTACAAGTGTTGCATTTCATCTTTTCCAGGGAACGAAGATAACTTCTTTCGAATCTGTGGTGCCGGGAGGGGGAGTCGAACCCCCAAGGGCCGAAGCCCGGCGGATTTTGAGTCTAGCCCATTCAGTCTCCAATTCACAGAAGTCATTGCATTTCCATATCGTTACGCTGATATCGTCGTGCGGTTCTGAGCGGTTCTGTGTGGCTCCGAACGGCCCCAATGGGCAGAGTTTGGGCAGAGGGGCGTTCGTGTTCCGAAAGCGCGAGCCCCACGGTCAAGTTGCCCTTGGCCTGCAATGGGCGAACCATCGGCCCGGAGTTATGATTCTAACCTGGCACTCAGAGGACCTTGAATCACGTGAAGGCTCGCGTTTTTGTCTCGTCTGCCATTAACCAGTTTCGCTTTGTGAGGAACGTGCTTCTGATGAAGAGAAAGAAGATTTCCGTCGCGCCTTGACCGGAAAGACAGAGCAAGTGACGGAACGGCTGGATTCGTTTGCGGAAGGCAGCGTTCACGCCGGCGCATTCTCGCATTTCTGCTACATGCTCGAGGCCCTCGCGGAGATGACTATTTGGCCAGACTGATGTTCTGCCCGGATTACTGTTGCAAAAACCCCATTACACTCATAACCGAGCGGTTCTGAGTGAAATCGCCTGTTTACCCCATTCAAGTGGGATATGATGCCGAAAACGACATAGGAGCGTATTGCTGCTTCCGTGAAAGAGCTGCCTTCCACAACAATTCAGCGGGAACCTCGTTCTCCGTACTGGCACCAGAGAATCGCCCGACACGCCATGATTGCACTGGCCAACATTGCATGCGGGGCGCTATTTTGGGAGCTGTTTTCCGTCCGCCGCGATGTGATTTCACGGCTTAGCATCGCCACTGCGTATCCAGCACTCTTTCTCACAGCAGCCGCGATGCTTGTAGGACCTCGGAACGTTCTGCGCGGTCGAACGAACCCGGTAAGCTCTGATCTACGGCGCGATCTGGGCATATGGGCCGGCATCATGGCGCTTCTGCACACGGGTATAGGCCTCAACGTACACCTGCGCGGGCGACCATGGCTTTACTTCATCGATCAGCACCACCGTGTGCGATACGACTTGTTCGGGATCGGGAACGACTCGGGACTGCTAGCGGCTCTCTTGTTTCTGTTGCTGCTGGCCATCTCGAACGACCTCTCCCTGCGTCGTCTGGGCACGAGAACATGGAAGTCGCTACAGCGCTGGACGTACGTGGCCATGGCGCTAACGCTGATGCACGCAGTCGCGTATCAGCTCGTCGAGAAACGGCAGGCAGCATACCACGCGCTACTATGGGCTACCATCGCCGCGATTGCCGTGCTCCAAGTTGCGGGATGGTGGAGGACGAAGCAAAAAGAGGACGGCAGCGCATCGGCATCCAGTCCAACAATAGGTTAGTAGATGGCCTGCGCAGGCTCAGTAGAACTATTGTTGTTGCAAAATCGCCATTTCAGCAACTGACCTGGTCGGCCAATTCTCAGTTGATCAAATTGATTCCATAACAATGTCGGCTCCCACGCCCGAGTAAACTTTGGTGGTGCAAACCAACCAAAAAAGGCTCGGGA
>Ga0137418_10003344_pt1 | contig 14755 bp, 17 predicted proteins | sample CZODoug3_1_2_16f_FD_122242 | JGI IMG/M metagenome (GOLD analysis project Ga0137418, IMG submission 122242) | Vadose zone soil fungal communities from Angelo Coast Range Reserve, California, USA - CZODoug3_1_2_16fungal (Hybrid Assembly) | ecosystem: Environmental > Terrestrial > Soil > Vadose... | reverse complement strand
GAAGTAGGAAAGACGAGCACCGGCGTGCCGGCGTGATCGAAGACGAGCATCTCCATGTCGCGGCCCAGATGTTCGGCGTACCACTTATGATGTTCACGCAGCATCAGTACTGTGTCACTTTCGCGGAACAATATACTCTCATGAGCAGACCTCCTGACCGATGACACCGACTTTCCCGACCGAAACACCGACCCGACCGAAAAAAAAGATGTGGCGCGGCATGAAGAGCTGGCTCGGCCGCGTGATGGGGAGCCCAGTTGCCGCGCCGGAGCTGCGCCTGCACCGAAAGTTCCGTTCGCAATTCCTGCAGCCCGCGCGGACGTTGATCGTGTACGTGCCGCCAGGTTACGAAGAGAACGCGCGGACCCGCTATCCAGTGCTCTACATGCACGACGGCCAAAATCTCTTCGACTCGGATACAGCATTCGGCGGGAACGAGTGGAGGCTCGATGACACGGCGGAAGAGATGATCGAGCGCGGCGCCATCGAACCGCTGATCATCGTGGGAATCTACAACACCGGGGAACAGCGCATCCATGAATACACCCCGACAGCCGACCCTAAACTAGGCGGCGGCAAGGCCGACCTATACGGAAGAACGGTGGTCGAGGAAATAAAGCCGTTCATCGACAGGACTTACCGCACGTTGAACGGTCCGGAAAATACCGGGCTCGGCGGATCGTCCCTAGGAGGACTGGTCACGCTCCACCTTGGGGTGAAATACCCGCACATCTTCGGAAAGCTGGCGGTGCTCTCGCCCTCGGTCTGGTGGGACAACAAAGTCATCCTGCGTGAGATCGAGCAATTGCCCGGAAAACCGCCCCTGAGAATCTGGTTGGACATGGGAACGGCGGAAGGCGGCATGAGCCTGGAGGATACCGAGATGCTGCGCGACGCCATGCGCGCCAAGGGATGGTCAGAAGGAAGAGACCTGGCTTACTTCGAGGTCGAGGGCGCAACCCACAGCGAGACGGCATGGGCAGAGCGCGTGGGTCCTTTTCTGCGATTTCTTTTTCCTGCCGACCAGCTCTGAAAAATCGCTGGAGTACGAAGGACGCCTTAGTCCCGGCCTCGGGCGAATTTCCCATTGAGCCAGAGTAGATGAGTCCTTAGTCTTTTTAGATGAATACGCTCAAGCTGAACACCTGGTGCAGTCGCGCCTTTATCTTTATAGCTGCAGCTTCGCTGTTTTCGCTCAGCGCTGCTGCCCAAGTCCCCTCTTCCAAGCATGTGGTAATGGTGCTGGAAGAAAACCACTCCTACTCCAGCGTTATCGGCAACAGCTCCATGCCGTATCTCAATTCCCTCGCAAACAAATACACTCTGGCGACGAACTACTACGCCAACACCCATCCTTCGATCGGCAATTACTTCATGCTGACTACCGGCCAGATCATCACCAACAATGACAGCTACACCGGAACGGTGACAGCAGACAACATCGTTCGCAGAATCATGACAGCCGGTAAGACCTGGAAGTCGTACGCGGAAAATCTGCCTTCTACTGGTTATGTCGGCGGTGACTCCGGTCTCTACAGCAAGCACCATAATCCGTTCGCATATTTTTCCGACGTCAGGAACAGCAGCAACCAGCGCCAGAATCTGGTCTCTTTCAATCAGTTCAAGACCGATCGTGCCAACAATCAGCTGCCGGATTTTTCTTTCGTGGTCCCAAACATGTGCAACGACGGACACAGCTGCTCACTCAGCACGGCCGACAATTGGCTGAAGACCAACATTGCTCCGCTGCTCGCAACCGCTCCCTTCCAACCCGGGGGTGATGGCATTTTGATGATCGTCTTCGACGAATCGAGTTCGTCAGATGCGGCGCACGGAGGAGGCCATGTCGTGTCTGTCGTGGTAGGTTCGAAGGTGAAGCGGGCGTACCGCCTGACTACCTTCGCTCAACACCAAAGCGCGCTGAAGACGGCATTAAAAGCGCTGGGGATCAGCGTGTTTCCTGGATCTTCGAGCTCGGCTACAGGCCTGGCCGCTTTCTAAAGCGTCAACGGGAAGCACCAAATCGCTGTGACTGAAACTCAATGGACGCAGCGATGTGGTCGAGGAAGTAGGCGATGTCGTGCCCACCGGGATAAAGGTGGAACTCGTGGGCGATCTTCTGCTTTGTGAGTAGCTCGTCGAGGGCTGTGGCGCCGCGATCGAATCCAAAATCGTCGCGGTCGCCACAGTCGAAGTAGATGTGAAGCTTGCGGATCGCAGCCGACTTGTCTTTGACAAGAGCGAACGGGCTGTTCTCTTCCCAGTGAGCCGGATCGATGGGGTTACCAAAGACGCTCGCCAGCATCAGCGCTTGCGGCTCGCCCGCGCGGATGGCAGCGTTCAAAGCCTTCGGTGGTCCGGCCATCAGAGCGGCACTGTGGGCGCTGACCGATCCGAACAGATCCGGACGGGCAAACGCGAAACGCAACGCACCGTATCCACCCATGGACATTCCGTCGATGCCTCTGGCGTTGCGCGACTGCTGGATGCGGTACTTGCGCTCAATGAACGGCATGAACTCCTGCAGGAAGAAGTCGCTGTAGCGAACCTTGCCGTCGGCGGAGTTCACATAAAAGCCTGTGCCGCCTTGCGGAGTCACAATGACAAACTCTCCGATCTTTCCCTGGCGGCGCAGCTCTTCGATCAGACTCCACGCGCCAGTATTGACCAGGCTCTGCTCGTTGTCGCCACGGCCGTGCAGGTAATAAAGGATGGGAAAGCGCCTCGCGTTCTCTTCTTTCCCAGCCCTCGGTGCTGAGCTGTCGAAGCTGGGCGGCAGCAGCGCGCAGTATCTGACCGGCCGGTTCAGGATGCGACTGGGCATCGAGCCACATTCGGCACGGCTCTGCGCGAAGGCCTGCGATGCGAATGCAATCGTTAGGAAGAGACTGAGGGTGATGCGGCGGAATCTCATTCGTAGCGCAGTGCCTCGACGGGTTCGAGCTTGGCGGCGCGGGCTGCGGGAAAAAGTCCGGAAAGGATGCTGACCGCGATTGCAAAGACGACCGCTCCGGCCATCAGCCACCATGGCGACGACCAGAGATTTTCCGGCGGCATCGCGAGTTGCTTCAGATAGAAGTTCGTCCCCAGATTGATGGCGCGGCCGAGAAGCCATCCCAGCGTGACGCCCAGCAGTCCGCCGGCGAGACCCATCACCGCCGCCTCCGAGAAGAAGATGATCTTCACATCGCGATCGCGTGCGCCGATAGCCTTCATGATGCCGATCTCGCGACGCCGCTCCAGAATCGCCATTAACAGCGTGTTCACGATGCCGAGCGATGCGATCACCAGCGCCAGACTGCCGAAGATTCCGAGAAAGATATCGAGCACAGCAAAGAAGCGCCGCAGACTCTTGGTTGCGTCGAGGATGGAAAAGGTATTGAAGCGCATCTTACGTATCGCATCCTGAACCCTCTGCGCCTTGGAGGCGCTGGTCACTTTGACGCCCAGACTGGAATACGCAGGCTTGCTGGTGAAGCTGCGCATGCTCTCACGCAGGTCGGAAGGCAGCATGATGTGCAGGCTTTCGGCGAGTCCTTGCGGGATGAAGGCGCGTCCGCGAGTAGCACCCCGCATGCCTTCTGGATCTTCAACGGCTATCCCAACAATGCGCAAGGTCTTATCACGCGGAACGATGGAAAAATCCACACCCGCGCCAGCCGGCTGTTTTCCAGCAGTGTCCCCTGAGTAGATGCGCTCCGCATAATGCAGCGTGATCTCTTGTCCGATGAGCGGCTTTAGCTTGGCAGGGTCGGTCTCCGGCGCGTTGCGCGCTTGCGAGATCCCGAGCAGCTCTTCAGCGAACCGTTTCTGCAAGATCAGCTCCGCCGCGTCGGAAGATGAAAAGAAATTTCCCAACATGTTGTCGAAAAAATCGTTACTGCGATCGCTGAGCGGCATACCGGCCACCATGGTGAGGTGTGGCTTGTCTTGGTATCGCAGCTCGGTGATGAAGCGGATGTCGGGAGTGACTTCGATGACGTTCGGTACGCGAGCGATATCGGTGCGGGCAACATCGTCGAGCGGACGGCTCTCACTGGCAGCAGGACCGGCAGTCTCCTGTTCGCGGTTGAACGAGCGCAGATCGCGACGCGAAGTCACCACCACGGTGTCGAAGAGTCCTGACTTTTCCAGCCGCTTGTTTGCCATCTGCTGCAACCCGATGCCAAGCGAAAGCATGGCGACCAGCGAGGCGACGCCCACCGCTATGCCAACCGTAGTGAGCGAGTTTCGCAGCAAGGCTTCGCGCAAGTTGCGGGTCGCGAGATCAGTGGCATCGCCGAATCTCATGCGCGCTCTCCTTTGGCCGAGGCTTTTTCGTCGCCGACGATCTTTCCGTCAGCGAGAAAGATGTGGCGGCTGGCGTAATGATCAGCCAAGTGGCGCTCGTGCGTGACCATGATCACGGTCAGTCCACTATTGCGGTTCAAATCCTGTAACAAGTCGAGGATCTCTTTCCCGGTCTTGCTATCGAGATTTCCTGTGGGCTCGTCGGCGAGCAGGAGTTTTGGCCGGTTCACCAGTGCGCGCGCAATCGCCACGCGCTGCTGCTCTCCGCCAGAAAGCTCTGTCGGACGATGCTGCATTCTGGCAGCCAGGCCGACCCGCTGCAAAGCTTCACTGGCCTGCTTGCGTCTCTGGGAAGGTTCGACTTCAGCAAAGCGCAAAGGCAACTCGACATTCTCGACCACCGACATCGTAGGAATAAGGTTAAAGGCCTGGAAGACAATACCGACCGTGTGACAGCGATATCGAGCCAGCTCATCGCGAGAGAGGCGGGCGAGGTCGCTGCCCGCAACCGTTACGCTTCCCGAGGTCGGGCGATCAAGCCCCGCGATCAGATTCAACAGCGACGACTTCCCCGAACCCGAACTACCCAGCATGGCAGCAAACTCGCCGGTGGGAACATCGAGCGAGATCCCATCCACGGCGCGGATCAGGGATTCGCCCATGCGGTAGTGGCGGGTAAGATTTTCGGCGCGCACCGCCGCAGAGCCATTGGCAGGATTCATGTCTGTATACGAAAGAGATGCAGGACCGGGGCGTATCGCTCCACTTTATCAGCCCTGGCCGCGGATAAGGCGCACGGGATCGGGCTCGCCGGATTGTTTCGCTGTGCCGTTCTGCTCCGACTCGGGAATAGTGTCGCCCTCGCCAGGAGCAAGGAAAAGATTGGACTCCACCCCGTGTTGCTTGTTGTAGAGATCGAAGTAGCGGCCCTCAAGCGCATAGAGCTCTTCGTGCGTGCCGCGCTCGATGATCCGCCCCCCTTCGACGACCAGGATCTGGTCGGCGCGACGGATAGTCGAGAGCCGGTGCGCGATCACAAACGTCGTACGCCCCTGCATCAGGTAAGCGAGACCCTGCTGGATCAGCGCTTCGGATTCGGAGTCGAGGCTGGACGTCGCTTCATCGAGAATAAGGATGCGTGGATCCGCCAGTATGGCGCGCGCGATGGAAATGCGCTGTCGTTGTCCTCCGGAAAGCTTTACGCCGCGCTCGCCGACGATGGTGTCGTATTTGTCTTCAAAGGATTCGGCGAATTCGTCCACGCGCGCGATGCGGCAGGCTTCCAGTATCTGCTGCTCGGTCGCGTTCGGACGCGAGAAAGCCACGTTCTCGCGGATGGTCCCGTCGAAGAGGAACGACTCCTGTAAGACGACGCCTAGCTGCGTGCGATATGAGTCGAGGCGGACGGTGGCGAGATCGACGCCGTCGATCAGTATGCGGCCGGAAACCGGAGTGTGAAATGCGGCGATCAATCCGATGATGGTCGACTTCCCCGAACCGGAAGATCCCACGAGGGCCGTCACGGATCCTGGCGCCGCATGCAAGGAAACGTTATTGAGCACCATGCGGCCCGGGTTATACGCGAAGCTTACGTCGTCGAAGACGAGGTCGCCGGTGACAGACTTGAGCGAGGTCACGCGGCGCGGGTCTTTGTCCTCCTGCGATTGCGACAAAATCTCGCGCGTACGCTCCAGCCCAGCCAGAGCCTCGGTCAATTGCGTTCCGATGGCGACGATCTGGAACATGGGCGCGACCAGGAAACCGAGAAACGCGGTGTAAGAAAAATATTGTCCTAGTGTCATGGAGCCGGCGAGGATCTGGCGCGCGCCGACATACATGACCACGGCTCCCACTAATCCGACCAGCACGCTGGAAGAAAGTCCCAGTATGGAAGTCGCGGTGAGCGTCTTCAGGATATTGTCGAGCAGCCGCTTCACGCCGCCGCCGAAAACTTCTTCTTCCCTGCCCTCGGCGTGATAGCCCTTGACCACGCGCACACCGCCCAACGATTCGGTCAACCTGCCGGTGACCTCGGCGTTGATCTTGCCGCGCTCGCGAAAGATCGGACGGATGGTCCCGAATGCTTTGCTAGCCGCCAGTCCGAACACTACCAAGAATCCAAACGCCAACACCGTCATGGTTCGGCTGATGTGGAACAGCCACACCAAGGCCAATGCCGCGGTCAACAGACCTCCGCCAAACTCGACCAGACCGGTGCCAATCAGATTGCGCACACCTTCGACGTCGGTCATGATGCGCGAGACGAGAGCGCCGGTCTTGTTGGCGTCGTAATAGGAAACCGGCAACCTTCCGATGTGCGCCTGCACCTGGCGGCGAAGTTCAGCGATGGCCCGCTGCCCGGCCTTTGAGAGCAGTTGCGTCAATGCAAACGACGTCACGCCTTGCACAGCCGTGGCGGCGAGCACAGCCAAGATCAACCATGGCAACAGCGCAGATTGATGCTTTGCGATCACGTCGTCCAAAAGCACCTTGGGTGACCACGGAAGCACCAGTCCGGCCACGCGATTGATGACCATCAAGAAGAAGCCGCCGACCAGCAGCCACATGCGTGGACGCACCAGCGCCCAGACTTCCGGCCAGACCGCGACCAGCCGTTTCAGCGATTTCTTCTTCTTGATCTCTTCAGCCACGGATTCCTTAGACGCGGAAATGGTCCGGCCGCCAGGATGTTACTGCCTTCTTGAGTTCCTTCTTGGAAAGCTTTTCATTGAGGGCGCGAGCGGTCAGCGCGGGAAGCTCTGCGTCGCACGCGAAGCGAAGCGCGACCAGTTGTCCGACGGTAAGCTGATCGATCTGAGACCGCAGTGGAGCCGAGAGCACCTGCTGCAGCCGCAAGCGCTCCTCCAGACGAATCAAGCGGTCTTGCACTTTCAACGAATACATTCGCATCTTAAAGAGAGCCACTCCTGCGGCAATCGAAACCAAGATCAACCACGCCGAATTGAATCCCGGATGCCGGACCGCATTCACGACGGCAACGATGATGGTGAGCGTAGAGATTGGTACCAGGAAGCGATGAAAAAACGGGTCGGTGCGGGCGTGACTGGCGTAGTCCTGCTGCTGCTGTTCAGGCATTGCGGTCTCCTGTTTTGAGTTGGTCTAGTGCGAGTCTACCGGACATTCCATGCGGAGCGCGGCATTATCTACCAAGATGATCGCCGACGCGTTTCCGCTACAAAAAATAGAGGCTAGCGGGTCTTCCGCTTTAGGGATTTGGCCTTTCTGCGGAATTCGTGTTGATGCAGATCCATGCGGACGCGCTCGCCGCGAAAGGTGACGCCTTCGCTCTGCAGCCGCATCTTCTGTTCGAAGCCAGATTCACCGGGCAGGCGGATCTTCCCTCCAGCGCCGAGTACGCGATGCCACGGAAGACCACGCGCTGAGCGTAGCGCCCATACGACCTGGCGGGCTGCGCCGGGAAATCCTGCTGCGGCTGCGACCTGCCCATAGGTCGCGACCTTGCCCTTGGGGATTTTCAAAATGATGGCGCGGATCTTGGGGAACACGCTTCCAGCATAAACGAACGATTAGACAATGGCCGGTTGCGCCGACGGAACAGCCTTCTCCGTCGCGACCACGCTGGCGATGGCGTGCACGATCGATGCGATGCGCACTGCTGCAAGGATCTTCTCTTCTCCAACGCCCTTTTCGCGCAGAACTTTTTCGTGCGAGTCCACACACGCTCCGCACCCGTTGATGGCGGAGACGGCGGTGCACCAGAGTTCGAAATCAACCGGATCGGCGCCGTGGGTGCGGATGGCATTCATCCGGAGCTTGGCCGGGATGGTCGCGTATTTCTTGTTCGCCGCGAGGTGTTGGAAGCGGTAGTAGATGTTGTTCATCGCCATGATGGACGCGGCGGCCTTGGCGGCCTCTGCGGTCTCGGGCGAGAGGAATTCGCGCGACTGCTCGTAGGCGGCCGCGATCAACTCGCTGTTCCCGGTGGCGATGGCCGAAGCCAGGACGGTTCCCCAGGTCTGCTGAGCGGTGAGCTCGGTCTGCTGGCGAACGTGGGTCGAGAAATTCAGCTTGATGTCTTTGCCGTAGTCGCCAACGTTTTCAATGAGTGCGTCGATGGTCATAGGACCTCTTTCAATAGTCAAACTGTCTGTGCTTGGCTTCTAGCTTCTAGCCGCTAGCTCCCAGCAAAACGCTAGAAGCTAGGAGCTAGCAGCTGATTACGCGACAACGAGAGTCTCTTCGCCCTTCTGCCAGTTGCAGGGGCAGAGCTCGTCGGTCTGCAGAGCGTCGAGCACGCGCAGGACTTCCTGCGGGCTACGGCCCACGGAGAGATCAGTCACGTAAACGAAGCGGATGATGTTGTCCGGATCCACGATGAAGGTTGCGCGTTGCGCGACGCCTTCTTTCGGATCGAGGATGCCGAGTTCCGTAGTCAGGTCGCGCTTCACGTCGGCCAGCATGGGGAACGGAAGATCGCGCAGATCCTCGTGATGCGTCCGCCATGCATGGTGGACGAACTCGGAATCGGTGCTACCGCCGAGGATTTGGGTGTCGCGGTCCGCGAACTCGCGGTTCATCTTGCCGAAGGCGGCGATCTCAGTGGGGCAGACGAAGGTGAAGTCCTTCGGCCAGAAGAAATACAGCTTCCACTTGCCCTCGTAGTCTTCGTTGGTAATGGTCTCAAAAGCGTTCTTGATGTCGCGGCTGACGGTGGCCGTCAGCGAATACGTTGGGAACTTCTCTCCTACTCCGATCATCGTTTCTCCTTGAATTGAATGATTGCGATCTACAGCGAAACTTTCTTCTTACCACGGCAGCGCGCGCACAATCCGATCACATCCACGGAATAGCGCTGCACCGCGAAACCCTTAGGCAGACGACCACGGACGTGCAGAGGGCCAATCTGTTCCGAGTCGATGTCTTCGATCTTCTTGCACGAACTACACACCAGATGATGATGCGGATGATCATTGACCTCGACCCGCAACGAGCCATGGTGGACGCTCATCTCTTGTAACAATCCAGCCTTCAGGAATCGGTTCAGATTCTTATAGACCGTGGCCAGGGAGATCGACGGGATGCGCCTGCGCACCTTGGCGTAGACCTCTTCCGGTGAAGGGTGTCCGGGCATGGCGATCAGCGCGTCGTAAATGACCTGGCGCTGGTGCGTGATCGGCAGTCCGGCACGGCGGCTAAGCTCGGCAAAGCTGGTGGTGGGTTGCTCACGCATCTTGGATAATTATTATCAAACAATAAAACTTATTGTGTCAACTTTGGATTGGATGTAGCGGCGGCGGGTGGGATTCAGAAAGTTGTTCGGGTATACTTTTGCCGTAACACACGACCACCTCGCATGGGCCTCATCATCCGCTCCTCTGACATCCACGCCGCCGGCTGCTATACCACCGCACCCATCAAGAAAGGGACGATGGTCATCGAGTACACTGGGCCGCTCATGCCCAAAGACGAAGGCGACAAACGCTACGAAGGCCGCGAGTACACCTACCTGTTCGCCATGGACGATGGCCGCGTGATCGACGGCCACGGCATGGCTGCCTTCATCAACCACTCCTGCGACCCCAACTGCGAGACCGACGAGGTCGACGGCAAGCTGTGGATCATCGCGTTACGCGACATCAAGGCGGGCGAAGAGCTCAGCTATGACTACTGCCTGTGGGACGGAGAGGAAGACGATCCGGCTCCCTGCTACTGCGGTACCAAGAATTGCCGCGGGACGATGTATTCCGAGGAAGAGATCGAGCGACTGGCTAAGGTCAAAAAGGATTCGCGGGAAAAGGTCCCTGCTTAAAACAAAAGCGCGACCGCATGGGTCGCGCTTGAAATTTCTGCACACACACGAGGACGTGCGTTCCTACCATCCTAGGCGGTAGCTTTTTTCTTGTGGAAGGCGTCGATAGCCTTGCCCTCACCTTCGAAGGTCTCAAAGACGGTCAATAGCTTGGTGATCTGCAGTAGGTCGCCGACCCGTTGCGTCAGGTTGGCCAGTTTGATGTCGCCGCCGGCGGCGCGCGCCGAGGTATAGAGCGAGACCAAGGTACCCAGGCCACCGCTATCGATGTAGCTAACTCCGCCGAGGTTGATGACGATATTCGACTTGCCTTCAGCGATCAGGCCTTTCACCAGGTCCCGGAGAGCCGACGACTCGTCGCCAAAGACGACGCGTCCGTTGCAGGAGAGAATGGTGATTCCATCTTGATCGCGGGTTGTCAATTTCAGGTTGCTCATAGACACAGCCTCCCAAGCCGCTAAGAGAGGCAGACAGCCTATATCAGCGGGGACTCTAATTCAAGCAAGGAACGGATTTTGACGCGCGGGCGGACGCTGAACGAGCGAAAAATCCCTCTGACAATGCCTCATTTCACTAACGTATAATCGAATCCTTCCATGAGCTATCAGGTCCTGGCCCGCAAGTATCGTCCGCAGAAATTTTCCGACGTCATCGGGCAGGAGCATGTCACCCGCACGCTGCAAAACGCCATTGAGCAGCAGCGCATCGCGCACGGATACATCTTCAGCGGCCACCGCGGGATCGGTAAGACCACCATTGCGCGCATCCTGGCCATGGCGCTGAATTGCCGTGGAGCCAACGGCAAGGCCGATAAGCCGCAGCCGGAGCCGTGCGGTGTCTGCGATTCCTGCACCGAGATTCGCGCCGGCGGCGCGGTGGATGTGATTGAGATCGACGCCGCCACGAATCGCGGCATCGACGAGATCCGTGAGCTGCGAGACGCCGCTCGCTATCGCCCGGCGCGGGACCGCTACAAGATTTATATCCTCGACGAAGCCCACCAGATCACTGACGCAGCTTTCAACGCGCTGCTGAAAACTTTGGAAGAGCCGCCGAGTCATGTCATCTTCATGATGGCGACCACCGCACCCGAAGACATTCCGCAGACTATCCGGTCGCGCTGCCAGCATTTCAGCTTTCACGCGGTGCGCTTCGACGACATCGTGGGCCAGCTGCGCGACATCGCCAAAATGGAGAAGATCAAGGCCGATGACGACGCGCTCGCCATCCTGGCAGAAGCGGGCGACGGCTCCATGCGCGACGCCCTCAGCATCATGGACCAGGCCATCGCCTGCTGCGGAGACAAGCTGACGGCGGAGATCGTCCGCGGATTGGTGGGGGCGGTTCCTTCTGAGACGCTGGAGCAGATGATGGCGGCGGTGGAGAAAAATTCCAGCCAGGAGATTCTGCGGCAACTTGATCGTTTGCTGGTCGAGGGACAGAACCCCACTCACTTCGCTCGCCAGATGGTGCGCTTCCTGCGCAATGCCATGGTGGCGAAGGTAGCGGGAGATGATTCGCCGCTGTTGCAAATCTCGTCGGATGAACGCCAGCGTGTAGGACGCGTGGCGGCAATGTTCTCCGAAGAAGACCTCACGCGATTCTTGAACATCCTGTTGCGCACCCACGGCGACGTGAGCTACAAACAGGACCAGCGCTTCCATCTCGAACTTGGTCTGCTCAAGATGGTGCACGCGCAGCGGCTGCTGGCAGTGGAACAGATTTTGAGCGGCATGGGAACGGAGCCGTCGAAGGCGGCAAGTTCGACTCCCTCGCGTGCCGCGGCGGCTCCGCGGAATCCTGAGCCGTCGCGGGCAGCATCGAGTTCGTTCTCGCGCGAGGCGCCGGCCGTGTCGCCATTCGAGTCGGACCGCAGCCGAAAATCGCGCGAGCCGCAAATGTCGTCTGAACCTTCGGCAACGTTGGGACCGAGTTTGGTGGTGCAGGGCGCGACCGCGGCGGTGATGACTCCCGAGCCGCAGGGTTCAGAAGAATCGGAGATATCGATCGGCGAGATTCAGGCACGCGTCGTTAGCGCGGTGGAAGAAGCCGGCTTCCCTTCCGTCGCTACCCTGTTCGACGGCGGCGAGTGGGGCCTTGCCGGAAGCGAGATCGTGATCAAAGTTTCGGCGACGCCCACTGTAGTCGAGATGGTGGTGAACGCCGAAGCCAAGCGCATCGCCACAACGGCCGCAACCGCAGTGGCGAGACGAGCACTGAAGTTAAAAATCTTGGGCGGAGCATCGAATGGAAGCCAGACGGTCGTTCCGCGTGCGCAATCCGCCCCAACCGGGTCGGTGCGACAGCGCGCAGCCGACGATCCAATCGTGCGGCGCATGCAGGAAAAGTTCAACGCCGAGATCCGCACTGTCATCGACAAGAGAAGCTCGTAGGAAGAACCATGGACCAGAAGCAAATGCAGACGCTGATGCAGCAAGCGCAACAACTGCAGGAGAAGCTGCAGCAAACCGTGGTCGAGGCATCGGCCGGTGGCGGCAGCGTCACCGTCAAGATGAACGGGCAGAAAAAGGTCCTCTCGGTGACCATTGATCCTGAGATCGTGAAGTCCGGGGACCTGGAGATGCTGCAGGATTTAGTCGTCGCCGCGGTGAACGAAGGCAATCGCAAGGTGGACGAAGCGCTGCAATCGAACCTGGGCGGAATGCTTGGTGGGATGTTGGGCGGCGGGGGACTTCCCTTCTAATGTCACAATTTGCCGAACCCATGGCACGTCTGATCGCGGAGTTGAAGAAGCTGCCCGGCATCGGCGCCAAGAGTGCGCAGCGGCTGGCATTTCACATACTGCGCTCCAGTTCAGAAGACGCGGAAGCGCTGGCCGATTCCGTCCGCGACATCAAAGAAAAACTGCGGCTGTGCTCGGTGTGCAATAACATCACCGACGTCGATCCGTGTGTCTACTGCTCCAGCCCGACGCGCAATCTGCGCATGGTCTGCGTGGTGGAAGAACCCACCAACGTCAACGCCATCGAGAAGACGCGTCACTACAACGGCGTCTACCACGTGCTGCACGGCGCCATCTCGCCGCTGCACGGCGTGGGACCGGAGCACCTGCGCATCAATAATCTTCTGAAGCGCATCGACCAGGGCGACGTGGATGAGATCATCATCGCCACGAATCCAACCGTCGAAGGCGAAGCGACCGCGTTTTATCTATCGCAGCAGGTCAAGAAGCATGGCGGCATCAAAGTGACGCGCATCGCAACCGGCATCCCTGCCGGCAGCGATATCGAGTACGCCGATGAAGTCACGATGATGAAGTCGATCGAAGGAAGACGCGAACTGTAATTATCCCTTGATTGTCTATTCCTTGATCCGCGCAAGCAGGTCCTGCGGGTGAACGGGTTTAGCGAGTATCTCAAATTCATGGCCGTTGGCGCGCGCTTTTTCCAATAGATCAGCGGTGGCGGCTTGCCCGGAAAACAACAAGATCTTGCAGTTGGGCAGGAACTTGCGGATCTCGATGGCCGCCTCGATGCCGTTCATGTCTTCCATGATGACGTCGCTGATGATGAGGTCGGGCGGCGCGTTGCGGGCGGAAGTGACAGCGCCAGAACCAGAGTAAACGGCAGACGCATCAAAGCCGCTCTTATTCAGGATGATGGCCAGCGTATCGGCGATCACGCGTTCATCGTCAACCACCAGGACCTTGCGTTTTTTGCTCATGGGCTTCGACTCTCGTTCAGCTGCTCAGGATTTGGATGCGAGTTCGACTTGCGGTGCCGAAGAAGAAGCGTCAGTAGGCGACACGATCTCGACGGCAGCGATGCAATACAGTTCGGACGAGATACGGAAACTCGCCCACCTTCGACCGTAAAAGAATAGGTCGCCTTCGTCAAGTTTCAGACGGGAACAAGGTCAATACCCGCGACGCTCCTGCCAGCAAGCGGGGTCGCCCGCCGCAGTGGGCTCGCCCTCGTTCAGAATGACAGCAAGGGTTTGAACCTCTTCCTTTCGCAGCAAACTCCTCTGTTAGACTAGCCCGCCTACGCCATGGCCAAGATCGCTTTTCTGGAATGTTCGAAATGCGGCCATCGACTTTCCGCCGACACTCCACAAACTCTGTGTACGAAGTGTCAGGGATCTCTCTATGTCCGCTATGACCTGAAGGCGCTGCGCGGAAGATTCAAACCGGAGATGCTCGCGGGAAGAACCGCCTCAATGTGGCGGTACTCCGAAGTTCTGCCCGACGCTGATCCCGTCACGCTCGGCGAAGGATTTACTCCGCTGCTTCCCAGTCGCAAGACTAAAAATGTATGGATCAAAGACGAAGGGCTGAATCCCACCGGCTCGTTCAAGGCTCGCGGCCTCGGCATGGCTGTGACCATGGCGAAAAAATATGGATTGAAGAAGCTGGCGATCCCCTCGGCAGGAAATGCAGCGAGCGCACTGGCTGCGTATTCAGCGAGAGCGGGGATCGAAGCCTACATCTTCATGCCGAAGGATGTGCCCCGGGCAAATCTGGTGGAATGCCAGGCCTATGGGGCTCACATCACGCTGGTCGACGGACTGATCAGCGATTGTGCACGCATGATCGTCGAGCGCAAAGAGAAAGAAGGCTGGTTTGAGATCTCGACTCTGAAAGAGCCATTCCGTGTGGAAGGCAAGAAGACGATGGGGTACGAGATCGCTGAGCAAATGGAGTGGGAGCTGCCC
>Ga0137418_10003343_pt1 | contig 14756 bp, 12 predicted proteins | sample CZODoug3_1_2_16f_FD_122242 | JGI IMG/M metagenome (GOLD analysis project Ga0137418, IMG submission 122242) | Vadose zone soil fungal communities from Angelo Coast Range Reserve, California, USA - CZODoug3_1_2_16fungal (Hybrid Assembly) | ecosystem: Environmental > Terrestrial > Soil > Vadose... | reverse complement strand
GAAGGGACTGCCGGAGGTGTGCAGTTCGCCGCCACCCCGCCATCGCTCAAAGATGGCAAGTTCGCAGAATATCCCACGGTGTACATCGAGTTATAAATGATTTCTGATGTTAAAACCGTGCGCATCGACGCGACCGCGGAGGCCTCATTCGCGCTCATTCGCGAGCGCAATAGGTTCGGAACGGCCACGGCCGCAATGATTAGAATGATCGCGACCACGATCAGCAATTCAATTAGTGAGAACCCGCCCTCTTTGCGCCTCATTTTGCGGAGACTCCTCTGCATAAGCCGAACGAATACCTGCACGTGCTAGCCCATCGCCCGCCACAAGCAAACTCTGTGCTATCAGTGGCTTGAGAACGATGACCTCTCATGGCCTGCCGCGGATTGTCACGAATCCTGACACTATTTGTCACTCACTGCAGGTCTCCCAGTGCGCTACTCCCGATTCGCCTCCCGGTCGCTATTTGCCTGCCTCAGCGATCAGCGAAAATTCCTCCTGCCACCCAACTCAACCGCGCCGCCAACACTGGTCCCCACCGCCACGCCATCTTCTTGATTTGTTCGCGATCTTGTGTCCGCGATCATTCTTTGCGGCATCGCCATTCCTGTGGACCGGTCCGCCGGTTTCGCTCTGGACACCTCGTAGCAATCAAACTGGACTCCCACTCCCAGGTTTCCGCCCGTCGCCGCAATCGCTTCCACTCGCACCACGTGCCCCGTGCAGCGCCATTCGCTTGCTGGCTCTCCCAGCACTATTTCCGGCATATTGAAAAAAACTTCCACGGTTTCGCCCTCGTGCAACACCGAGTTCGTCGCAAAATAGATTCCTTGCCGCGAGACGTTTACAGACTCCGCGGCCTGCTCTGGATTCGTTGATTTCCACAGCCGCACGCGCAGCGGCGTTTTCATGTTGTACCGCCCCACTAATCTGCGATCTCTTAGGAATTGAGTCACGGCCAGCTCCTGGTTGCGCCGAATGGATATTGCGGGTTGGCGCGAAGATATAAGAAGGGGGGCAAGCAAATTCCCACAGTTCCACCTGCTTGCACAGACTCAATTCCGTACTGCCCCGGAAAGAACACCCTACTGTGCCGATCGTTGGCATGAAACGTGCCAACCACTGTTTTGTGTTCTCGCTACGTCGCTCTTTTTTCCTCCTTGAATTTATAATAGCCTACTATATTATATTAACAGTTAACATGCAAGGCAGAATTCCGTATACAGGATTCACCCTACTCCCCTTCCCAAATCCGCGTGCTATGTTTTTCTCGCCTATGCCCAAGCGCATTCTCATCGTCGAAGACGAAATTTCCGTCCGCAACGCGGTGCGCATTTTCCTCGAGCACCATTCTCCGTTTGAAGTTTGCGGCGAAGCTGCTAATGGTGTCGAAGCCGTCGACAAAGCCGTCGCTCTTCAGCCCGACATCGTTATCCTCGATCTCTCCATGCCCCACATGAACGGCATCGAAGCGGCCTCCTTGCTTCGCTCCAGGTTGCCTCTCGTCCCCATCGTGGTATATACGATGTTCGGCGACGTTCTCGGCAAATCGCTCGCGTCCGCCCTCGGTGTCGCGGCGATCGTCTCCAAGTCCGACGGCCTCGCCATTCTTCTCGCTCGCATCGAAGCGCTCCTCGCATCCACCACGCTAGTCCAACCACCCGTCGCTAAATAGAAACGGCTCCTTTTAGACCGAGTCGTATCCGTCGAACACCGCCTTAGGCCCGCTTTGGCCCCACTTAGGCTACGATACGGCCTTTGCCGTACTTGCCTTCCTCTGCCAGAATGATTAGCCTCTGTCCAATTTCCTATGCCCAAGCGCATTCTCATCGTTGAAGACGAAATCGTTGTCCGGCGCGCCATTCGTGCGTTCCTCGAACTCCACCACTTTGAAATTTGTGGCGAAGCAGTCAACGGCGTCGAGGCCCTCGAAAAAGCCGCCGCGCTGCGCCCCGACCTCATTACTTTGGATCTCTCCATGCCCCTCATGAACGGCATCGAGGCTGCTTCCCAGCTAAAGAACAGAGTTCCCGGCACTCCCGTAGTCATCTACACCATGCTCGAAGACGTCCTCGGCAAATCGCTAGCCGCCTCACTCGGCGTTAGGGCCGTCGTCTCCAAAGCCGATGGTCTCACCAAGCTCCTCGCCAACATCGAATCCATTCTCGAAGACACCCCAACCCAGTCCGACAATCAACCTCAAATGGAAGAATGAATTTTATGGAGTGCGGCGGTCTGGTGTACCCTGAGCCTCGAAGGGCCGCCGCTTTCGAGCCTGTGGCAATGCCTCAACTCCGACGCCAGCGGCTATAGCTGTCCCGCGTAAGAAGCCTCACCGCGCTTCTCTACTGCTAGCTAAGAAAAAACAAAAAAAGCCACAATCCTTTTACAGCTTGGCCTTCTTAAATCTTTATGTAGGGGCACGGCACTGTCGTGCCCGTCCTCAGCGCCGACATTGAAATTTGGCAAGGTGTGAGCCCTTCTCACGGGCACAAAACAAGTCTTTGGCTATTCAACGTCAGCCTGCCCACCAATCCCATCGCCATTCTTGTGCTCAAAGATCAGGTAGTCCCCCCGGCCACCGCTTCCCTAGCGGCAAAATCCAGTACGCGCTTACGGTGCTGCCCCGATACTACCACTCGTGAAATTTCGGCCAGCCAACCCACGAGTACTGCCAAGCGACAGAGACACTTTGATAGTTGCCGCCGAAGCGCACATAGGCTCCGTCGCTGTAACTGACCTTGAGGGACTGGTGCTTTTTCAAAGGAAAGGAGAATGTCCCTCCGATACGCGAACTCGTCTGTCGAGTGACGCTGTTGACGATGCCGCCTAAGCTGGTGGTCCCGCCGAACCAGAAATTTCCATCCAACGAAGCCCAACAGTGCAGCTTGTTGAAGTCATAACTAAGGTGGCCCTCGAAGGAGCCTATCGGACTTTGGGTCTGTGGCTGGGGATTGGGCACGGAAAAGAAAGCGTTGTTCGTTGTATAGAACCAGACTCCTCCATAGCCATCGAGGACCCAATTCCCCCAGCGGCGCGAATAACCCAACTCCGGCTTGAGCGCCCACCGATTGATACCCCAGTTGATGAGGTGCGTCGGGTCGTATTGGCCGGTTGGAGCGACGACGGTCAGGCTGGCTCCGAGAAGAGTCTTTTGTTTCCACTTCGTGAATTGGGGGGTAGCCATTGCTGGCCCGCCCATGAGGTTGACCGAGAAACGCAACGTAAGATCAAGGAGACCCGAGCGATAAACCTGCCGCTGAGTGCCAAGCACGTTTCCTTGGAAGGTTCCCACACCGTAGGGCAAAAAAGCGGTGGCGTTTGCTGAGCGTCCGAAAAAACCAAACGAATGATAGTAGCTAACGACCGGTACGCTGTAGGTTCCCGTGGCTCCGGTAATGGGAATCGTCCCGTTAAAGTCCAGGCCGCCGTCAAAAAAGGTCCAGGAAAACGTAATCGCGTTGGCGCTCTTCGGCGTGATGACATATGCGCGAGGGGCTAGAGTCTGCGCCATCGCAGTGTGTCCAATCGTCATGTGTCCAACACAAAGCGCGGTACAAACAACAAAGTGGCGGATCTTCACGATTTTGCCCAGTTTCCGTGCTTAGTCCGCTGGCGCACGGACCTACGTGCTGAGTCCAAGTTCATTCGGCTGGGCGTTGTCCCGGATCACCCGCGACTCCGCTTCTAGAACCACAAACTCGGCATATCCAACTGTCAAGCATTGTCCGCGATGTCTCCTAATTTGACCGAGCGTATAACACCGAGTATTCGGAGGCAAATCTCGCACCGTTTCGTTCTGTAAGTCCCGATTAACGCTGCCAGTTCAACCGGACAACTGCCGGTGCCATTCCACATGTCCGATGACCGGGACTTACCAGGAGTCAGGGCTGTCGGGCCACAGCTAGCCCCAGAGATATCGAAGGCAAGTCTAACTATTTGCTGTCACTCGGTCGCTCCATGATTCGCGGAATGCAGGTCAGGCCCTTGTAAATGGACCTGCTTAAAGTGATCGGCTTCGAACAAGGCTCCACAAAAATATGTCCCGCGTCCATCAGTTGAGTCCCACCCGACAGCGCTTCTGTTGACCATCCCATGCTGCTGAATTCAACGTCGTAGAGATTTCCTGAGTTGTCGCCAGCCAGGCCATCTATAAAGTGAGAGTCAATGCGAATTTTCTGGGTGTCATAAAGCACGTAAAATGGCCTGCGATTCTCAAACGATTTAAGCACGCATTCAGACGATGGCTTTGGGTTCGTCCGAGGACTTACGTAGCCGCAATTGATCGCTTCTTTGCCCGCTAGGACCGCCAGTCTGTTTCTAACCGGAGCAGCTTCACGCCATTCGCTGTACAGGCTCGTAACGATTGACGGAAGTATGGATACATTCGGAATGAGCAGAAAACAAAACCACGTTAAAGCTAGCACCCTGGGACTGCCTTTTCCCAAGAGTCCGAGAATTAACGACAAACAAGCCATTGTGCCTATCGCCGCGAAGAGTCCTGAAGCTAGGCTTCCAACTCGTTCGAGTCCATAAAAGTACGCAACTCGTTCAATTCCAATCAAGCGCGAGATACCGGTGTTTGCTAAGTCTAAAAAGGCGGCGAGGCTAACGCATCCAAGCGCCGCAAGTGCTGCTTTGCGTCTCCAGCTTGAATACGAAAGTTTCTTCGTGCGAAGCCAAATCCAACTACCAGCGAGAGCTACAATTTCTGCAACTGCAATCCCATCCCAAAAGTTCATTGCCATGAACTGACAGCCCTCTGCCCCGTATCGTACATAATGTGTCAGCAATTTTCGCAGGGAGATGGGTTTAGTGCCTGGTTAACGCGGTGGTCTCAATAGGTCGATGCAACACCGTCTGATATAGATTTTCTCTCCAAAGGTGGTGTTGCATGAGGCCAGGCAAACGGTTTGGGCTTTCTGCGGTGCAGAAGAGCGAGCTGTGGCGTCGTTGGAAGGGCGGGACAGTCGCTGCATGAGATTGGGCGTGCGTTCGGTAAGAGTCATTCGTCAATTCGCTGTGTGGTGTCGCTGCAGGGTGGGTTTGTTCCGGCAGTCCGTCGACGTTCGCTCCGGGTACTCACACTGCCGGAGCGCGAGGACATCTCGCGAGGGATCGCTTGCGGCTCGTCGATTCGAAAGATAGCCCAGCATCTGGACCGCGCGGCGTCGACGGTGAGTCGGGAAGTGGCCCGACATGGTGGCCGTTCTGAATATCGCGCCAACGAAGCGGATGACCAAGCCTGGAAGTCGGCGTTGCGGCCGAAACCCTGCCGGCTCGCTCTCCATGAGCAACTGCAGGAGATCGTTGCGAGTAAACTGCTGTTGGACTGGTCGCCGGAGCAGGTTTCCGGATGGTTGAAGACCCAGTATCCCAATGATGAGAGCCTGCGCGTGTCCCACGAGACCATTTACCGTAGCCTGTTCATCCAAGCGCGGGGAGTGCTGAAAAAAGAGCTACTGGGGCACTTGCGGTCGAAGCGCCGCATACGCCGCTCGCAGCACGCTCAGATCTATAAAGACTCGCGCGGCCAAATCGTAGAGGCCATCTCCATCAGGGAAAGGCCCGCTGAAGTTGAGGACCGCGCGGTCCCCGGGCATTGGGAGGGCGACTTACTGAGCGGCTCCGGGAACAGTCACATTGTGACTTTAGTGGAACGACATTCGCGTTTTACGACGCTCATCAAAGTACCCAGCAAAGACACGGCGGTGGTGGTGGCAGCACTGACTCGGCATGCGCGTAAACTCCCCGCGGCGCTGCGCCGCTCGTTGACCTGGGACCGCGGACTGGAGATGGCCCAGCACCAGACCTTCACCATGGCCACGGATGTGAAAGTTTATTTCTGTGATCCGCAAAGTCCCTGGCAGCGTGGCTCGAACGAAAACACAAATGGGCTATTACGGCAGTACTTCCCCAGGAGAACCGACCTGTCTGGCTTCACGCAAGCGGATCTGGACAAAGTGGCGCTGCGATTAAACCAGCGTCCAAGAAAAACCTTAGGATTTCAAACCCCCGCCAGTAAACTTCAACAAAGTGTTGCATCGACCGGTCGAGCTGGCACGACTTATCAGGCGTTAGCAACTTACCGTCGGCAAAATTGAGTCTCGGGATACCTTCCGATTGGCCGAAACATCCAACGATGGCTACAACGTTCTCAAGAACGCGACAAGGTCATCCTTGTCTTGCTGGGAAAGGTGAAGATTGAAGCGCGTATCGTAGAAATTGACAGCGTCCATCAGAGTGGTTGCCGATCCGTTATGGAAAAACGGCGCGCGCGCGGCGAGACCACGCAGTATCGGTCCTTTGATCTTGCCAACGTGATCGAACCTCCCATCGACCAAAGCCTGGCCCAGGTCGGTTGTGGTTTTGCAGTTGTTGGTCGGGGAACCACTCGCGTCCGTTTTGCACACGGTTATCTCCGGCAGAAAGCTCACATCCAGGCCTCCCAGATTGACGGAGGGGTTGTTTGGACTGGGGTCGCCGGTCCCGATGTTCAAGGGTGTGGGGAAGGAGTGGTTGCCGACGTTCGGTGTGTCGTGGCAGGTGCCACAGGTACCCTGAAGCAACGGAACACCTCCGGCAACCAGGCCCCCAGCTGCCACATCGTCGTTGATGCCAGCGACGCCCGTGATGGGAATTTGCAGAGTATTGAAGAGCTGCTCACCGCGAGCGATGGCGCGCCGCCCGGCATTGTGCTCATAGTGGTCACCCTCATCGATCTGCAGCCATTTGTTATAGATGTCGAAGATGTTGGAGGTGAACTTACCGTCGCCCGGAGTCACCTGTCCACCGGGTTGCTCAAAGGCCGGGATCAAGAAATGGACGCTGGAGTTTACGCTGATGAAAAATGCTTGGGTGGAGAGCTGGGTAGGCCCGCCCTTCGCGCCTTCTTCATCGAGGTCACCGGCACGGCGGTCTCGCGTCTGCGCGGTGAAAATTTTCGTCTCGAAATCTACGATCTGCTTTTGTTCCTCGGCGGTTGGCCGGGTCCCGTCTCCCTGTGCGTGGATCATAGTGGCGTCCACCGACTGGTGCGCCAGATTGTTGAGAAGTGAAGTCGGATAGTTGCTATAGAGGATCTTTGTTGTGCCCGTAGCCGGTGAAGATTCCCGGCCGTCGAACATCACGGCACTCAAGAAGGGAAGATTCGTGGTCGGAAGCGGCCGGCGATACATGGAAATGACATCGGTGGCATTGCATCCGTACCGATTGTAGACGCTGACGACTCGGTAGTCTGCGTTTGCGGGAACTTGGATTCCTATGCGGATCAAGCCCCTGGTCAGCAGCAAACTGTAGGCCTCGCGCCGTTGGTCCAGCGTGGAGACATCCGCCAGGGGGCAATTCGCGCCGTCCACCGGGCGGAAGATGGGGTCCGTGCCCTGGGTGGCCTTAAAACGAGCCTGGATGTGCGGCGGGGTGATGGACCAGGCGTCGCTCGCCTGGTGGCACGTCACACAGCGGCGCCCATTCGAGCCGAGATCCTGGAAGAACGCATTCTTCGACGTGTCTGTCGGCCCGCCCGCATTGAAGTTTGCGAAGCGGCCTTCCGGATCGGAGAACTCCTGGAACCGAGGTACGATCTCGTTCGAACCCTCGCCAACCGCCAGCAGCGCTCCGGCGCCACACATCACAAAAGTTGTTGCGAAAACGGCGAGACGGCGCCTGCGAGCCAACCTGATCTTGCTCGAAACGGCCTGCGCCAGGCCCCAAAGTTGATTACGCATAACTGCACCTCCTCAAAGGACGAATCAAGACTTACCGCCCCTATGTGGCGTCGCAGCAGGCTCGTGTCGAGGCGGAATGCACGGGCGCCGAGGGCAAGGTTGGTCCGGTGATGAACCACCTAATTTCGGCTTCTACTTGAGATATCGGAAACGGAGGGCAAAAGACGACAGGTAAAAGAAAGAAATCGAGCAGATGGCTGCCTATCGTGGGTCAGTACGCGTCTGCGAGAGCCCCAGAGCCCTACGAGTGTCGGGATGATCCGGCCCAAGCGTGTTTTGCAGGTGTTCCGCGGCAGACTGAAACGCTTTGTGGGCTTCGGCTTGCTTATCCTGGGCCTGAAGCGCGAGGCCCAGGTCGATATAGACGCGACCGAGGAGGCTCGAAAACGTCTCAGACTGACCGGCTGCTTGCAAAAGGCCAACTGACCGCGCAGCATCGGCTGCGGCTTCGTCAATGCGACCGCTCAACAGCTCAGCCGTGGATCGGCGATCGTACAAGAGCGGCAAAACGCCCGCGCCTTGCCCTCGGGACTTCATGGCCGCTTCACCTATAGCCAAAGCCTGATTCGCAAGCCGCAAGGCGGCGTCATAATCCCCTCGCGCAAGAGCAAGTAACCCGCGCTCCGACGCGAGCGAGGCAAACGCATAATGGCCGGGTGGTAGATCTCGTCGCAGCCGGGGCTCCACTTCAGCTAGCATTGCTTCCGCGCGCGGCAGGTCGCCGCGGTCGCGATAGATCCTGCCACGCAGCAGCAAGGATTGATTGATAGCAACCTGCTCGCCGGCCTTGAGCGCTTTTGCGTAGCCACGCTCGGCGTAGCTGGCTGCGTCGTCCAGACGCCAGAGTTCTCGCAGAGCGCTGGCATAGTTAATGAGCAACATCGGGGAAACGCCTTGATCCGATTGATCCACGCTGCTGATATCAATGGCGCGGCGATATATTTTTTCGGCGTCTATCGGGTGCCCAACCTGGACTAGCGCAAGTGCCCAATTGTTGAACATAGTGCCGGCCAATTCCGTGTCATCTCGGCCAAGCGAGGACAGCCGGACCGAGGCCTGCTCGAAAGCTGCGACCGCCGCACGATACTGCCCCGCTTCCCGGTAGGCCTCGGCCAAGTCCAGAAACAAGCGAAGCTCGCTTACTTCGCTACTAAACGGAGAAGCGCGCAATACGGTTTGGGCCGCTTTCAAGTTTGTGATCCCATCCTGCGGGCGAGTCCCGTTGCGCGCTATCTCGCTGCTCTTTTTGAGGCAGAAGACTTTATCGAGTGCGAACTGCTGTCCTTCTGGAATGTCCCGCAGTCCTTCCTGGATGAGCGACTCGGCGCGAGGTAGGTCCCCTTGAAGCGAGAGAACGTCCGCAAGGGCACAGGAGGCTCTAGCACGAATAGACGGATCCTGGATTTCGTGCGAGATATCATAGGCTTGCTCCAGCACTCGCCGGGCTTTGGCATCCTCCTCTAGGCTCACATATTGCAATCCGACCGACATAAGGAGTTCCGTTCGGGTGGAATCATTTTTATTTTGCCGCTCGACGATATGCTCTGCGCGGCCAAGGAGGTCGTTAACCGTGAAGGGCTTGCCGGAAGGTGCCGCGTCGGACAGAAGAAAAGAGTTGAGGTCATTGATTGCTTCCGCGCGCGAGAGCTGGCGGAAGGCGAAGTCACGTTGCACGCGCGCGGTCCGAGCTTGAATCATCGTGCCAAGGACGCCGACAACCGAAACTACGAACGCCAGGGTTGCCATCCCGACGGTGGCACGATTGCGCCGTACAAATTTACCGGCGCGATACGCAAGCGTATCTGGCCGCGCGCTAATTGGCTGCCGGGCCAGATAGCGGCGAATGTCATCGGAAAAGGCAGAAACCGATGCGTAGCGCTCCCGCGGAGTTTTCTTAAGTGCCTTCGCGATAATGGTGTCCAGGTCTCCCCGCAGCAAACGGCTCAGCTTCCAAGGCGTGGCGCGTCTTTCTGCGCTAGCCGCGACGGCTTTCCCGTCCGTTTCTCCTTGCGCGACCGCACTCGACGCCCGCGGCGGTTCAACATCCACGATGGCTTTGATTAGGTCCGCGGTGGAAAGCACACCTCGGCCGGCGGGATGTTGTCCAGTCAGCAAAACATAGAGCAGCACCCCGAGGCCGTAGACGTCCGTCGCGGTGGTCACGGCGCCCCCGCTCACCTGCTCCGGAGCGGCATACTCCGGCGTCAATGCTCCGCCGCCCTCCCGTGTTATGGTTGCTGCCACAAGCTGGCCATCGCCCTCCAGCAGCTTGGCAATGCCAAAATCCAGCAGCTTTACCTGGCCGTCCTTGCGGACAAGAACGTTGGAGGGCTTGATGTCCCGGTGCACGATTAGGTTCGAATGTGCATGGGCCACAGCCGCTAGCACGTCTAGAAATAGGCGGAGTCTCCCTTCAATGTCCACCGTGTTTTGATCGCAATACTGATCGATATGAGTACCGTCGACATTTTCGAGAACAAGATAGGGCTGGCCCGATGGAGAAACTCCGGCATCGACAAGCTCCGCAATGTGAGGATGCGAAAGCCGGCCCAGAATACTCCCCTCACGTTTGAATCGTGCCTCACCGCCTCGGCCCACCAGTGCTATGTTCAGGAACTTGACGGCCACCTGGCGTTCAAAACGTCCATCGCTGCGCTCCGCGAGCCACACGCTTCCCATACCGCCCTGCCCGATCGGCGATAGCAGCGTATACGCATCGACGGTCTCGCCCGCTCGCGCCGCCCCGCCTGGCGGAAGAGGTGGCCGCTTCTCAAGGAACCCTTCTTCTACCAAAGTCCGATGCTCCTCGAGAAGGATCCGAAGTTGGTCCGCAAGAGCCGGATTTTGTTCGCGCAAGGATGACAGCCAGCCGGCACGCGCCTCTTCCGGCATAGCAAGCGCCTCATCGAGATACGGTGTAACCGCCTGCCACCAATCTGTACCAAATGTGGGCATTTCGTTTTCTCAGCAAGACAAATCTGCGCGGATGACGCGATGTAGATAGAGGCGCGCCCGCTCCCATTTTCGTTGCACCGTACGCTCCGAGACCCCCTGCATGGCAGCGATTTCAGAAAAGGAAAAGCCGCAGAAGAATTTCAAGTCTACAATCGCGGCCAGCGGCGCCTCGATCTTTGCTAGTTTGTCCAGTGCCTCGCTCACTTGTGTCAGTTCTTTTTCGTCAGCGAGATTCTCGGCAACCTCGGTGGCCAGCGAGGTGATCTCGAAGCGTCCACCGCGCTTCATCGCGCGCCGGTTCCGCGCATGATCGATGATCAGCCCGCGCATGACGCGGGCAGCATACCCCATAAAGCGCGCCCGGTCCGGGAAAGCCGCAACGCTCCGCCCCGCCATATCGAGGTACGCTTCATGCAGCAAGGTCGTAACGCTGAGGCTCACGAAATCCCCGCGTCGCGCCAGTTCGCGTTTCGCTACCCTGTGCAACTCAGAGTACAGCGCAGCGAATAGGGCTTCCGAGGCCGGACCGTCTCCATTGTCTGCGGCGCTAATCAGCGATGAAATTTTCGCTTCCATGCAACCACTCCAAGAAACCGTGGCGCGGACCCTGATAGTCCCTTTCGGTGGCCAAGCCACATGAAGAATCCGCAGCTAGCTCCGGCAGGAACGGCGAGCGCGAGAAACCACCGAGCTTCCGGCAACCCAACGAAACCCATAAAAAGGAGCCCAATTACAATCACCAGTCCAATTGGATGGCCGGTCCAGAGCCCACCTCCGTAATTGCCGAACGGAACAACCTTCGTGGGATGAGGCAGACCGTGCGAAGTCTGTTGAATAGCCCGGTGATGAATATCCATTGCGGTCGCACCCTAAACAACGTATACGCCTCGGAAGCGTCTACGGCAATCATCTGGCATCGCGTGAACGCTACGCCATCTGCTTAAAGTTGGCTAGTGCTTGGTAAACGCCGTTACCGGAGATGTGAAGTCTAGGACTGGACTTGTCCGGTTTCCCGACTTACCGGGAATTAGAGCATGCTTTGCTTGTGTAGCGGGTGTTTCATCGGTCGAGGGAGGAGCATCTGATCCGATACTTAAGCTTGATGGGAAAGCCTGCTGGTTCGCCGCGTGAAACCTTGAATTTCCACATCCTTACGGTTGCGAGCGCTGCTTCATCGAGTGCCGGGTCGAGCGAATTTATCACTCGCGCTCCAATTACCTCACCATGCGCGACGGTAATGAGCAGGTCCAAGTCCCCGTCGATTCCGCCTCCATTGCTTCATCAAGATACGGCGGCATTTTTACGTATACGTCGGCTAAGATTTTCAATTCGCCCGGATGGCCGGTCTGCGTTGGACGACGTTCCGGATATTCAACGGTACCGTGATCCCCTTTTTTTCCTGGTGGACAAGGGTCAAGGTAGCCATACTTGATTTCGACGTCCGTCGCCACGGGGGCGTGATCCGGTGGCTCGAATTGGTATTGTTTCGCGGCGTTTACTGAGGCTTGAAAGAATTCAGGAGGTCCGCTTAGGGCCTTCGCGCTCGTGACCCTCCCGTTTTTATCCACCACAATCCTCAGGACCACGGCCCCTTCAATGTGCTTCAGCGAGGCGTCGGATGGAAAAGTCGGATTCACGCTCTTGACCAATTTTAGACGGGAGCTTTGGTCTGCCGACCGGATTTGCTTTTCAAACTGTTTGACCAAACGTTCTCCTGCACTGTCAGATCCGGTAAGCAGTCCGCCCCAGCGTTGCGAAGATTCCCACACCTTTGCTCCTGAACGAGCGTCGGTCACTATCAGGAACGCATAGCGAACTGGTTCGAGCTTGTCGTAAATGGGAACGGGGTCCTCGTCCACGCGCCCGCGGGAGTCGATGGTTCCGGTTTGCCCGCCGGAGAGAATCAGATTGCCTCCGTGGTCAGGGTCGGTGGTTAGAAGGAGAATCAAGTCAGCGTTTTTCGGATTGCGTACGATTTGAAATCGTCCCCAGTTGTAGAGTTCAAGTAACGCCTTCTTTCCAACCCCATCAGAGCCGGATTTATCATCGAAATAGACAGACTTCGCCGAGGCAAGGGAATGAGCATTCGTGACTTCTGTTTGGGCTTCCGCAGAACTCGGTACGGCCAAGATACTTATGAGGCAGGCAGCCAGATGGTAGGCTAAAAGCCGCATTGCAAGATTCCTACCGCGAGGGTACACCGCTTCGACTGGTGTCTCAACTAGGAATGCATGTTATCCCTATGAAATTGGTCCAAGTCCTGAGTAACTCGACTCAAAAAGTTCGTTCGAGGCCACACTTTCACCTGTGATAGAAAGCATTGGTACATATTGTCTTCTCAGGGAGCCGAAGATGCGGCAGAGCAGAAGAATTTTTCTGGCGAGACTGGGAGCCGTTGCGCTGGCCGTCCAGGCTCGTTCGTTCCACGCTCTAAGCAGTATGGCCGACCGGTTGGCATGGCAGCGCGAGGCAAAGTTTGGAATGTTCATTCACTGGGGACCCTACTCCGTGGCGGGCGTGGAAGCATCCTGGCCGATCATGGCGCCCACCGGCGAAATCTCCGAGGCGGAGTATCGCGCGTTGCCCGCTCGCTTCAATCCTGCGCGGTTTGATCCTAAGGCGTGGATTGATTTGGCCCGTAAATGTGGACAGCGGTACATGGTCTTAACCGCAAAACACTGCGATGGTTTTTGTATGTTCGATTCGGACTATACCAACTACAAAATCACGCGCACACCGTACGGAAAAGACATCGTGCGCCAACTCGCGGATGCCTGCCGGGAGAACCAAATGCCACTCGGCTTTTACTACTCTCCGCCAGACATGAACCATCCCGGCTATCGCGATACCAGCAAGCTTTCAGCGACTAATTACCGCGGCGAGCCAGAGCGTGCAGAATGGCCACTCTATTTGGAGTACATGAGCCTGCAATTACATGAACTGCTGACGAAGTATGGACCTGTGGCGGAAGTCTGGTTCGACACGGTCGATCCGGAAGCGCAGGCTCGCTATGATGGACAGCGCTTTGTAGATGAAGTGCGCCGGCTGCAGCCAGCCGTCTTGGTGAATAACCGGATGGGCGTGCCGGGAGACTTCGCCACGCCCGAGCAGTTCATTCCCAAGGCGATTCCCGTGAAAGGGATTCGGATGGACAGCCCGGATCACAGTGCGGCCGACAAACAGACGATCACCGTGCCACGTCCAGAAGATTTCCAGCCGTGGGAAACCTGTATGACGATCAACGAGACTTGGGCCTATCGTCCCAAGGACCGGAAGTTTAAGAACGTCGACACGCTGATTCGCAGTCTGATCGAGATCATCAGCAGGGGTGGTAATCTTTTGCTCGATGTGGGGCCGCAGCCGGACGGGCAGATCCAGCCCGAATTTGTGGAGCGCCTTGAGGGGATTGGCCAGTGGACGCACAGAAATGCGGTCGCGATCTACGGCAGTACATATGGGCCAATCCAAGGAGAGGCGTCGTTCCGCACGACCGAGCGCGGAAGCAGTATTTATGTGTTTGTAATGGACTCATCGGCCGCAGACGTTCGGGTAGAAGGCCTGCAGAAGACGGTGACCAAGGCGCAAGTGGTAGCGACAGGGAAGCCTGTTGCCTTCACGGCGACGCCCCGGGGGATTCGCATTTCGCTGGCTAAGGAGTTGTGGAGTGACGGGATTCCCGTGATTGAGCTGCGCAGTTAGCTATGAAAGAAGGATCAGCCACCGGCAATGAGTTTTTACCCGTACAAACCTGGCTCAGTCGACGAATGGCTCGCCGCCTGCCACTCCGCGCGGTCAACTCCTGATTAACGCTTACCGCACAAGTGCCGATCCCCGATTCCACATGTCCGAATGCGAGAAGTGGGAATCCAGACGTTTTTTGTCGAACGCTGGCGGGGCGTGATTGTGCCTTATTGCTTCTGGTTCTCGCTGCAACCCTCGCTTATCGACGTCAGCACGTTGTTTTGGGACGCGATAGCGCAGTCGTAGGTCTGACCGTGCTTGTCGAAGAGTGTGTAGTGCTGGGAACTCGAATTGGGACTTACGTCTGATGCTTTGGCCGAATTGGAGACTGAC
>Ga0137418_10003342_pt1 | contig 14758 bp, 12 predicted proteins | sample CZODoug3_1_2_16f_FD_122242 | JGI IMG/M metagenome (GOLD analysis project Ga0137418, IMG submission 122242) | Vadose zone soil fungal communities from Angelo Coast Range Reserve, California, USA - CZODoug3_1_2_16fungal (Hybrid Assembly) | ecosystem: Environmental > Terrestrial > Soil > Vadose... | reverse complement strand
GATGCCGATTCGCTCCGCGACCTGATTGCAAGCGACGGCAGCCATCGCGCGCTGTATCAGGTATTTCTCCAGGTTCGCGACGCCGCCGCGCACATCCTGGAAAGTACGACGATTGCCGACATTGCGCGCATGCCTTCGGGACCTTCGAAAAAGTCGAGGGCCGCAGAAGCCAAAACGCCGAAGCCGCACGCGCCCACCCGACAGAAGCATGGCGATGCTCTCAACAAACCAATACCCATGCCCCGAAAGGAACACGCGTCATGAAGGTTCGTAGCATCTGGACGGCTCTGCTTCTTGCAACAGTCACTGTTGGAGTCTGCGTAACCGCGAGCTTCGGGCAAACAGTCGTACGCGTCGGGGCATTCCCGAACATTACCCACCCGCAAGCCATGGTAGGTAAAAACGAAGGCTGGTTCGAGAAGGCTCTGGGCAGCGGCATCAAGATTGACTGGAAGAGCTTCAACGCCGGTCCTTCGGCCATCGAGGCGCTGTTCGCGGGAGCGCTGGACATCACTTATATTGGCCCGAATCCTGCGATCACGGGCTACGTTCGTTCTAACGGCGAGGCGCTTCGAGTAGTGGCGGGTGCGACCAGCGGTGGCGCGGCTCTAGTGGTCCGCAACGATTCCGGCATTCAAAAGCCGGAAGACTTTCACGGTAAACGCGTGGCTTCGCCGCAGATGGGTAACACGCAGGACGTTGCTTTACGCGCCTGGCTCAAGGCGCACGGCATGAAGTCGGCCGACAAGGGCGGCGACGTGATGGTCATGCCCATGGCGAATCCAGACCAACTCACACTGTTTCAAAAAAAAGAGCTCGACGCGGCCTGGGCTCCCGAACCTTGGGCGACGCGCCTGATCAAAGAAGGCAACGGGCGGTTGTTTCTAGATGAGCGCGATTTATGGCCCAAAGGGCAGTTCGTTACGGCGCACATCATCGTCAGCACGAAGTTTCTGCACGAGCATCCGGATGTGGTGAAGAATTTCATTCGCGCGCATGTGGAATTGACGGAGTGGATCAACGGGCATTTGCCGGAAGCGAAGAGGAAGCTTAACGACCAGATTCAGAAGGAAACGGGAAAGGCGCTTTCGCCGGCGTTGCTCGATGAAGCTTTTGGGCGGTTGCAGGTAACCTACGATCCGCTTCGCTCTTCCCTGCTGAACTCGGCGCACTCGGCGTTTGAGGCGGGGTTTCTAGGGAAGACAATGCCGGATTTGTCGAATCTTTACGATCTCTCGCTTCTCAACCAGGTATTGGCGGAGAAGAAGTTGAAGGCGGTCCAATGAGCGCGACTCCGCACGTTACAGAAGATGTTCTGGGCCTCCAACAAGACCACGCGGGCGGGGGCGCCCGCGCCACACAAGCCAAACCGAAGCTGTGTTTGCAGGACCTTTCGCTGCACTACAAGGCCGTTGCTGGAGAGCGACTCCTGGCGCTGGACAAAATCAACCTCCAAGTCTCTGCCGGAGAGTTTCTTTGCATCGTCGGCCCTTCGGGCTGCGGTAAGAGCACGTTGTTGTATCTAATCGCGGGTTTACATGAGCCGAGTTCGGGCAAGGTACTGATGGATGGCAAAGTGGTCGAGCGCACCGGCACCGACCGCATCATGATTTTCCAGGAGCACGGCCTCTTCCCCTGGCTTACGGTGGAAGAGAACGTCGAGTTCGGCATGAAGATGAAGGGCATTAAGAAAGCCCAGCGGCGCGAGCAGACGCACGAGTATCTGAAGATGGTGCATCTGCAAAAGTTCCAAAAAAGCTACATCCACCAGCTCTCCGGCGGCATGCGACAACGGGTGGCCATTGCGCGCGCACTGGCGACCGAGCCGGACGTGTTGCTCATGGACGAGCCTTTCGCCGCGCTCGACGCACAAACGCGCGACCTTCTTCACGACGAGCTGGAACGTATCTGGGCAAAGACGGGACGTACCATCGTCTTCGTCACACATAACGTCCGCGAAGCGGTTCGTCTGGGTGACCGCGTCGCCGTCTTCACTTTTCGTCCCGGCCGCGTGAAGCGCGAATACAAGATTGATCTGCCACGCCCCCGCCACCTCGAGGACACGGCTGTAGCTGGCACGGCGCGAGACATCTTGAACGATCTCCGCGAAGAGATCGATAAGAGTCTTCAAGCAGAATACGAAGGCGGAAAACAACGATGAGACGCGCCGCTAGGCAGTTCGCCTTCTACGCATTGTTGGTCGGCGTTTGGGCGCTGATCGCTCGTCTGCATATCTGGCCGCCGTATATCGTTCCGCCGCCCATCGACGTGTACAACGCCCTGAAGGACGGATTTGAAGACCGCAGCCTCTTAATCGCAATCGGCGTGAGTTCCCGGCATATGCTTTTGGGTTACGGCATCTCCGTAATCCTCGGCATGTTCCTGGGAATTTGCTTGGCGGCCAATCAGTATCTCGAGCAAACCGTAGGCGGCCTGCTGGTCAGCCTGCAGAGCATGCCCAGCATCTGCTGGCTCCCTCTGGCCGTGTTGTGGTTCGGCCTTTCTGAGAACGCCATCTTGTTCGTGATCGTGATGGGATCCACGCTCTCCGTCACCATCAGCATGGAAACCGGGCGCAAGCAGATGCCCAAGATCTACAGCATGGCAGGCCGCAACCTGGGCGCGCGCAAGTGGAAGCTGTTCTACCATGTGCTGCTCCCAGCCAGCATGCCCTACATCATCACCGGACTGAAACAGGGCTGGGCGTTCGCGTGGCGCTCGCTGTTTGCGGGAGAAATGCTTTCGCTCTCGCTCGGCCTGGGCCAGCGGCTCAACGCCGGACGCGACAACAATGACATGCCTCAGGTGATCGCGGTGATGATCCTGATTGTTGCCATCGGCTACATCGTCGATGGATGGCTTTTCCGCTCGGTCGAGCGGAGACTGCAGCACAAGTGGGGTCTGTTGCCCTCCACGTAGACCGTACGCGCTCCCCCGGGAGCATTAGAGTTTTCTGCATTCGATCGAAAAACCTCAAGGAGCCCAACACCATGCGTCGCCAGTTATTGTCTGTAATCTCTATTATGTTAATAGTATTACTTGCTATTTCTGCGCAGGGACAAACTGCTAAGAAAAAACGGGCCGTTGCCAAACCGGCCGCTAGCACCGCCGCTACCACCGCCGCTACCACCGCCGCTACCACCGAAGACGTGCAACAACTCAAGGACCTCGTCTCTTCCCAGCAGAAGCAGATGGAAGCCGAGCACCAGCAGGTGGAGCAGCTAAGGTCGCAGCTCCAGCAGTTGGTCGATGCCACGCAGCAGGCCAACGCCGCCGCGCAAAAGGCGCAGACCATAACGGACCAAGCTCAGTCCACGGCCACCCAGGCTCAGAAAGACGCCGCCGAAGCGCAGCGGTCGGCCGACCAGGCGTCTGAGAACGCCGTGGAGGCCAAGACCGGTCTCGCCCTGATCAAGACCTCTGAAGCCGACAACATCAAGCGCCTGGGCACGCTGGAGGGCATTACGAGCCGGTTCCGCTGGAACGGTGACATCCGCCTGCGCGGTGAGAATTACCAGCAGTCCTGCGCCGCCTGCGTGGACCGCAACCGCGCTCGCGTTCGTGTGCGCCTTGGGCTGGAAGGAAAACTCGGTGAAGATTTCACGGGCGGCCTGGCTTTCGCCACCGGTTCGCTGGGCGATCCCACCACCACCAACGAGACCCTCACCAACTTCTTCGACCGCAAAACCATAGGCCTCGACCGCGGCTACATCACCTACCAGCCGGTGGCTCACAAATGGCTTCAGCTGACCGGTGGAAAGTTTGCTTACACATGGAACCGGACGTCCACCACATTCGATCCCGACATCAATCCCGAAGGCTTTGTGGCGAAGGTTTCGTTTGACCTCAAGACTCCCGTGGTTAAGAACTTCACGGTGCAAGCCATCAACCTGCTGTACAGCGAAAATACAAACTCGAAACTGGCCTTCGCCAACACCCACGATTCGTTCGCGGCGGGTGGCCAGGTGTCGACCAAACTGGACTTCGGCTTCCTGACCAGCACGCCGAGCTTCACCATCCTGAACTGGCGCAACGTGGACGCCATCCTGAACGCGTCCGCTTTCGCCGTGCAGGCCACGACCACCGGAACCCTGCCCACAGCACCGACACCGGTCACGGGTCTACCAACGCCAGGCGAAGGCCCCGGATGCGCTGGGGGACTGAACCTGCCGAGCGTCGCTCCTTGCGCGGTCGCGGCCAACGGCATGACCAACGCGACAACGGTCGATGCCAAGGGTGCGGTACATTTCCTGTCCGGCTTTCTTTATGCAGATTTGATCCTGAATAACCAAATCAAGACCGGGCTCAGCCGTCTGCCGCTCAACGTTCTACTGGAGTACGAGAACAACCTCGACGCCGCGGCTCACCCGCTTGACGCGAAGGGCAATCCCACGACTCTGGGCAGCCAGGCGCACGCGTACTTATTCGACGTCAGCCTCGGACAAAACAAGAACAAAAACGATGTGATCTTTGGCTACGCGTTCGAGCGGCAGGAGCAGGATTCCATCCTGTCTTCGTTTGCAGAAAGCGATCAGCGGGCGCCGACGAACATCCTGCAGCACCGCATCTACGCGCAGTGGCGGCTACGGCAGAACGTTTCGGCCAACTACAGCTACTGGATTGGCCGGACGCTCAACAGCAACCTGGAACACTCGGTATTGGCGACGGGAACGGTTCCAGGAACCGAGGAGCCATCTCTGCGCCGCATGCAGTTTGACCTGATTTATTCCTTCTAAATCAGGTCGTCTCTACCGAGAATTCGCACGGGTGAGGGTAACCCCGGTCCACCCGTGCGGATTGATTTTTGATTACCCGCCTCATTGCATGTCCATGAGCTTGTCGAAGGGCGTCCGCAGGAGAAAGTACTCATTGATCGGGCGGTCATCCTGAAGTGCGGGCGTAGTTGGCGAACGCGCAATCATAGGGTCCAGGGTCAACTCGTGCGCCAGAAGCAGGCTAACCTGGTCGACTGGCGTCTGGGCCGGCCCCCATTCCATCATGTCTCGTATCGCGCCGCGCGGCATGCCCGCCACCAGCTCAGCGGCGGTCCTAACGGGAATTGGGCGTTCACTGGCGAGGAAGTGCCAGCCCCAACCCTGCATTCCGCGAAAGACGCGAATGTATGGGAACGAATCCTTGAGGGCCTTTGCCACCGCGGTTTGCGTGGCATCATCGCCCTCGGGAAGCCACTGCTGCAGGATTCCACCGGGAACAAGACGCTCTTTCGCCACCCTGTAGAAATCCTGGGAGTAGAGCAGGCTCGATCCTGCGGTCTGCACCGGCGGTGGGGGGTCTAGGATGATGGCATCGAAAGGGTCCGGAGAACGCTCAAGGAAACGGCGGCCATCGTCAATGACCACGTGTCCCAGCGGCCAGGACAGAACCTGCTCCCCATCCTTGTGATAGAACGTCACCAGCTTCGGCACGCTGGGGACAAGTTCCACCACCGTGCTCGAAATACCCCACGATTCCGCGGACCGGAAGCTTGTTCCCATGCCAAAACACACGACCAGAACCCGCTGAGGCACGTGGTCCAGTGATGCCAGGGTCAGGTGGGTCATCATTTTCGTGATCGGAGTGAGCTGGGCCATGCCCATACCGTTGACGAGCAGTCGGCGTTCCGGCCCCACGCCCTTGGCGATCACGGTCGCGGTGGAGTCGCGCAGGACGCGGCGCTCCGGGAACTGGATCTCAAAGCCCTGGGTGAAATAGAACAGTGTCAGGGAACCGAGGACCATGGCGAAAGCCGCGGCCCGCACGAGAGGACCGAAAAAAACGCGGCCATTCCGCGTCCAGACCATGGCAAACCACGGCAACACCAGCAGCAACATGGCGAGCTGTTCCCCTACAAGCGGCAGCAACAAAAAGCCGGCGAGTAGCGGCCCGACGATACAACCCACAACGTTGACCGCATAAGCGCGGCCGGCGCGATCCGGATCTCCGGATGACCACCGATCCACCAGCATGGGCGTGAGGAAGCCCATCATGCCGGCAAATGGCATGACGCCGACAAAAACGCGCGCCACCAGATGGATCGGCAGCCGCGAATCAGCCGTCAGGAGCGGCAGCACGCCGAACAGGGCCAGCGAAATCCACGTCAAGGGACTTTCCTGGGCGTGCGTCTGAGACCACCAGCGGTAGATGCGAGCGCCAATGGTGGTCGCCAACAAATAGGCGACGAGAATCATCCCGAACGAATAGACCACGGGGCCAATATAGGGCGTGAAAAGACGAATCCAGATGAGTTCCGTCGCCATCGTGGCGAGCCCCGTAGTAAACAAGAGGACGAGAACGCGACGGCTGCACTCGGGAGTCAGGATCCTTTCTGTTTCCGCCACCGCCTGCGCTTGCCGCGGAGAGGTCAACGACACTGCCAGCGCGGTTCCGGCAATGATCGCGTTGAGGATCGCGCCGACCCGGGAGGTGCCGTAAAATCCGTAGAGCTCGATGGCCAGCAGCGGCAGGAATGACCCACCGACCGCGCCCAGAACATTCGCGACATACAAGAAGCTGAAGGACCGAGTCGTAGGGTAGCGCGCATCGCAGCGGATGGCATACATCGCGACGGGAATGGTCGCGCCCATACAGGCGCACCAGGGAATCATGGTTGCCGCCAGCCACAATCCGGAGAGGAGATAGAACATCCCGGAAGACATGGCCACGGTCGCGGTAAGATGCTCAAGCAGCCGATGGCCCCAGACCAGTTCGAGCGGCACGACAAAGGCGGAAATCCCAATGAGCAGTTCCAGAAGCGCGTAAAGGCGAAGGGGACGAATGCCGAGTTGCCGACCGTAGCGGCGCAGCGCTCCACCAGCCAGCCATGAGCCCAGCCCGAGCCCAGCCATGAACACCGACAGCACCATCGACGTCAGCGCCGTGGTCACACCGAACTGCGCCATGGAGAGGCGCAACCAAATGAGTTCATACAAAACACTGCAAAAACCGGAGACGAAGAAGAAGAAAAAGAACCAAGCCATTCATCTGCCTCTCAGAATCGAAATTGGAAGCCAACTGCGACTCCGTCGCCGAGCTGGGGGGCTCCAGGCAGAGTTTTGGAAACTGTTCCTGACCGCGGCATTATACCTATGTTCGGTAGCGTACAGACAAGTCTTAACGCAAGATTGGCTGTAGAAAGGCTGTATGTTTGCCGCCCTCGCCGTCAGCCAGCTAGACTTAAGGATTCTGGAGAACCGCCATGTTAGTCGTGATGCAATCGCACGCTACGGACGAGCAAGTCCGCGACGTCTGCAAGAAAATCGAGTCGCTGGGCTACCGGGCGCACCCCATGCCGGGGGAACAGCGAACGGCCATTGGGATTACGGGCAACGCTGGGGTGGTCGAGCCTGGCACCCTGGACGAAATGCCAGGCGTGCAGGAACTGATCCGCGTTTCGAAGCCCTACAAGCTGGTCAGCCGCGATGTGAAGCCCGACAACACGGTCATCACTTTTCCCGGAAGCGATGCAACGATCGGCGGACCTACCCTTGCCATTATGGCCGGGCCTTGCGGCATTGAAAGCCGGGAGCAAGCGTTTGCGGTAGCGGAGCGGGTGCATCGCGCAGGGGCACAGTTCTTTCGCGGCGGAGCCTATAAGCCTCGGACTTCGCCCTATACCTTCCAAGGCATGGGCGAGGCCGGATTGAAGATTTTGGCAGACATTCGGGCACAGTTTGGGCTGCGAATTATCACCGAAGCCATCGATTACGAGTCCCTTGAACTGGTGGAAGCCTATGCCGACATCATTCAACTCGGTGCCCGCAATATGCAGAATTTTTCACTTCTCAAGCGCGCCGGTCGCGCCAAGAAGCCCGTGATGCTCAAGCGCGGATTATCGGCGACGCTGGATGAGTTCCTCATGGCGGCGGAATACATCATGAGCGAGGGCAATTACAACGTCATATTGTGCGAGCGCGGCATTCGCACGTTTACCGATCACACGCGCAATACGCTCGATCTCAGCATTGTTCCAGCAGTTCAGAAACGCAGCCATCTGCCCATCATCGTCGACCCCAGCCACGGAACTGGAAAGAGGCACAAGGTGACTCCGCTCTCGCGGGCGGGTGTGGCAGTGGGAGCGGACGGCTTGATGGTGGAGGTACATTGCGATCCCGATCATGCCCTGTCGGATGGCGCGCAGTCGCTGTATCCCGACCAGTTTGACGACTTGATGGCGCAAGTCCGGCAGATCGCGCCCGTGGTCGGACGGTCGGTGGCGGCGCAGCCCACCCCCAATCCTGTGAGCCGGTGAGTTTGCTGCTGCCTTGAAAAAACTCCTCCTATTTCTCGTTGTCCTCGGCGCGGGCGCGTTGGCCTATTGGTATTACCGTACCACTGAGTTGATCGACCGCGGCCCGCTCTATCGCGAGTATGCGTATATCACCAACGGGGGCAGCAATACTGTCAGCGTCATCGACCTACGGACCTTGCGTCTGGCCAAGACGATTCAGGTCGGATTGAATCCCACGGGGGTGACTGCCAACACCCTCAAGAATGAAATTTACGTCGCTAACACCGACTCCAATAACATCAGCATCCTTGACGCGGAGCGGAACCGTGTCGTCGCGACCATCGGCGTGCACGGGCGGCCTTACTTTATTGATGTTTCTCCGGATGGCAAAAGGGGCTACGTCGCAAATTCGGCGTCCAATAACCTGTCCATCCTCGACCTTGAAAAGCGGGTGGTCACCGCGACTGTGCGCGTGGGAGCGAGCCCGGGCAAGGCCGCGGTTACGGCTGACGGCAACACGGTCGTCGTCAGCAATCGCGGCGACAACACGGTCTCGCTCGTGGACACAAAAGCGGACGCAAGCGCAGCCCTTGTTCGCGCAACCGTCACCGTCTGTGCCCAGCCGGAGGACATCGCGATCGCCCTGGATTCGAGCGAGGCCTTCGTCTCCTGCTCGGGATCGAATCAAGTAGCGGCCGTCGATTTGAAACAGGCTCGCCTGCTGGCTCTACTCGACGTGGGCAAGACTCCAGCGCATCTGGCGCTCAAGCCCGATGGCGGAGAGCTGGTGGTCAGCAACTTCGATAGCGAAAGCATTTCGTTTATAGAAACCAGCTCCAACGAAGTCGGAGGCACCCACCTGGTCGGCAGCAAACCGGCTCGGGCTTTGGTGAGTCCCGACAACGCGCGGCTCTATGTAAGCAATTTTGGCTCGAACGCGGTCGCGGTGTACGACATCGACTTCGGACGCATCGTTGCCAGCGTCCCCGTGGGGAGCGAGCCGGACGGGCTGGCGTTGACCGCAGACGCCAACCATTTGCTGGTACTCGATTCAGGATCTGGAGATGTGACGGTGATCGAAAAGCGCGTGCCCAAGAAATTCGAAAAAGGCGAGTACTTCCTGCTGACGATGATTCCGGTGGGGCTAAAGCCGAATGGGATTGCTGTTAAGGCCTTTCGGTTGCCGCCACCAACTCAATAGGAGCCATTTCTGCAGCAACCTAACGTTGGATCGATACTGGCTTCAACAACGTGAACGTGACCTCCGACGGTACTGCCCGAGGGCCAGGGACAGCCACTAAATCGGCCTGAACGCCGTACCGGACGCCCTCCACGGTCACATCCGTTAGCTCCGCAATGTAGACCGAATCACCGGTGCCCTGCAGAGACACCCGCACGGTCGCCTTCGACAGCGCCGGTATCGCCGTCGCGAATCCCACTCTGACCGGCACAACTACCTTGCCTTCGGAGATGTCGATGTTCAGCTGAGTACCCTCCGGAACTATCAGCAGGTCGTCAGCTTTTTCGGCGGCGCTGTCCTTTGGACGCTCCAGTCCGGGACGATCCAGTCCGGAACGACCCAGCCCGGGACGATCCAGCCCCGGACGATCGAGCGCCGTCCGCCAGACTGGCGTCTCTGCTTTCGCAGCGGCCATTCTTCCTGCCATTGGCAAAGACGTCTTTGCCTTCGCGTCGATCACCTTCCCTGCGTCTGAGCTCACTTCTGCACTCTGCGCTTCTGCACTCTTCGCTTCTGCCTTCTTCGCTTCTGCATTCTTCGATGAGGTGGAATCGGAATTGTCAGGCGAGGTCGCGGGGGCGACATCTTTGTTGCCGTAGACCTTCTCGGGCTTCGGCTGGTTGCGGGGTTCGCGCTGCTCGCGCGCTACATCGCCTAGCGGCCTGTCGGTTGAGTCTTGCGAGCGAGCGCCGCCAACCAGTCCCAGTATCAGAATCGTGCTGCTCAGCACTCGAACGGGAATCTTGGACATGACCCAACGCCAGAAACACCCTTATTGCGTCGCCACCCTTGCGCAGAGCTTATCAAACGCACCAGTCAGATCAGCGGCAATCGTGGCCGCATCCCGGCCTTCAATCTGGCGGCGCTCCATCATGTACACGAGCTGGCCGTCGCGCAGAATGCCAATCGATGGTGACGACGGAAGGTATCCCGTGAAGTATTCGCGCGCTTTGTCGGTGGCTTCGCGGTCCTGGCCGGCGAAAACGCTGTAGATTTTGTCCGGCTTCACGCCGTGCTGCAGAGCCTGCCGAACGGCCGGACGCATCTTCCCTGCGGCGCAACCGCAAACGGAGTTGACGATCACCATGGCGGTGCCCGGCTGCTTGGCTAGCGCCGCATCCACGGCACCAGGAGTGCGTAACTCTTCGACGCCCGCGCGAGTCAGTTCTTCGCGCATCGGGATCAGCATGATTTCTGGATACATCGGCATAGCGTTTCTCACCTCGGTAGTAACTGCTTGATTGTAACGCCCCACCCCCATCGGGAACAGGCGACAGCACCTGCCTCAACACGATGCCTTAGTAACTAGATGCCTCGGGTCCACCCGCGGATTCCCAATTCGGGCCATCTGGGTTCAGCATCCATAGATTCGCCGCACTCCGCGCGGGAGCACCTTCGTTACGAATCAACATTCAGGAGGGCTGTGTATATTGAACAAAAAGCATGAATTTACAGGAAGGCATCCCGCTCGCTCCGCTCACTACGCTGCAAGTCGGTGGCGCGGCTCGATACTTTGTGGAAGCCACCACCGAGGCGGAGGTACGGGAGGCGGTGGACTGGGCTGGGCTTCGGGAATATCCAATGTTCGTTCTGGGTGGCGGCAGCAATCTCGTGGTCTCCGACGCAGGCTGGCCAGGACTCGTCCTGAAAATCGGCGTGGTCGGCATCGAAGAGCATATCCAGCAAGACCGGGTCCGCTTCAACGTCGGAGCCGGAGAGGACTGGGACCGTTTTGTAGCGCACGCAGTGGCGCGGAACTGCGCTGGCGTTGAGTGCATGAGCGGCATTCCCGGAAGCGTGGGTGGCACGCCCGTCCAAAACGTCGGCGCTTACGGGCAGGAAGCGGGGGACACGATCTCTAGCGTGCTTGCCCTTGATGTCGAAGACATGCAAACGCGGGAGATGGCCGCCGAGGAGTGTGGGTTCTCCTATCGCACCAGCATTTTCAACAGCACGCACAAAGGCCGTTACATCATCCTGCGGGTGAGCTACGAGTTGAGTCCGGGAGGAGCGCCCAGCATCCGTTATGCCGACTTGCAGCGCTATTTTGCGGGCTGGGATCAGCCGCCCTCGCTGGCGCAGGCCCGCGATGCGGTGCGCACCACGCGCGCCAGCAAGGCCATGCTGATCACGCCCGGAGACGAAGACTGCCGCAGCGCGGGCTCGTTCTTCAAGAACCCGGTGCTGAGCGAGGGCGAGTACCAGAACCTGGTCTCCGAGGCGGCCGCGCGGGGCCTCCAGATACCCAGCTATCCGATGGTTTCCACCCAGAAAAAGGTTTCCGCGGCCTGGCTGGTGGAGCATTCCGGTTTCACCAAGGGCTTCAGCTTGGGGAGCGTCGGCATTTCGCGGAAACACGCACTGGCAATCGTGAATCGGGGCGGCGCCAAAGCAGCGGACATCTTTGAACTGAAACATCTGATCGAACAGCGCGTCCGCGAGCAGTGGGGCGTGCAACTGATGCCGGAGCCGGTGTTTGTGGGGTTCTGAGAGCCCTGGTTTCTGGTTCACGATTCCATTGCGGCGCGGATCTTTACGCCGGGCCCTTCTCGCTGCTCTGCCCTTCTGCCTAGCCGACCCCGCATTCCGCGCCCCGTCTGTTTCATCGGCGAAGCAAGCCGGTGTCTCAGCGCCGGAGGTAACCATCGAGACGGATCGCGCGCGACAAATCGCGCCTAGTCCAACTTCGCTACCAGCTGCGCCGTGCGCTGGATGACTTTCAAGAACATTGGGCGGGTCAGGGTTCCGGTTTGGGTGTTTTGGTTCGAGGGATGATACGAAACCTGCAGGATGCGTCCGTCAGGAGTGGAATACTCGGCAGCATGCTCAAACGCAAAGGCCTTCTTGTTCGAGATCAGGCCCTGACGCTTCAGGTGATTGAGATAGGCGTCGAAGGCGATGCGTCCTAGCGTGAGCACAAGCTGGAGGCGGGGAAGAGCCGCGATTTCCCGGTCCAGAAAAGGGGCACAGTTTGCGGTTTCAACGGGAGTTGGCTTGTTTTGCGGCGGCACGCAGCGCACCGCCGCGGTGATGTAGGCGTTCGTCAGCGTGAGGCCATCGTCACGGTGGGTGCCGGTGGGTTGGGAAGCAAAGCCCGCTTCGTGCAGCACCGGATACATGAAGTTTCCGGAGGAATCGCCCGTAAAGGGGCGCCCCGTGCGGTTGGAGCCGTGAGCTCCAGGAGCCAGACCTAAGATCAGAACCCGCGCCTGCGGATCACCGAAGCCGGGCACCGGTTTACCCCAATACGCGCAATCGCGGTAAGCGCGGCGCTTTTCACGGGCAATCTGCTCGCGATAAGCAACCAGACGCGGGCAGAGCCTGCAGGCAACCACTTCGCCATTCAGAACCGTGAGGGCGCTAGGCATAGAGATCCAGTCTGTGTGGTGCGTGAAAGCTTCTTCGACTCCTCTGGCAGCATCTACTCATTACCAGAGTCATAGGGAATGTGGCCAAAAGGGCAACCGGGCTGGTTTGACGCTGCCGCTCGCCACTCTTTATAGTCAGGAATTGTGGGCGCCGCTATTTTGACCCCTCCATTAAGGCGAACCGTGAGTATCACAGAGACAAAAAACGATTGTAAACGCGAGATTGAAGTCCTGGTCCCGGCCGAAGAAGTGGCCCGGAAAACCGAAGCGATTGTCCAGAAATTCCAGAAACTGGCACGTATCCCTGGATTCCGCAAGGGCCATGTCCCGGCCACAGTAATCCGCCAGCGCTTTTCTGAAGACATCAAGAGCGAGGTGGTCGAGGCCTTAGTGCCGCAGCATTTCCGCAAGGAAACCGAGAAACAGGGGCTGTACCCGGTGTCTCAGCCGCAAGTCACCGATCTGCACATTCACGATGGTGAACCGCTCCGCTTCAAGGCCAGCTTTGAAGTCATGCCGGAGATTCCGGTGGATGGCTACAAGGAACTGCGGGCCGAGCATCCCGAGATCGTCGTATCCGACGAAGAAGTAAATCAGACGATCGGCGACATCCGTGAGCAACACGCTATGTACACGCCCATTGAAGACCGGACCCTGGCCGATGGTGAGTTCGCGCAAGTCAGTCTGGTGGGAACCACGAAAGACGGCGACGGCGCACCCATCAAGATGGATGAGATTCTGGTGGAAATCGGGGGCAAGAACACGCTGCCCGAGTTCACCGAGAATCTGCGCGGCGCTGCAGCCGGAGATGAGCGCACATTCGACGTGAAGTACGCAGACGATTATTCCGATAAGCGATTAGCGGGAACGAAGTTCAGCTACACCGTCAAAGTGCAGGCGCTGAAGCAGAAAGCCTTGCCGGAATTGAACGATGACTTCGCCAAGGAACTCGGCAACGATTTCCAGAGCATCGATCAAGTAAGACAGCGCATTCGCGAGCAAATGGAAACCGAAAAGCGCCACTCCGTCGAACGCGAAGGCAAGGAAAAACTGATGGCGGACCTCGTCAAGCGCAATGAATTCAAGGTTCCCGACGCATTGGTCGAGCGGCAGGTAGATCTCAGGCTGGAACGCGGCCTGCGAGCGCTGGCCGCGCAAGGCATGAAGCCGGAAGACATGAAGGGCATGGATTTCAATCGTCTCCGTGCAGGCCAGCGCGAAGGCGCGGAGCAGGAAGTGAAGTCTTCCCTGCTGCTCGAACGCATCGCCGAACTCGAAAAACTCGAAGTCAGCGACGAGGAGATCGATCGCGAGATCGATTCCATTTCGAAGCAAACCAAACAGACCACCGAAGCGGTCCGAGTGCGTTTGACGGAGGATGGAGCGCTGGATAGAATCCGACATAGAATCCGCAACGAAAAAGCTCTGGAGTTTCTGTACCGTCAGTCGGCTTAGGCCTTCTGGGCTATGGCGGCTTTCCCTCAATAGTGGCAACATTCCTGGAGGAATGCGATCCGTGAACCATCCGAACAACGACGCGAAAGGGAGTTCGCAGTACAGTCCGCAGATGATGCTAGTGCCCATGGTGATCGAGCAAACCGGGCGCGGCGAGCGCGCCTACGACATCTATTCGCGTCTGCTGCGCGACAACATCATCTTCATCGGGACGCCGATCGACGACAATATCGCCAATCTGGTGATTGCGCAGATGCTGTTTCTGGCTCAGGAAGATCCGGAAAAGGATATTCAGCTCTATATCAACTCGCCGGGCGGTTCCATCACGGCGGGCATGGCCATCTACGACACCATGCAATATGTGAAGAATGATGTGGTTACGTTGTGCGTCGGGCAGGCGGCATCCATGGCGGCGCTACTTTTGGCTTCCGGCCAGGCCAAGAAGCGCATGGCGCTCCCGAACTCGCG
>Ga0137418_10003341_pt1 | contig 14759 bp, 12 predicted proteins | sample CZODoug3_1_2_16f_FD_122242 | JGI IMG/M metagenome (GOLD analysis project Ga0137418, IMG submission 122242) | Vadose zone soil fungal communities from Angelo Coast Range Reserve, California, USA - CZODoug3_1_2_16fungal (Hybrid Assembly) | ecosystem: Environmental > Terrestrial > Soil > Vadose... | reverse complement strand
ATTCCAACCTTCAAGCAGTGGCGGTGGTTATATCGGCCAACTTCCTCGCGAAACTGTTCGACAAAATGTGGTCGCTCGGGGCGCGGTCCTACTACGCTCATGTCGCCCTTCAAGACATTGATGAATTGAGGCAATTCATCCAGGCTCGTCTTTCGGAGCAACGTCCCGAGCCCCGTCCGTCGAGGATCTTCCTCGGTCGTCCAGCGAGTGTCGCTTTCTGACGAGGAACTTGCCTCCATAGTACGAAACTTGTACATCCGGAACGGAAGGCCATTCAGTCCGATACGTTCCTGTACAAAGAAAATTGGCCCCTTCGACGTTAAGCGAATCAATATTGCCATCAATCCGATCAGCGGTGAGGCGACAAATAGCACAAAAGCCGAGAAGCAAATGTCGAATACTCTTTTTACTAATGCGTAGTCTAACAAATCAGCAGGGGTTGTTGTAAGATCCAGCATCTGCAATCGCCCGACTTGGAAAAGCCTTTCCCGAACAACGATGCCTTCACCGAGATCAACGATGGCTCGTGCAGGCACGGACAATCTTTCTAGTGCCTTCATAATTTGCGGAATCATCGAGAACTGCGCTGGATGCACCGCCATCACCACTTCATCGATTCCATTGCCCGGGTGTAGGGTTCCTATATCTTCTAAATCATAAATACGACCATCTCCATCAGCGACCTCCTGACCCGGGAGGCGAACGTATGCTTCAACCTGGCAGGGGGCGAACGACAAGCGTTGTAACCGCAGCGCTGCGTCACGAGCAAATTGGTCGGCACCGACAATTAGGATTCGCGGCGGGCGTCCGAGCCGCGGCTTCTTACGATACAGAAACCGAAAAGCAGCGTGTAAAAGGACGGTTAGACTGAGTAGGGTGACCAGGCAACAGATGAACAGCGCCCGCGGGAACACAATATTTCTGCCAAAATAGAGCACGCCTAATAGGACGATTGCTGTTGCCGCGCTCGCAGAGGAAGCGGCCTTGGCGCCCGTTCGCTCTCGAAATAGTTCGTCGACGCTTGTCACCTTGTATCGTTCCGCCATGAATGCCCACAGAAATGCGCTGAATACTACCAGGGTTAAATGCCCACGAAGTGGGTATACAGCGGGACGATCCACAAATGTTAAGGATAGAGCCCAAATCCGCCAACCGAGGTCGAAAGCAGGGAAAGGGAGAAGATATACGGCGATTTTCAATAACAATCGATACAGCTTCAATCGGAGAAGCATACTCGAAGAAACCTCCTTCTCAGCCCTTGAGGGGACCTGCTTCAACCCCTTCTTATTGGTTTGGGAGAATCTGTTTCAGGTTCGATTCAGGGCACACAAGCGTGTCTTAACATTACAGCCGAGTCGTTTGGCCTTATGGCAAATCAGTTTTGGGAAACGAGAACAGGCACGTCGCGGGCCAGCACTCTCAGTCGAAGAGTCTGTAAAGACTCAATTTTTTCTTCACGGCACGAGGCAGGAGTCGTTCATTTCGTCCCAGCTGAATGGCCACATATTTCCCGATATCTTGAACGAGGGAAGACCCCGTGCTCTCCGGTCTTTCCTTTTCGAGCAGCAAAGACAATTTGCCTTTGAAAGCTCCCCAACCCTCCCGCCAAAGAGATGCGCGTGAGCGCTCGTTCCAGATGCCTAAACGCTGGTACACCACACCGATATCAAAGTAACGCTTAAAGAGAATATCGAGCGGAAAATCATGAGAGTGATAGACCGCCGCTTCCGGCTCGTAAACAATGCTCCAGCCCGAGTCCAGAATGCGCTTAGCGATCCCCACGTCCTCGAAAACCTTCAGGTCGTCCGGGAAACGCGTAACGTCCCAAACTTTTCTCCGAATCGCCGAGTTCGCGTTCGAGAAATGATAATACTTGTGGCCGAGGTCTATTCCATCCATCGGCATCTTGACGATTCTCGCTCCGCCGTACATTACCGCGAACGCCGATCGCCGCTCCATCCCCGATTCCGCTTTCGGCAATTGCCGCCCGTAGACTGCTCCGACTCCCGCTTCGTTGAAATTGCTCAGAAACGACGCCAGCCACGTCCCCGATGCCGGTATCGCGTCCTGCGACAGGAACACCAAGACCTCTCCTTGTGCAAGACCAGCCGCGTAGTTTCGCGTCCGCGCGTGATGGAACGTCTCCGCAGGAATTCGCTCGATCCGCACAGGGTAACGTCCCGCGATCTCCAGCGTATCGTCCGTCGAGCCAGAATCAATCACAATCACCTCGAACGGCCCCGCACCCTTCTGCGAATAAATCGCCGCCAGACACGGCCCAATATCCTCCGCACCATTCTTCGTCGGAATTACGATTGACGTCTCGATCACGTTTTCATCACCGCGCCCATGAAGGCTTCTTTACCTTGATGATGACTCTCCCCTTTAGGTTCGCCCTTGCCCATATCACGTTAATTCGCTGCGGCCATATTGAGAACCTCTCGAGTCCTCTGCGCTGTTTCTCCCCACGAGAATCTCTTTGCGCGAAGCAGCCCCTTTTGCCGCAGGCCTGCTCGCAAATCACTATCTCCAACCAGCCGGCGCATCCCATCGGCAATTGCTTCAACATCCAGCGGGTCCACCAGCACTCCCGCATCCCCAACCACTTCGGGCAGGGAGCAAACGTTCGAGGTTAAGACGGGAATTCCACATGCCATCGCCTCCAGCGGAGGCAGGCCGAACCCTTCATACAAAGACGGGAAGACAAATGCCAGCGCTCCCCGGTAAAGACACGCCAACTCTTCATTGTTCGCTGACTCAACGAACTCTATTCGCCCTTCCAGCCGTGCCTCCCTTATCATCTCCCGCAATGCAGCCGATGCTTTCCCCGTCATGATAAGTCTGACGTCCCCGGAAATCCCAGAAATCCCATAGGCCTTCAGTAAACGACTCAGATTCTTATGCGGCTTGTGACTGCCAACATACAGTAGATAGGGATATCCGGGGTCATGTCCAGGCCCCTCCAACCTAAATGGATAGCCCACACCGCAGCCTACATTGACGACCTTTTCTTCTTTGACCCCGGCCCATGCGCTGATCTCGCGCTTCGAATATCCTGATACAGTTAACACGAACGCTGCCCGGTGACAAGCAGGTCGTATGATGTGTTTGTAATAAGCTCTCTTCGCGATGTTCGAATTGTCGCGTACACAAAGATGATTCAAGTCGTGCAGCGTGAAGATAAACGGCTTGGGCCAACCCACCGGCGAGTTATACCCAGGACTAAAAAATAGTCTCGCCTTCTCGCGCCATAGCGCCGCTCCCAAAAATGCCGGATCCAACGGATGCCACGGTCGACGCTGCGCTTCATAGCGAACCAGCCCCGGAAGCAACTTTTGCAGCTCGTCAGCAAACCGCCCAATCCCGTGATCGCCAATCCACCGCGCATCATAGAAGACCTTGACCACCTTATCAAAACTCCTAGCCCGGGTTGCTATGAGGCTGCGGTGAAGCCCTTATGCCCTGCCGGGAGGGCGCGAGCAGAATTTGTGCTTGGTTGCAAACGACGATGAGTGCCAGGATCGTGAGCGCGTTTAACAACATTTTTATGTCCATAACGTAACCACGCATAAGACGAAACAAGAAGTCACAGACAAAGTACACGTAGATCGCAGACCAGAACTGACTGTACCTTGCATGGCGAAGAAGCCAATCGGCAACGATCCCGACAATGAAATAGAAGAAAGGGAAAAATACGCCGAAATAAATTAAGCCTTCAGCGTAACCGGAGAAGCCGCCGAACGGGCTTAGATCACCGAACCGGTTTATGAAAAGCAACTCGTCTTTTCCGGGCAACATGAACCGGGGGGTAACAAAGTACAAGGTATCAAGAAAAAAATGATAAGAAGACCCCCAAATGCTCCAGATTTCAGGATGCTTTATCGTCCCAATCAGCGGCAACTGGGACAAGATACTCTCAGAAAGTATGGGGCTGATGATGCCAGCTGGGGAGAATGTCTGGTCATCAACCTCGACGTGCGACCTGGACAAAAATACCAAATATCCAAGCGCCAATGACACGCAGAAAGCCAGAAATCCGAGCTTGAAGGTCAATTTGCCGCGCACGTACAGATTGAGACAGAATGCAACTGCAGCAACCATGAAAAATGTTCGAGTACCGTGCAGCAAATTGATCCCGTTTATACCGGTCAGTACAAAAAACCACAACAGGTTACGCCGAGCAGTGGAGAACAGAACTACGATAGAGAGAAACAGCAAAGATTCGGAGCAGAACATAGAAAATGACCACACTCCGCCTGTCATACTTTCTGTATCGAACGCATACTCGGCATACACGCCCAGTGGGCGCAACAGCACCTTTGACAACAGAAAGACCGCAATGGTCACCACGCATAAGACCCAAAAAGACCGAGTTAGCGTGAATAGTTGCAGTGCTGCTGTCGGTTTAGTCTTGCGCCCAAGGAAGGTTTTCAGCCCTGAGCCACAGGCAAATGCGGTTATGCCTAACAAATATATCCAGGCGATTTTCGTCATCACGTTTCCGTCCAAGTCAGCTGTCAATATTCCTTCCTGCTGATTGAACATGACGACACCCAGGAGTGGAATGAAGTACACAACATTGAAAAACAAAAAAAACAGACTATGGGGAGCTAAGCGCCCTGTTGAAAGGGGGATTAGCAAAGAATTCCCCGATTGTTTACTGCTCATCTTTGCCCGCCTGTGATGAGAGTTGACGCTCGGCAATCCACACTATTCGGCCATCAGTACCCACAGGCCCGCGGACGACATTGGCACCGGCGAACCCGCCAAAGATAAAACTTCGCGATGTACCCAGGCAGTACTTGTAGAGTCTTTCCAGCCAATGAGGTCAAGCCATATGGCCGAGCGTGCCGGTACAATTTTAAGAACGCCATCGCGATGCACCACTCGACCGAGCTATCTGTGCCCGCGTAGTGCCCGTCCAAAGGGCACGCACTTTCTTCCAATCACCGCGGAGAGCTCTCTTGGCGATTCGCAGACTCACCCCGGTCCAGATCGAAAGGAATGGAAGAGCGGCATTCCGTGCAAAGAACCGCATGGCTGATCGATTGAAGTAAGTATCTAGCAGGGCCGATTTCTTTCCGATCGAACCCTGCTCTTTGTGCCAGACTCTGGAACTTGAGGCGACGGCCAACCGCCATCCCGCGCGTCGCAGCCGAAAACAATAGTCGGCATCCTCCCAATACATGAAAAAACCCTCATCAAGCAAACCAAGTTCCTCCAAGGCTCGACGCCGTAGGAATAGGCTAGCTCCGGTGATGAACTGCAGCTTTCCATTGCTTACCGGAAGGGTAAAATGGCGCGAGCGGCCCAATAGGAAGTTCACATGCCCGCCGCCCCATACCTGTAGACGCTCTCTTTCCGTCATTGAATAAATCGCAGAACCTACAGCGCCAATCTTTAGGTCACTCTCAGCCTTCTCAACCATTGCCCGAAGCGCCGACGCGTCCACTGTCGTGTCGTTGTTCAAGACCCAGACGTACTCCGCGCCACGATCCAGTGCTGCACGAATGCCCGCATTATTGCCCTTCGCGAAGCCAAAGTTTTCCCCAAGTTCCATGACCTCGACTTCCGGATGCTTCTCTCGGATGCGCTGCACCGACCCGTCCGTCGATCCGTTGTCCAACACAATCACTGTCCGGTTGGCATAGTTCAGGCCTTGCAGCGACGTCAGGCACTCGTTTGTATCCTTCCAGTTGTTCCAATTAAGCACCAGAACGAATACTTGGGGTGCAGGCCGACTTGCCAGTGAGGCTTTCGGGTTCTGGTGCCCGACACCTATTGAAGAACTGCGATTCACACTAATCTCTCAATTTCTTCCAACTTCGCGGCCTTGGCCCTCGGCAGCTGAGCTACCGGTTGCAAAGCTGCTGCCTCAGCTTGCAAAAGGGAAAGCCAATCGACGCCTGGCGAAAAAAGACCGGCACACCACTGGGTCGCGATGCCTGGAACCGGAGCCCACAACATCGCTGTCTTGCCAAAAAGAATCTGGGGCCAGCAGGAAACCCAAGCTTTCAGCAATGCCGTCCAGTAGAACTCTTGGCGAGCAAAGTACCGAAAAAATGCCAGCGGACTAAAGACTCGGCGCTTAGTCAGGCTCAGCCACAGCGAGAAGTCATCGCTTGGACGTGTATACGTCCGGAGTACTCGCTCATATCGCGCTACCGTGCTCTTTCGTGCCAGGAACGTCAGGCAGGTGGACGCTGCTGTTCGCCAGTGGTGGTCTTCGAACACCGTCAGCCACTTCGGCTCGTGGTGCACGAACAGATGGTAGCAGTCTGGGCAATCGTACGGCGTTACAAAATCGACGTTCTTCCCACCAAGGAGAAAATTCAGCATCAGCGGAAACTGATCAGGAAGGTACAGGTAATCGTCTTCTGCGAAATAAACGAAATCTGCCTCGCACTGCGAAAGCAAGATGTCGATTTGTTTGCCAAACGTCGCCTGATTACCGACGCCAGGGAGGTCTACAAAAACTAAATCTTCCTGGGCAAAATATCGTTCAAAGAGCTCTCGGTACCCGTTGGGGCACCCGTCAAGAATCGCCCATACCTTTACACGCAGTGAACCCAGCGAATTCCGGAAGGACCGCAGGCAAATCTCCGCGAGGCGCAGCTTGTCCTCGGCAAGCGGCAAGCTCCGCGCCGGCTTAGAGACCTGCGGATAAATGCGATATGCCACCGCTAAATCGTAGCTCGCATCGCTACGCCTTGTGCTTCGGTGGCTCTCTGTCTCACCTTCATGCTTGGGTGTAGTCATAGTTCGAGCACGTGATCGTTGGCGAGGCTACCGACTAGCCAGACGCGGGCACCTATAACCGTCCAGTTCCATTCATTTTTGAGCAATAAACGAGACAAGGAGACACGAACGAAAAGGAGGGTAGATAACCTTAGACCAACGAAGCATTCGCCGGCCAGCAGTTGCCAGACTGAGCCCAGCCCTACTTTGAGCGCGACCGTCGACTATCTCTGCATACTCCCTAGTGTCATAAACATGTCCATTGTCTGAAACGGGCACTGCAAAATCGTAGGGCGCGATATAGCGCCCCGTCTTGAGGCGGAAAGGAGGACAAAACAGATCTATCGCCTCTTGCAATGTATATTCGCGGTTGTGCCTCATATACAGGTTGGAAAAATAGAAGGCATCCTCTCTCGGATACACGTTCTTTCCTATGAGGCTCTTGATACGGTTCTCAATCCTCGCCACATTTGGTGTGGAAACGACCAGTTCACCACTTGGCTTCAGGACCCTGTGGATTTCTTGAACAACAGCCCTCGGGTCATACACGAGGTGCTCCAAAACCTCTGTAAAAAGAACTCCATCGAACGTGTCGCTCGGCAGAGGCAATGATTCCTTATCGATCACCGCGTGGTGCAGCGTAATGCGTTCTTCGGACCATCTAGCAGAGAGATTGTCTTGCCCGTACCGTCCCCGCCCGCTCGGGTCGTGGTTGGTTATTCCATGTACTTCGCAACCCAGCCGACGCAAAACCATTGCCATGTGGCCCGGAAAAGCACCGACGTCAAGAACCCGGCCGTTCGCCCAATGCGCACACTCTTTGAGCGTCTCTGCGAATCTCCAATAGTGGTAGTTGAAGTATTCCTTCCGTTCAGCATCATTCAGGAGCGGAATCAGCCCTCGCAATACATCGGTTGCCGCCTTCGCTGCCTGTCCGTCTGTCACTATTTTTCCCTGCGCGCAAGCACAATAATGTCCATGGCAAGGTTTGGCAGCAAGTCCCCCGTAAAAGATAGTGCTGGCATTTTAAGATCGTCAACAAAGTATTGCGGAATGAATGGAACCCAGTTGCCTGTGTGGCGTAAGACGCGGAATCCATGTCCCAAAAGTTGGCGCTTCAACACACGTGGTGTATACGCGCGAACGTGGCCGCTACCCGACAGATTGTAGTTGAGCCAAGCGGGATAGACTCCTAACAACAAGCGGATCCGATTCTCAAAAGAAGCGAGATTCGGGGTCGTAACAATAAGATGACCGCCGCGTTTGCAGCAGCGGCACACCTCCGCCAGAAAGCCATCTGTGTCCACAAGGTGTTCGATCACTTCACCGGCAAAGATGAGGTCAAATTCGGTATCGCCGAATGGCAATGAATCGCGGTTCAAATCGCAGAAACGCGCGTCGACACCAGCATCTCGTGCGGCGGCTACATAGTCCTGACTGATGTCGATGCCAGCAGTATCCCAACCTCGCGTTGCCCAATGTCGAGCCCAGTTGCCGTTGGTACACCCTATATCCAGCAGACGCCCCACTGGTAGCGACTCGATAAGAGAGGCGCATTTGCGCAGCCGGCTTTCTCGCAGGTCGTAACTGAACTCATGACCGGCGTTATACGCCGATAGATCCACTCTGGAGGAATGAATTGCGATGTCCGTCCCCTACCTCTCGTTGAGTTTTTGCAGCTCCATTTGCATATCTACGAATCACCCCAATGTCTACTTTCTTGCCTCAAATAAGAACTGATAAGCAAATAACCCCGGCATTGACCTGGCTAGCAGCCGCCACACCGGCCGCGCGTATCCGCTCATCCTTCCGCCGAACGTAGGGTGAAACCGAATGATTCGATATCCCGCTGATTCGATCAGTTCGCGCGCGTTTGTCAACGTAAAAAAACGCAGATGCGTGTGATCAAGCGTGCCCCACGCTTGATAATCGAATTTACCCATCAGAACCTTTAAGCGAGTCTCCCAGTGCACGATGTTTGGCAGGGAAATTACTAGATAACCATTTGTGCTAAGAACGTCGTCTATTTGATCGAGAACGCGCGCCGGATCAACTAAATGCTCCAACACATCGCCCAAGAGCACCACATCAAATGCGTTTTCATGAATATCCTTGATCCAGTCGAATCCATTTAGATCTAGAACGTGGACCTTTTCACAGTATCTACGCGCCCTCTGTGCTGCCTCGGCATCTACTTCAATCCCCGTGACGATGCAATTCCGCTCCACCATCAGCCGGGACATGAACCCCGTCGAACAGCCGACTTCTAGGACCCGCTTTCCGTTCCCAACCCAATCCAGGAGAATTCGGTTGCGATCAAATGCGACGCACTGGGCTACACCTTCAGGGTCGTAGCGCAAGCTGCCCTTTGAATAGCCGATTGTGTCCCCAGCAACTCCCATCACATGTATCCCTGAGCTAAATGCCGCTCTTCCGGGGAAAGTATCAGAAACCAAGCGACCATCGAAAAAGTTAGGACTGCGAACAGGAGGAAGACACCTTTCAGTACCAGTCCTTCCGGCACCGTGGCCAATGCGAGCGTCGCTGACGCCAGCACCCCAATAACGATCGTCTTAACATTAAACGAAGTGCGAGCTGGCAAGAACTTCTTAGCCATTATGAACAGGAATACCGCATCCAGCGCGGCGCGCCCGGTCCAAGCTATGGCCGCACCCTCGATCCCATACACCTTAGTGAGCCACCAAAGTGCTGCCATGTATACGGGCAATTCGATGAGGTGCAATTTCGCGCTAAGTTCCGGTCTTCCCACACCTTGTACCAAAGCAGCTGGCAAGTGGGCCATGCTATTAAAAAGCACCCCAACCGCAAGCCAGCGCAGTACGTGCACGCTATTTTGAGCGAACTCGATGCCGAGCCATAGCGTTAAACCCTCCCGTGCTAGGACGATGATAAGCAAAACGAGTGGAAACAGAGCCAGAAGGAGGTATTTCGCGCTCCGCGCAAAAAGTAGCGCTAAACGATTACGATCTTTCATCGAACTTGTAGAGAACGCTGGGAACATTACACCCACCAGGGCGCCCGGTATAAGCCAGAGTTTCGTCACCACCTCGTAAGATGTAGCGTAGTACGCTACTGCGCTGATCGAAACAAGTGCGCCAATCAGAAAACGGTCGAACGTGACCATGAGTGGACCGACTACGTTGCTGACGGTCATCCACCCACCGAAACGTAGCAGCGGACCCGCCGCTTCGCGGCGCCATGCGATTCGCTGTCCAAGAGCAGGTGTAACCCAGACGCAAAGTAAAAAATGAGCCACCCAGCCGATCAGTCGGCCTGTAATAAGCACAGCAATAACGGGGAACAGACTCATGGAGAAAGGCAAGACTAGGAGCGGCCCGACGAACGTGAAGATACCCATGGGAACGCGTAGGGCGTTAATCAAAGTGAATCGTTGCTGTGCCTCCAAGTAGCCACGCAGGGCAGCCGTGCTAATGATCACAGGTATCGCGAGCCCAACCAAGTAGAACGAATTTAGTGTCTCCCGCTGAAGCGACGCCGGTATATTCAGTACACGATGCACCAGCCAAGGCGATATTACCAGCGCCACAACAGCGCCTATCAACCCTAGGAGGAGCATTAGGACTAGAGAAGTCCATACAAGCCCGGGAACTTCGTTGCTCTCCCCTGTCCCCAACTTCTTCGCAACGAGTTGCGTAAGGGCTCGGCCCAGCCCTAAGTCAAACAAGCTCGCATAACCGATCAATGCCCAGGCCAACGCAAGAATACCGAACCGCTCTGTCCCCAGGCCCCTTGCTAGTACAGGAATGCAGAAAATAGCCACGAGCATGGGCGCTCCGAGGCCAATCAGATTCCAAACAACATTTCGGGCCAATAATCGACCGTGCAGACGAAGCTCTGGAGATTCTTGCCGTGCCTCCCTCACGTTGATCGTTGTAGCCATCCAAAAATTTGAAAAAGATTGAATTTTTGTTAAAATAGTCGTAATATTTTTGATGCGTTTACCGAGTGAGCTTTATGATCGCAGGCGGGATCAACTAAGTCCTTTGCCTGCCACACATCCGGAGGATGCGCCGTTTCGCGCCCATCGCTCGCCCGTAAGTCCTTTATTTTCTGCATCGCCATGCGCGCGACTTCTAAGTTCGCTGCCCGTAACCCCTTTGCCTGCCACACTTACAAAATGCAAATTTGTAAGTCCTTTCCCTGCCACACATCCGGAAAACAGGGGGTGTCCCCCTCCCGTTATCGACACCTTCGCATCATTCCACTCAGCGCACCGTTGGCGTTCGCGCCTCAACATGGCTCAAGCTCCACTGCATCCACGTCGACGGCTACCGACCGCTGAATTATCTCCAGTGAAATTACAAACCGCGCCCCATTTTTCTTCCGCGCGATAAAACCTTCCATTCCTGTAAGCGGCCCTGCCGTGACCCTGACTCTTCGCCCCGCGGTCAAAAACCGATGTGGTTCAGCACGAACCCCGCTCGCCAATCCCGCTTTCAGCGCCTCCATCTCCGAATCCGGTAACGCGCACGGCAGCCCGTTGAACCCTACGAGCCGCGCGACCCCCGGTACCTGCAACACCTGCAGTCGGTCGCGCAGCGCCAACCGGACAAACACATACCCCGGAAACAGAGGGAGATGGAGTCGCACCTTGCGGTCTCTCCACCGCCGCACCGACTCGTACAACGGGACAAAGTGTTCGATCAGTCGGACGCCAAGTTGTTGCGCGACGCATTTCTCATGGTTTGCGCTGGTGTATGCCGCGTACCACAGCAAATCATTGGTTACTGGCTTCGAACCAACTCGAGCGTCAGTGGCCAGGTTCTGAAGTGTGACCATTCCCATTTCCATTCCCAGCGCACCCAATGGCTAGATAGCTTCGCCCCGTCACTTACAGGGGCATGTGTGACCTAACCCTCTTACAATCAATTACTTACAGGGACACCCAGCAATTCACGCTACTCGCGAGTGTCAGCATTCGCGGAGTCTGCCGGATGTCGCCGCCGAAAACGTCCCCAACCACCGCCATTCAACGACTGCTCCCCGGAACCATTCCTTGAAAACACCGGCAGGTGCGTCGCGAGCGTCGCGAAAACTTCCTGTGCAAAGACTTTCCGTTCATCGCTCACTTCCGTTTCGTCCCACCTAGTCTTGGCGAATACCCACGCGGTAGCAGCGGCAAGCGCAAATGTCGTTCCCAGGAACACAATCAGCATACGTGGCGGAAATGACTTCTTGTCCGGAACGTTGGCAGCATCCAGCACTTTCACTGTGGGAATTTCTTTAACTTCTTGAACTTTGGCCATCTCATACTCTTTCGTAAGAGTCTCAAGAACGGCCTCCTGTATCTTTGTTTTCCTGTACAAGTCCGCATACGTAACACCGAGTAGCGGTAGTTTTCGAATCGATGGATACATGGAATCGCCAGATTGGCTGGAGATGGTGGTCGCGCTTTCGCCCTTGCCGCCCAGCTTCTCGAGTTGTCGCTGAAGTTCGTCGATGCGAGCTTTAACCGTGCGCACGCGGGTATTGCTATCCGTGTAGATCTCCCTTAGGCCCTCGTATTGGGATTGTGCGGCGATCAGCTGACCCTGCAACATCGCTGCGGCTGAGACCATAGCTCTACCTTGCTCTTTAACATCTATGGCAATGTTCTTGCTTGCGAATTGGCTGAAATCCTTTTCCGCTGTTTCCAAATCGTGACTGACAGCCTGCAAACGCCCTTCAAGGAAAATACGTTCGCGACGTGCCGAAGACGTGCTCAACTCGGCGACTAGTCTGTTCAGTTCCTCCACATAGGCCTGCCCCATGGCGGCAGCTCGTTGCGGATTCTTGTCTGTCACGGAAATAGTGATGATCTGGCTCTTGCGGTCAACAGAGAGGCTGGTATGGTCGGCCAAATCTTTGCGAGTATCTTCCCATCGGCTATCCCGGTAGAGGTTCCTCAAATCAAACTCTTGTATCAATTTGTCTTGGACGGTGCGACTGTTCAGGATGCCGACAAAGATATCGCTTGTGCTCTTGAGTCCAAGCAAATCGCTAGCAATTGTCCCGATCCCGCCAGCGGCCGCTCCTGACATCGCCGCAGCCGCCATCGCCAGACCGGACGTGGCGGACTGCTGCTCAGGCGGCATCAATCGGGCCACTGATTGATATCGTGCGGGGATGAGGAAGGCGACAATCGTGCTTGCCATCGCGGCATACAGCAAGACACGAGCCAGCGTTCCACGATGTGCCCAGATTAGCCTGAGAGAGGCCACGACTGTCTCACTGTTCTCCGAAATTTCTCGTGGCGCAAGCGTTCCGGGTGCGTCGCTCTCCGGCAAGTCGGGCAGGGGTTGGCGAACAGGGGCGCTGCTGGAATAGTTCACGGCTGGCCTCCATTCTCTGAAGTGGGAGCGGCCGGCGCCCGCCGGAACAGCTTCTGAGGCTGGAACAGGATCTCGACTGCCGCCGTCACGTTTTGCGATTGTCTAGGTTGAATGACAGGGACGAGCCATCGTTCGTATTGCACCGAAGCGGAAAAACTGAGATTCGAGCGAAGCCAATAATCGCCCCGAACACCCACGTCAGTCAGCGAGCCTCCGCCGGGAAGGAATTGCTGGCTGATCTTCTGATGCCGGAAATTGAACTGTAAGCGGTCGCGCGAGCTAAACCAATAATTCGTCCAAGCTTGCGCACCCTGTCCCGCGCGACCAATCCAATTTCCGAGCAAATAACCATTGTTGGTGTAGCCATCAATCCACGTGGAATTAAAATAGAAGTATCCAGGACCGATTTTACCCCCCAAGGGATTATCGGAATAGACCCCTTCGACTCGAACGTCGAGCTTGGGGACAAGCGGAACGCGGGCAAGGAATAGACCGGCGTGCCAGATCGAACGGTCAGCATACCCGATGGGTGAATATTGATCTTCGGTGAAGCCATCGCCATAAAACGTTAACCAGTTCCGCAAACCCGGGAGTCGATAACTGAAGTCCACTCCAGACCGTCGGTCTCCTGGCTTGAGAGGTGTTTGAAAAGTTCCAAAATTCGCGGTGGAAAAGATACTGCGGAAGAAAGTGTGCATGGTCAGGGGATAACCAGGCCCACCATAGACCGTAGTACGCGAAAGGCCAAATTCGAAATTGCGGGTGGGCTTGAAGTTCAGTTTCTGGCCGTTAATGAAAGGCTGAGGATTGAGCGCTTGGCCAAATTGCGCAATGAGATTTGAAGGGGTTAAAAGTACTTCGTGCCCCGCAAACTGGCCCAGGAAGAACTCCGTCCTTATTGGACCGAGCCATCCGAGAATGCTCGGCAATTTTAGTGGCGAGACGCGATTGATCCGAAACATATTGATGGGCTGCGCGTTGTCGCTGAACATCATCGGGCCACCATCGCCCGGTCCCCACCACAGGCTCTGCTTGCCGAAAGAAATGAGCCAATTTGATAGGTTCATTCCGACATAGGCATCGAGCAATTGGACCTGGCTCACTGCCGACTGACTTCCAGGCGGCGGCACTGTAGATGGTGGAAGCTGGTCTGTTCTGAGAATATTCTGCTGCGCGGCCAGCGGGAGCGCTGGTGCCCCTGGCGCGGTCTGCAACTCCCCGCGTACGTACGCTACCCAACGTCCCTGCGTCGCGTACGCCGAAAAACCATTAACAGTGCTCCACCCTTCGCCGTACGGACGGCCAAAATCGTTGATCTGCGTCTGCGCGAAATGATAGCCGTCGATGATAGGTCTTCCGGAGATATGCTCTGTCCGTGAATAAAGGGACTCTAGACGAAATGCTCCAGGTACATCTCCAGCTAGAGACTCGGTCTCTGACCGAAATTCGCGCTGCAGAGCCTCAACAAGTTTCGATGCCTCACCATTCCCTGCCCCAACATCTGGCAGCTGTTCCCCCGCCTCATTCACAAGCCGAGCACACTCTCCACGCGTCCAGGGTCGCATTCCCATGAACTCATCGCTGAGCAAACCCAGGCCTGCGAGCCGCTCCATTGCCGGGTAGATCCAGCTGTCGAGCGGGACATACGGCGAGCCTGTGTCACCGCTG
>Ga0137418_10003340_pt1 | contig 14762 bp, 8 predicted proteins | sample CZODoug3_1_2_16f_FD_122242 | JGI IMG/M metagenome (GOLD analysis project Ga0137418, IMG submission 122242) | Vadose zone soil fungal communities from Angelo Coast Range Reserve, California, USA - CZODoug3_1_2_16fungal (Hybrid Assembly) | ecosystem: Environmental > Terrestrial > Soil > Vadose... | reverse complement strand
CGATCTCCATCGGTGTTCAGCACGGCCAGAAAGTGCGGCGCCAGCTGGCCACTTGCATCATCCACCGCGAAGTACTTCTGATGGTCGCGCATAACCGTGACCAACACTTCCTCGGGCAGTTCAAGAAATTGAGGATCGAAGTTTCCCAGGATCGCCGATGGGAATTCGGTTAGGTTCACCACCGTATCGAGAAGTTCCTTGTCTTCCCTCCAGCGCGCGCCAGGAATCGTGCGGGTAGCCGCATCCAGCGCTTTTCGGATCTGCTTCTCACGCTCCCCACGGCCCAGAACCTTCGCGGACGCCAACGCTTCCACATACGGTGATCCTGCGGCAGCAATTGCGACGCTTCGATCGGCAAGAATCCGATGTCCACGCGAAAGATTCCCAGCCTGGATTCCGTCGAACTCCAGCGGGATCACTTCCCCGTCCAGCAGAGCGACGATCCAGCGCACCGGCCGTACGAAACGCTCACCTGGCTTTCGCCAATACATGCTCTTCGGCCAGTAAATCGCGTTGATCTCTTTGGGAAGCAGTTCGGCCAGAATCTCAGTTGCCGCTCGTCCCTTCTTGGTGACCTTCGCAGACAGGTAATCGCCCTTCGCAGTGGCCGCCTTTTCCAGTTGGGAGACGTCCACCCCGGCTTTCTTCGCGAAAGCATGGGCGGCGGGAGTGGGCTGCCCGTTTTTAAAGGCAACGCTGAGGGATGGTCCGGTAATCTGTTCCGTTACATCGGGTTGAGCGGGCGGAATGCCGGTGGCCAGCACCGCCAGACGGCGCGGAGTGTCAAACTGTGCCACCGCGAGCTGCGGCGCTAGACGTTCCCTGTCCAGTAGCTTTGAGACCCGTTCGCGCAAATCCTGTGCACCGGCGTCAAGCATTCTCGCCGGAACTTCTTCGCAGCCGATCTCGAGCAGAAAGTCAGGCATTGGGCAATCAATCCATCTATCTTTCTATCTTTCATTCATTCCAAAATTAATTCCAAAGTTGTGAATGCGACCAGGGTCACACACAATGCCGCCGGCCGCCCCGGCGGCTGTCCGGAGGACGTCTCCGACCAACACGCGAAAAATCAGGCTACCGGAGCCGTTTCCTCGGACCGAGGAGCTTTCCTGGCCTTCTTACCCTGCGTGGCTGCGGCAGCAGGTTCTCCTTCCGTGGACTTCGAGTCATCACTCGACTGCTGTTCCAGGTACGCCTTGGCGATCCCCACGGCCAGCGCCCGCACGCGGGCAATCACTCCCACCCGCTCCGTAACCGAGATTGCACCTCGGGCATCCAGAATATTAAAGAGATGGGAGCACTTCAGGCAGAGGTCGTAGGCACCCAGCAGGGGAAATCGTTTCTTATCGCTGGCAATCCCGCCCGATTTCGAGTCATCGCGCTTGGTAAGCGCGGCGTAGCGATCAAGCAGCGCCCGGCACTCGGCCTCGTACAGTTCGAAGTGTTTCCATGTTTTCTCAACATCTGCAGCTTCAAAGTTGTAAACCGAGAACTGCAACTCGTCCGCAAGTCGCACATCACCATAGGTAGTCGGGGCGCCACTCTCCGGATCGCGCGCCCACACAATGTCGTAGATCGAGTCGACATCCTGCAGAAAGGCAGCGATGCGCTCCAGCCCGTAAGTCAATTCGGCCGAGATGGGCAGCAGGTCCACTCCCCCGCATTGCTGGAAGTACGTGAACTGCGTGATTTCGAGCCCGTCGAGCATCACCTGCCAGCCAATACCCCAGGCCCCTAGCGTTGGGGACTCCCAGTTGTCTTCCTCGAACTTGATGTCGTGCTGGTGCAGGTCGATCCCGATCGCGCCCAGTGATTCGAGGTACAACTCCTGCACGTTCTCCGGCGGAGGCTTAAGGATCACCTGCAGTTGGGTGTGCTTGAACAGACGATTCGGATTCTCACCGTACCGCCCATCAGCCGGACGCCGCGAGGGCTGCAGGTAGGCGACCTTGTAGGGTTTTGGCCCAAGAACCCGCAGAAACGTTTCCGGCGCCATGGTTCCCGCACCGACCTCAACGTCGTAGGGCTGCTGCAGCACGCATCCGCGATCCGCCCAGAAAGTCTGGAGCTTCAGGATGAGTTCCTGGAAGGTCGACGGGTTGAGGTTAGGTGAACTCATGTACTCTGCATCGGGCACTCAGCATTCAGTCCGTTGCTCCGGTGCTCTCCAATCGCTCTCGCTTGGCTGAAAGCTGATTGCTGAGCGCCAAGTGCTAAAGTCTCTCCAGCATCCCTGCGGTCACCAGCTTCTTCTCGATCTGCCGCTCGAGCGTCTGCATCAGAAACTTCCGCAGATCGGATGCTTTCGCCTTGGGCCAGCCTGCCCCGGTAAAGCTTTCCACTGGCGCTCGAAACATCTGCGCGGCTAGGGCCCGCGACTCGTTCGACATTTCCGACGAGGCCAGCCGCTTGTCATCCGGACACATCAGCCCATCGGCCAACGCGTGAAAATAAGCCCGGCTCCCGTTCAGCGCCCTTCCGCACGCCATGCACTCGGAAAAATCCGGCAGAAAACCCACCAGTCTCGTCATCCACAGCTCGAAATACGTGACCGGCAACCAGATCTCCCGCCCGCGCAGGCTGCCGAGCACCGAAAGCGTCAAGCGGAAGACCGCATCGTTGGCCTCGCGGTCGGGCAGCAATTCGTCCAGCAACTCCGCGATGTGAGCCAGAGCCGCGGCCCTGGGATAGCTAACCTCGCTGGCTAGCGGTGATTCCAGCACCTCGCAGGCATCCAACCGTGCGAGTTCCTGCCGCTCACGGTCCTCGTAGAACGCCCGCACAAATGTCAGAGGTTCGAGCGCTCCACCGAACCGTTTCCTCGATCGCTTGGCCGAGCGCGCCACTCCACGCACTTTGCCTTCGATTCGAGTGAACAAGGTGACCAGCAGATCGGCCTCGCGCAACGGGTAGGTCCGCAAGACGATTGCTTCCGACTCCTTCAGTGCCATAGGAGCCCAACGGGTAATCTCCGATTGTAATGGAAGGAGGCGGTGGACGTCAGCCGTCCCACAATAGCTGTCAGCTATTAGCGGCCAGCTCTCAGTTTCTCGGCAAGTACGGCCAGACATGGATTGCACGGATTGTGGTCGCAATCTGCGACCTCAAAAGGCGAAAGGCACATGTCCGCACCCCGGACCATGCGCCTCTTGAGTCCTACCTCAACTCGATCTTGCTTTGGTTCCCGACAGCTCACAGCTGCAAGCGGCCAATCACCGCCCGAAATACTTCGCGTTCCGCTCGGTAAAAGCGCTCCACTTCTCCGGTAAATCATCGAGTGCGAAGATCGCCGAGACAGGGCAGACCGGCACACAAGCGCCGCAGTCAATGCACTCCACCGGGTCGATATAGAGCATCTCTTCAGTCGCGTGCTTCGGGTCGTCTTTTTTCGGGTGGATACAATCCACCGGGCACGCGTCCACGCAAGCGGTGTCCTTCGTCCCGATGCAGGGTTCTGCAATTACATAGGTCATGGTGTCTCGTTCTCCTGAAACGGTGTGCGAGTCTTTATGAAACCGCACATTCTAGCAGGAATCTGCGGCCTTCGCATCCGCTTGCGGCCCAGTTTTCGCCCTGCTTTCAATTTCTCGCCCCAGCGCACTCGTGCCACTAGGTCTCTACCAGCACTTTCGTTTCGCTGGGCTGGTACTCGACAATGTATCCGGCCACGGCACTGGCGGCCACCGTCAAGGGCGAGGCCAGGTACATTTGGCCCGGCCCGCTGCGGCCCGGAAAGTTCCGGTTCTGCGCGCTGATCACAACCTGGTCGGGACGCGTCGATACCCCGGGTCCCGCGTTGATGCACGCCCCACAGCTCGGTTCGAGGACGTGCGCCCCCGCCTTCTGAAAGGTCTCGAGGTATCCCTTTCGCACACAGTAGTCGCGGGTCTCTTGCGATCCGAACTGGATATAGAACTCCACGGACGGCGCCACCCGTTTCCCGTGTTTCAGGGCATCGGCAAGCACCTCCGCATACATATCCATATCTTCGTTTTTGCCGGCGGTGCAGGTGCCCCCGTAGGCCAGTTCGATCGGAACCGGAGTATGAAGCTCCCGAATGAATTTGCCGTTTCCGGGATCGCCCGGCGTGGCTACCATCGGTAAGATGTCTGCCGCGTCCAATTCGATCACCTGGGCATAGTCCGTGTCGGGATCGCTCTGGAGACCCCGAATCATGGCCTCGGCCTCAACCCGACTGGTCCCTCGCCGCTCCACCAGGAAATCCACGACCTTATCGTCCGGCGCGACGATTCCGGTAAACCCGCCAATTTCCGCAGCCATGTTGGTCATGGTGGCACGCTCGTCGACGCTAAGTGCTTCGACAGCCTCACCCGCATACTCCATCACTTTCGCCAGCGCTTTCCCGCTGCGAACGTAATCAAGACTCAGGATCTTCAGGATGAAATCCTTCGCCGTAACGTTCGCCTGCTTCCGGCCACCGATCGCGATCTTGACCGACTCCGGAACCTTCACGCGAACGTCTTTGGTGAACCAGCTATTGAAGACGTCAGTCGTCCCGATCCCGAATGCGATGCACCCGATCGCCCCCACGTGCGGCGTATGCGAGTCAGAGCCGACGTTCACCTGCCCCGGGAGCGCATAGGACTCCAGCATGACTGAGTGGCAGATTCCCTCCGACCCTTTTCGATCTTTCAATTCCCCGTGCAGTTTGATGCCCTGGGCCTTGGCGAAGTCTTCCTGCTTGAGCTTGAGTTGCGTTGCCAGGTCGAGCAAACCAATCTTCTTCTTCTCCTCGGAAATCACCTCGTCGAGAAATGTCAGATGGTCTCGGAAAAAACGGATGCTCGACGCGTCGTTTACCGGCACGTCTTTGCCTACATAGTGCTCGTAGAAAATCGCCGCCATGGGCGTGACGTACTCGTGGCTGAAGCGCAGATCCACGCGAGTGAAACCGGTATCCCCCGGCTTCACCGATCCCACACCGACCGTCCCGTCGGGCGCGACCATATGTTTCGCAAAAATCTTCTCCGCCAAAGTCATCGGGCGGATGGGGCGGGCGCCAGCCGCATTCCGAAGCGACGGCAAGAACACCTTCTTCTGCAGTCGTGCAACGTTGAAGGGGAACAATCCTCCGTACTCAATCACCTGCTTGGTGATGTCGTCTTCGCCAGCTGTGAACTCGCTGAGAGCAATTTCCTCGCCCGCGCGAATCTTGTCGATCAGGGAGAAATTCGTCGACGTCAACAGGCCCAGGTTCTGACAGTTCTGCTTGTAGATGCGTTCGATATTCTCTGCGACCACCACCTGGAGGCCCGCCGCCATCTCCGCGTAGGGAGACTGTTCGCGGCTCGACCCCTTCCCTCTCCGCTTGCCGCTCACCGAGCAGACGAATCCACCCTTCTTTACGTCCCCACGCCCTATAGGAAGCGTGCTGCCGCACTTGAGTCCCATGTAAGGGATCTCGCCCAAGGTCTGATCGAAATAGAAACAGTAGTGCGCGGGTGTAATTTCGTCAGTTGAGATGTCGTCACGCAGCTTGGGATTGTTCGCGCGATTCCGCGTATCCCACGCCAACTCTTCTCCGGCCAGCTGCCGCCGAATCAGTTCTGGATCTTCGGTGAGAAACAGAATTCGTCCCGATAGGCGCATCCGGTCAGGACGCTTGGCAATTTCGCGCTCAAGTAGTGACTGCATTGCAATGAAATCCGCAAAATGTAGCTTCGGAAACCTCTAGAAAGAACGGGCAGAACTGCCGTATACCGGCCCCACATCCATATTCTACGCCTGGCGGAGGTAGCGGGGCGCCCCGCGCCTAGTGCGAGGCGCGGTTATGGTCGTATTTTTCGCCTGCCCGTATCTCCCCTGCCAACTGGTTTTCCTTCGGCGGCAGAGGGCAGGTCGCGTACGGGGTCAACGCGCAAGGCGGATTGTAGGCCCGATTGAAATCGAGCAGAACTTTGCCATTCTTCACCGCTTCTGTATCCAGGAAACGCCCTGCCGGGTAGGTATCGGTCTTCCGGGTCGCGTCATTGAAAATGATGAACAGCCCATGCTCAGCATCCCCACCGACCGCTGTCAGTCGCAATTGCTGACCGGCGAGGCTGAAGTGGGCCTCTCCCACCACGGGGGTCGCGGTCACATCGCCCAGAACGTTGGGTACCTGCACCATGGTCTTCCCGTCGGACGGCACCCAGGTGGCCTCGACCACATATTCCGCGCCCAGCGGATAGAACGTCGGTCCGCAATATTTCTCAACCGCCCGATTCTTGCGGTCCTTTGCGCGAATTCCCGCCCGCTCGCCGCGCAGAATGACGTGCATGCGCAGGCTTCCCAGTTCCACAACACTCGCATGGCCGGATACATCCGGATCCAGTTTTGCCATGGTCACCGTTGTTCCACTGACCGAGGCACGGACGCCCGGCAGGAAGGTCACCGTGACATCTCTCCCCTGTAACAGGAAGGTCCCAGCGTGCGCGGGGGTGGTGCTGCTGGGCAGAACCACCGCATTCGCCCGGTCCGACCCGAAGCTATTTCCTCCCGGCTTTAACCAGAATAGTCCCACAAGGGGGAGCCAGTTCTGCTTGCGGTCTTCAATCAGTTCGGCTTTCCACTTCTCAAACGACCGCTGATAACCAGCGTCCAAAGCCGCAACCGGCGGGACTTGCGCAGTTGCCTGAAAACCCGCACTCAGAGCAAGCGAAATCAGGTGAGCCGACCGCAGGAGCGATAGCACGTTCATGTCAATTCGGACGGATTTGGACCCCGAAAGGAAACACCAAGCCACGTACGCTACTTCTTGTACTCGCGGGGGTCCGGCAAAGGCTCCAGCCCACGACCTGCAAAAACCTCGTCAAACTCATGCAGCAGTTCCGCATGGATCAAGCCATTCGATGCGATGACGTCGCGATCTGTAATCGCCAACGGCAGTCCTTGAAACCCTGTAACCTTGCCCCCTGCCTCTTCGACGATCAGGATTCCCGCCGCGGTATCCCACGCATTCAGATTGAACTCCCAGAAACCCTCATACCTTCCGCAAGCTACCGAGGCGAGGTCGAGCGCGGCCGATCCAGCTCGCCGCACGCCATGGCTTCGCAACGTCAGCTGATGGTAAAAATAAATATTGGGATTCTTGTGCCGCTTATGGCTTGGAAAGCCCGTCGAGACCAGGCTCTGACCGAGCTTGGCGATCTTCGAAACCGCAATCTTCTGCCCGTTCAGGAACGCGCCTTTGCCGCGTTCGGCCGCAAATAACTCGTCCCGCGTGGGATCGTAGAGAACAGCAGCCTTCCGATTTCCCTGAAAGGCCAAGCCCAGGGAAACACAGAACACAGGAAAACTGTGGGCAAAGTTGGTGGTCCCGTCCAGGGGATCGACGTACCATCGGTAATCGCCGCCAGTCTCGATTTTGGCGCCTTCCTCTCCAATCACATCATGAGTAGGCCAGTGGGCGCGGATCCGTTCCAGGATGAGCTTCTCTGAAGCGCGGTCTGCCTCGGTAACCAGGTCGGCTTCGCCCTTATATTCGATCTGCACGCGCCGATGGAAATAACCCATCAGCAGACTTCCCGCTTCACGGGCAATCTCCGACATCAGCGGAACAAACTCGAAGCTGGCAGTGGGATCTGACACTAGACTTGAGGGTGAACTTGCATCCACGAGGGACAGGCTAACTCCTCTCTACGTCGGACGACGCAAGACAACGATTGACTGGTGAACTGACTACTTTCGCTTCCCGGCTTCTTCCGCGATGTACATGATGTCGTGTTTAAAAATGAACAGGTTCGGGGCACCTTCTCGCGTCAAGCGCACCATGTTCTTGTCGTAGTATTCGATCCAGCCGCGTACCACTTCCCCGTCAGTCAGCTTGATGCTGACCGCCTTTTGCTTCTCTCCCAATAATTTTAGGTAAGCAGCTTCTTCAAAAGTTTCATCGGGCGGCGGGGTCTTGCCGCCTCGGCGGACCGATCCTTGGGCACCGGCATTGAAAGGCATAGCGGTTATTCTACACGCCGAAGCGCCCGCCGCACACGCGATGCGGCTATCTGACAGACTTCTCGCGCCGTGCTTCGACGATGCATCGCAAGGAAATGCCGCTGATCTGCCGAGCAGTGGCTCAACCCTCGCTCTCAGTCGTCAAAGACTAGAAGCTGATTTTCACCCCGAACTCCATGTGCCGAGGCGCGCCATAGTTGTAGACTCCCGAACCCGAACCGATGCGCAGCACATCCCGCGCAGCACCTGAAGGCGTGCCATTGGCCGACCCCGCGCCCGCCGCCACCGGTTGGCCTGGACCCGGGAAGTAGGAAGCGAGTTGCCCCGCCACCGGATTGAAATTCGCGAAGTTGCATACGTTGAAGAACCGCGCGCTCGGCTCGATCCTGAGGCGCTCACCAAGTTTCAGGGGCCAACTGATCGCCGCGTCCAGCGACTTGAAGGACTCATTGGCGAATTGTCCCGCTGGTGGCACAACGATGTACGGCGTGGTTCCGCGTAAGCTGGCGAGTTGCGACTTCGTAAAGAGGTTGGCAGTGACCAGCGCTTGACCGGCCGGTGTCAGCGCGCCCGCGACCGTGCTGTTATAGGAACTGATATCGCTCGCCAGGCTGCTGCTCGTAACCCCCTTGAAGGGCCCGGGATTCTGAATCGGAAACAGGTCTCCCGGAGTGCCGTCCCCGGTAAAGTCTGTTCGAAAGATCTCTCCTGGTGTCGCTTGTGGATTCCCCGACGTCACCAGCATCGAAGGCAGCAGCGCTGCCGGCGATGCATAGCGTCCGATGAACGACAGCCGCGCGCCCCATCTGGACTCAAGCGTCCAACCGGCCGTGATCTGGTGCCTGCGATCCAAAGGCGACGGTCCTTGATACAACGCCGGGTTCCGAAAATCGTGAGCGACCGTGCTCTGCGTCGGGTTATCGCCACCATTCGTGATGAACTTCGAAAACGTATACGAAAACTGCAGGTCACCACCCCGAAATACAAAGAACTCACGGGCAACATTCTGCTTCAACGAAAGCTGAACGCCGTTGTAAACACTCTGTCCGATCGACGACTGGAATTCCCCCTGCCCCATTAACGCATTGATGCCGGGGAACGCCGCTCCAAAATTCCTGGGATCCTCCCCCGCTGCGACTTGCACCCCCACGGTTGCGGGCAACCCTCCGAGGAAGGCCACGCCCGAGTCCAATCCATTGGCGGCGAAGTCGTCGATTCTTGCATTGGGAACGGTGGAGATGTAGCAGGAAATTGCGTTCTGCGAGAGTGCGCCTGCGGAAATCGGCGTGTTTCCTGCCGGCATGCAACTGGGAGCCTTTTGCAGGATGGTGTTTGTGATCGCGTTGAGCGCAGCGGTCGCGACTCCATTGCTGTCCTTATAAAGATAACTGGCATCGCCTACGCGATTTGTGTCAACGATGAGTCCGAAACGTTGGCTTACGTTGCGCACGTAATCGAGGCTGAATACGCCGCCGCCCCACATCTCTCGCTGCAGTCCCAGGTTGATCTGGTACGAGCGGGGCGTCCGATAGTCGGGAGCAAATGCAGCCAGACCATTGGCGGGGACGCTTAGCGCGAGCGTATTCCCCACAAAGTTGGGATTTCCCGACGCCCCAGCCGCTCCTACTGCCGCTTGATAAGCGGCCTGCAAATCCGCGACTGCGGCGCCGACAGTACCCACCGGCTGGCCACATACCTGGGTAGCCAAGTCGAGTCCGTCGATTGCCCGGATCGGCGCCGGCAACCCACCCGCCGTTGGGAAGTACACTGCGACCGAACCGGCCGCTGCTCCCGGAGCGCACGTCAACACGTTCGTGGCCGAGTAAAGCCCCTGGCTCAGTCGCGCGGGCCGATCGAGTCGCACGTTCGTGAAGAGCGAATTGTCGTAGAAGACGCCTCCGCCGCCGCGAAAGATCGTTCTGCCGTTGCGGAATGGATCCCACGCAAAACCAAATTGAGGTCCGAAATTCGAATTCGGCTGGCTTACCGCCAACCCGTGCCCTGCAGCCGGAGCGAACTGATCGAGCAGCGCATTGTTACCGGTGCACGGCAAGAATGCTGTGGGGATCCCCGGATTCGCTGCCGAACATGGAATCCGTCCGAGATCGCTGTCGACACGGCCAGTGTCGCGCACGTAATGCAGCCCAAGAGTGAACGTCAGGTTCGGGCGGAACCGATAGGAATCGCCGACGTAACCTTGGAGACGCGTATCTTCCTGCCCACCTCGGGGAAAGCCGAATCCGGATCTGTCCGTCGCAAAGCCCTGCCCGTTGCTGAGCGTTGCAAATAACACCGGGTAGTCCAGAGGATTTGCGGCAATCCCGCCCGCCCAGGCAGTGGTCACCTGCGGAGCGATGCCGTAGGCATTGGCATAGCCTCCGCCGTTAATTCGGTTCACGCTGCCGCCGAAGCGGAACGAATGATCCCCCTTCGTGCGGCTGCCGTCGTAGCGGAATTCCAGATTCCGCTGAAAAGTTTCCTGCGGAGCGAACGGGCTCCCCCCAAACTGCGCACGGCCGCCTGCAAGATCACTGAACTGGAGATTCACCGGCAGCGATCCCAGCGGGTTGACGCCGCTGGTCGCGTCCTCGAGCAAGTTGTGATAGCGAAGGTATCCAAACCGCAAGCTATGAACATACTCTCCCCGCGTAAAGTCGAATCCGACAGCGTGCGAAGGAGAATTATCGCGGTTCTGATAAACGGAATAGTCGTCGCCGAAGTTGTCCACCGACCTATTCCAGTTGTAGGCGAATCGATAGAAGGCATGGGTCGTGTTCGACAAATGCCAATCAAGTTTCCCGGTAGCGGAGGTGTTGCGGAATGGCGACGAAAACGATCCCGTCAGCGACTGAAATGGGGCTGGAATCACCACCGCTCGGCGCGCATCCTGGCTGACGTGTTCACCGCTCAGAAAAAAGAATGCTTTGTCTTGGATGAGCGCCCCGCCGAATCTTCCGCCGAAATCGGTGCGCTGGAACGACAGATCCTGTTTCCCCGGAGCCTTTGCAAACAGAATGCTGTTGTCGCGAAACAGCCCGAATCCTTCCGCATGCAGATCATTCGAGCCGGAGCCCGAGAGCATGTGAACCACACCCGAAGAAGTCAGCCCGGTGGTGACACTTGACATGGACCGGCTGATGACCAGTTCGTCCACCGAACTCAACGCGACATTCTGCAGCGTATCGCCCTTGGTCTCATCCGTCAGATCAATCCCATCGAGCGTGTAGAGCGACGCTTGCCCGCTGGTTTTGTCGATCGAAACGGCAAAGTTCCCGGTTTTGGTGGGATCGAGCGCACCACCATCCTGGATGATAACGCCGGGTTCGAACTGCGCCGTATTCAGCACGTCGTGCCCGTCGATCGGCAGTTCCGCGACTTCCTCCGGCGCCACTCTGCCTGCGACCGTGGGAACTCCCGGATTGATGGGCGCCAACTCGCGGCTACCGTTCGCGGTCTCGCCATTTCGGACATTTACCACGAAGTGGCTGATCTTGTAATTCCTGACCTCAATGCGAATGGTGTACGGCCCGGCCTTCAAGGGTTCGGACTGGTACTTGCCCTCCCTGTCGGTGGTGAGGGTAGCCTGTGTGTCGAAAAGCTTCGAAGCGATCATTACAGAAGCACCGGGTACGGGCCTTCCTGCGGAGTCGACCACGGTGCCCTGGATCGACCCCAGCGCCGGACCCTCCTGAGCAATGCCGACGCCCGCCAGCAGTAGCGCGACCCCGATTGTGAATATCAGCTTTGCCAGCCTTCGCTGAAGGCGGCCCCTCCCCAAACCATGCGAAGAGCGCAAGTTCACCAAACACTTTCTCCTCCCCATTCCTGGACATACGGGTATGGCCACATGGAATCACATCCCATGGGAATGGTTGCTTCCGCTTTACAAAGGCGAATTTACTATCTTACTAAACAAGATGGGAATCTGCGCGGCTCGGAGTGGGAGATAAGGGTGCTGGCGACGTCAGGACTGAGCGCGCCCGCGATTTGAGCCTTCATTGACAGATCGAAAAAGGGGCCGGTTGCCCGGCCCCTGGACACTTCACCCCTCGAGCTAGAACGTAAAGCGCACCGCCAGCCGCAAACTCCGCGGGTTTTGCCAGATGAAGGGCTTGCCATACTGGCTGTTAGCGATAATCGGAGCGCCGGCATCCGGCCCACTGAGACCAGTGCTGTTGGCAAGCAAGCTCTTCCAGTCGTAGGGGTGCTCGAACGCCGAGTAGGAGAAGCTTCCACCCGGCGCCAGGAAACTCTGCGAGAACGCCGAGTCCAGTTGGGAATAGAAGCCCGTAGCCGAATGCCGATTGAACAGGTTGAGCACGTTCGCCTCGAACGTCAGGACCTGCGCTTCATTCGACTTGTTGATTTTGAACTCCTGCCGGAAGCTGGCATCCGACTGGATGTACCACGGGGTCCGGCAACTGCAAATGCCGGTAACGGCTGGCACCAGCACGTTCGAGCCATTCGGTACCAGACTGATCTGGGCGAACTTGCTGCGATCCTCAGGATAAACGGGGAATCCGCCCGAGAATGGCGGTTGCGAGAATGAGAAACCTACATCGGTGTAGGTGCTCAAGGGACTGCCGCTGTAAAGGGTTTGGAACCAGCCTATGTTGGTCGTAGTCCAGCCCGACTTCCAGGGGATACGATAGTAGGCATATCCCTTGAAGGCGTTTGGACGATCCGTAGCCAATGGCCCGCTCGAGGAGCGGCCGTTAGCATCGTACTGGAAGAACGACTCGTCAAATGCCCGACTGTTATTCGGTGCGTTGCGCCCGCCACCTCCATCCGCCAGGTCGGTGCTGGTCAGGCCGGAGTAGTTGCCCCTCAGTCTGCTGTAGGTGTAGGAGAACATTCCGAACCAATTTTTGCTAGTTGCTTTGGTCAGCCGGAACTCCAGACCATCGTAGCTGCGCGCTGCCTTGATGTTTGGTGGACAACCCAGAGGCGCTGCCGTGCAAGAGTCCGCCAGGTTGACAGCGTTCGGACCGAAACCCGGATTCACGATCAGGAAGGTCTCGCTGCCGGTGGAATCGAAGGTGGCAGCGTCCTCAATCGCGCGATCCAGACGGCGGCGATCCCAGCGCGCTTCGAAGGCAAGCGTCCGGGTAATCGCATAGTCCGCGCCGAATACCGATTCGTGCTGACGGTATGGCTTCAGGCCGTTCATCACGCCTTCCGTTCCGCGAAAGTTCTGGTTCTCTAGGAATGTCAAGCCGGCGGGAACCGTGCCGTTCGCAAAGTTCGCGCCGCCCGTGCTATCGCCCGTGCAGTATCTCTGCCCCGGTCCGAACTGCACGTTGATGCTGGCCAGGTCAGCCGTGTCGAGGGCATAGAAGCAGTTCTGCCAGTACTGGCCGCCGAACGAACTGATCGCCAGGTTCAGCTTCATCAGGTCGTTGTAGACGCCGTAGCTGCCAAACAACTTCAGCTTGCCATCGCGGAAGACGTCCCAAGCCGCACCCAGCCGAGGCGCGATCTTGTCCCCCCAGCCGAAGTCGATCGGCTTCGCTGGGAATCCACCCGCGGTGGTCTCGCCCGGCAACGACTCTTTCTCGACGCGCAATCCCACGTTCAGCGTCACGCCGTGGCCGATCGTCCATGAATCCTGCGCGAAGAAGCTGTGGTTATAGCTAACCGCTTTGCCGAACGAACCGAGGTCCTCCACGTTGAGATACCCAAATTGCCCCGTACAGTCTCCATACGTGGCCACGAAAGGGGCGCAGTTCGCTTCGCCGGTCGTGCCACCCGGCGTGAAAAACTGCTTTCCCGGATAGAGTTGAACGTCGGGAGCATTCCAATGCTGGAAGATGTCATTGGAAACGCGGTTCAACTGGTAGCCAAACTTGAAGCTGTGTGTTCCCAGGAGCCCACCCTTGAACCAGGCGGCATCCTGGTCGAGTTGAATGTGCTTGCTGGCGTTCCTTACAGTGAAGGTCTGGTCGTTGCCGGTCGAGAAAAATCCCGCAACCTGCTGCAGGGAACTGGGCAGTGGTTGGTTGTTGTTGTCGAGGACCGGAACGCCGTTCGCGATCCCGGGAGTCAACCAACTGAACAGTGAACCCGTGGTCGGATAGCCGAAATCGTGATAGTTCTCGAAGAAATATCCGAATCGAGTAGTAAGCACGAGCTTGGGATTGACAGCCATATCCGCCCCGACATTCACAATCTGGTTCGGAGCCACGTAGCCGAATCCGTGCTGGTACAGGTTCAGAGGATTGGTCGAGGTGGGATTAAACAATCCGGTGGTCGAGTCGCCGACCGGCAGAACCACACCGCTCTCTCGCTGCAGCTGGTACAACCACGATCCGAAAACCCGTAACTTCTGCGTCACGGTCGCATCCACACGGGCAGTGGTGAAGTAGGTTTGCTGGTCCTGGTTGAAGGTCTGCACGCCGGCATTGTTATTCGCAGAGCCGAAATCAACCTTGCGTCCGATGGATTGGTACTTCGGATCGACTCCCAAATAAATCCAGAGGCGGTCGCGCATGATGGGGCCACCCAGCGTGAAATACGGCTGGATATAGCGAAAATGATCTGCCTTCTGCCGGTATGTCAGAGCTGCTGGATCCTGCCCCAGCGCTGCGTTTCCGGGATCGTTGGGATCGTAGTACAGGAAAGGATTGTTCTGGTTCGAATTCAACGAATCAGCCGAGTACTCAGCACCCGCGGAACCGTGCCATGCGTTGCTGCCACGTCGCATGACCACGTTGACAACACCACCCATAGCGCCCCCATGTTCCGCTTCAACCCCGGTGCTCTTCACTTCCACTTCGTTGATGAACTCAAACGGCACGTCAGTGTGCGAG
>Ga0137418_10003339_pt1 | contig 14763 bp, 12 predicted proteins | sample CZODoug3_1_2_16f_FD_122242 | JGI IMG/M metagenome (GOLD analysis project Ga0137418, IMG submission 122242) | Vadose zone soil fungal communities from Angelo Coast Range Reserve, California, USA - CZODoug3_1_2_16fungal (Hybrid Assembly) | ecosystem: Environmental > Terrestrial > Soil > Vadose... | reverse complement strand
GTCTTCAATAATCAGAATTCTTTTCATGCAGGTGGCACGTTCCGCCCGCCGGCTTGTTCGAAGTGTATCGTAGGCCCGCGAAATGCGGAAGGCATTCGGGCGCCTGGAGTCACTTGAGCCTTCGGGTGTCACAGTGAATGGACGAAGTGTGGCGGGAGCGGATGACGCGCAGATGAGACGAATGTGAATGGAGTGTTAAAGAGACGCGGCGAATCATTCTGTGGAGCTGGTGGTGAAAGCCAGGCTCAGCAGAGTTTTTTGTTCCAGTTCGTGGGCTTTGGCCGAACCGGTGGCGGGGCTGGCGCTCGGAGAGCGCTTTATCGAGCGCATCTTCAGACCTTTGCTCTGCACAAGCTGGCCGATGCGCGGCATCACGAAGAAATGCGCGCCCATGTTCTTTGGCTCTTCCTGGACCCAGACAACTTCGCGCGCGTTCGGATGCTCATCGATTGCGGCGGCAATTTCCGGACGCAGCAGCGGGTAGAGCTGGTCGAGCGAAATAATGGCGGTGCTGGTGTCTTTGCGGCGGCGGCGCTCGGCGCGGAGTTCGTGTCCGACTTTGCCGCTGGCGATGAGGATGCGCTTGGCGTCCTGCACCTCACGGTCCGGAACGACGGGAAGAAAGCGCGGTTGCGTGAATTCGTCGATGCTGGAGGCCGCATCCGGATGGCGCAGCATGCTTTTCGGGGTGAACACAATCAGCGGCTTGCGCCAGGGACGACGAACCTGGCGCCGCAGCAGGTGAAAATACTGCGCAGCCGTGGACGGCTGGCAGATCTGCATGTTCTCTTCGCCTGCGAGCTGCATGAAGCGCTCGATGCGCGCGCTGGAATGCTCCGGGCCTTGACCTTCGTAGCCATGGGGAAGCAGCATGACGATGCCGGACGGGAGATCCCATTTATCTTCACCGGCGCTAATGAATTGGTCGATGATGACTTGTGCGCCGTTGGCGAAATCTCCGAACTGCGCCTCCCACAAAACCAGCGCTTCAGGATAGTCGCGGCTGAAGCCGTATTCGAAGCCGAGGCAGCCCGCCTCGGACAATGACGAATTGTGGATTTCGCAAAAAGGTTGATCGGGCGCAAGATGCGCGAGGGAGCAATACTCTTCTTCGGTTTCGGTGTCGATCAGTACGGCATGGCGCTGATTGAACGTGCCGCGCTCGGTATCCTGCCCCGTTAAGCGCACCGGATTTCCTTCCAGCAGCACAGAACCGAAGGCCAGCGCCTCGGCGAAACCGTAGTCCACAGGCCGCTTGCCGTGCCCCATTTCGCCGCGCTGCTCGAGAAGCTTGGCGATCTTGGGATGCACGTGAAAACCTTCCGGCACACGGATGAGAGCATCGGTGATTTCCGCTAATTTCTCGCGATCCAAACCAGTTTCTGCTTCGTAGTCCGGCTTAAATCGGCCGCGATAATAGGCCGACCAATATTCAGGAAGCTGCCGTAGCTGCGGAATTTTTTTGATCGCGCGAGCTTTGCTTTGCTCTTCTTCGTATTCCTTACGAACGTTCTCGACAATTTGCATCGGCCGCACGCCAATGCGCTCGGAATAAATGCGCCACAGCGGCGGATGATTCTTGATGCGATCGTAGAGGCGCGGCTGCGTGATGGTGGGGTCGTCTACTTCGCTGTGGCCGTGACGACGATAGCCAATCAAGTCCACGACGACATCGCTGCCGAATTGCGCGCGGTATTCGGCGGCGAGCTTGCCCACGCGCACGACTGCGTCGGGATCCTCCCCATTGACGTGAAAGACGGGAACCGACTGGCGCTTGGCGATGTCCGAAGCGAACCGCGAGGAATGCTCCTGCTGGGGGCGTGTAGTGAATCCGATCAGATTGTTGACGATGATGTGGACCGTGCCGCCCACGGTATACGCCTGAAGATCAGCAAGATTGAGTGTCTCGGCCCAAATACCTTGCCCAGCGAAAGCGGCGTCACCGTGCATCACGATGGGGACGACTTTGGCGGCGCTGCCTGCGCCGTAGCGCGTTTGCTTCGCGCGAACTCGGCCGATGGCGACTGGATCAACTGCTTCCAAATGGCTCGGGTTGGAAACCAGGTGAATGCCGATTTCCTTGCCCGTTGAGGTGACGTAGGTGCCGGTGGCGCCGACGTGATACTTCACGTCGCCAGCGCCGAGTACGCTGCGCGGATCAACATCCTCAAATCCAGCGACGACTTCGTGCGGTGGCTTGCAGGCGGCGTGAACCATGACGTTCAGGCGGCCACGATGGCTCATGGCCATGATGGACTCGACGGCGCCGTGCTCGCCGACAGTGTCCAGAATGGAGTCGAGTAGCGGAATCAGCGCGGTCACGCCTTCCAGGGAAAAGCGCTTCGTGCCTAGATAGCGAGATTGCAGGACCTGCTCGAACAGATCGGCGCGTATCAGGCGTTCCAAAACCTTCTCCTGATCGACTTCGCCCGCAGAACGTTCGAGGCGCTCTGCAATCCATTGGCGGCGTTCCGGTTGCGGAAGGTGCATGAACTCGGCGCCAATGGTTCCGCAATAGATACGACGCGCTTCTTCGGCAGCTTCACCGGTCAACCCTTCCAGATCGGGCTGGGGAAAAGGCCCGAAAAAACCGAGCGGGTCGAGATTGGCTTCGTTGTAGCCCCAGCGGCGAAACGCGTCGAAGATGCGCTCACGTGCGCCGCCCTTTCCAACATTTGCGTCTACGGAAGCTTTTTTCCCCGCTTTCTGCGTTTTTGTGGGGCGTTCGGCTTCAAATGTCGTTCTGTTGCCCATAATTTGTGTCCTGCAACTCTCTATTTTGCCATAGAACGGCGAGCGGCGGCTTGGGCTGTTTCGCATCGGATTTTGCAAAGTATTGACACTGGATGTGGATAAACGACTCGACCTTATGCTGGACGACGGGCAAAATGAAGGCACCAGTCGGAGGGGCGATGTCCGTTCGATTCTGGATGTGTATTGGCGTAGCAATGGCATCCACAGCAGGTGTGTGGTGGTCCGCGGGCTGCAATGGTGGGACGTCGAACCAGTTGACGCCGCCACCACCACCCACTCTTCAGGTGGAATTGGTTTCGGTGGCGAGCGGGTTTACCACGCCGCTAGACATTCAGCAGGCCGGCGATGGTTCGGGTCGGTTGTTTGTTGTCGAGCAGGGAGGTCGGATCAAAATCATCCAGAACGGAAACGTTCAGGGCACTCCCTACTTGGATATATCGAGCGAAATTGTTTCAGGCGGCGAAGAAGGTTTGCTGGGGCTCGCGTTTCATCCGAGCTTCAGCTCGAATGGCTGCTTCTATGTGAATTACACCTCCACCAAAAATGGCAAGTTGCAGACGTTTATTTCGGAGTTTCGCGCAGCCACCGCTTCAGCAAATACTGTTAACACCACAAGTGAGCAAAATCTGTTTACGGTTGACCAGCCGGACGTGAATCACAACGGCGGCGGGCTAGCCTTCGGCAACGACGGATTTCTATACATTGGTCTGGGTGATGGCGGAGGCGGCGGGGATCAACACGGGACCATAGGAAACGCGCAAGATCTGACCACTCGGCTCGGAAAGATGTTGCGAGTTAGCGTGACCTGCAACGGAACATTCACCGTGCCGAGCGACAATCCGTTTGTTACTAACGCGACTGCAGCGAAAGAGATCTGGCTGTACGGTCTACGTAACCCGTTCCGATTTTCCTTCGATCACGCAAACGGAAATCTTTGGATCGGTGACGTTGGGCAAGACTCGTTCGAAGAAGTGGATATGGTCACCCCCATGCAAAAAGGTTCGAACATGGGCTGGCGATGCAAGGAGGGCACACACAATTTCAATTTCACGGCCAACTGCCAGACCCAGACCTTTCTTGATCCGATTTTCGACTACGACCATTCGCAGGGCGATGACACCGTCATAGGCGGGTTCGTGTATCACGGTACGAACATAAGTGCGCTTTCCGGCAATTTTGTATTTGGAGATTTTATCAGCGGCCGAATCTGGTCATTGGCGCAGAATTCACAAGGTCAGTGGGTTCGGACATTCTTAGTAAATTCTGGCGCCAACAATCTTGCCGGATTTGGTCAGGATCCATCGGGAGAGCTATACATTGCGCAATATGCGTCAGGAGCTGTCGCGCGCTTGCATCAAGTGGGAACACCATAATCCTGACGACTGCTCCCTTTTAACGCTATAGCGCGGCAACGGCCTTTTCTATTTCTTTTGCAATGGTATCTGGCTGGGTTCCTCTCGGGAACGTCATGGGTGTGCCAATGCGAAGGGTGATTTCGCCGATCCGCGCAAGGCGGCGGCCTTCTTGTTTCATCCGCCAAACGCCGTCCATGCGTATGGGCACGATCGGAATGCGCAGATTTTCCGCGAGCAGGCCAATGCCAGCGTGGAAGGGCTGCATCTCGCCAGTTTCACTCTTTGTGGTTTCGCCTTCGGGAAAAACCAGGATACTGTAGTTGCGGTCGACCGATTCGCCGGCGTAGCGGAAACTCTCGCGAAACCCGGAAAATCTCGGCAGCGGGAAGACGTTGAACAGAGAGACGACCAGCCAGTAGCCAACCTGATATGCCCAGCGCTTGGCAAAGATCCACTGGAGAGGCGGCTGCCGCATGCCTTGCAACGTTTCGCCACCGACGGCAGTGGCGAGACGATGGCGAAAACGAGGCGGCAGCGCAGCCAGCACGAGGCCGATGTCGGCTCGGCGCGCGACGTGATTGCAGATGACGAGAAGCGGACCGCGCACCTGGTTGAGATGATCGCGGCCGACAATTTTTGGATGGGCGAGGATTTGCGTGGCCGGCCAGACCAACGCGTAGTAAACGGCGAGGCGCAACCAGCGTATTGGCTCGCGTTGTGTCCAGCGCGGGAAATTGTATTCGGTGTGGCGAGTTCCTGGAGCTTGCAAAAGCTGCCGCACGTCGGCGACGGTTTTCGCGTTTGCGAACGCAGTCTCATTTAGCTCTGTGTGGTAACGATGTTCTAGCGCGCCCAGTAGCTCCACGCGATCCAGGGAGCTGAGGTTAAGGTCGCGATCCAGATCTTTCGGCTCATCATGGCTGGTGAGACTCGCGATTATTTTGGATACGGAGTCGGTTGATTCTGACCTAGAGCGCCCGGCACGACTGCGGACCACAACCTCGGCTGGCTCATTGCTTTGTGGTGCGCGGGACAGTTCTGTGGCCATGGCAGCGATCGCGGCTAATTTCGGTTTGCCAGTGGACGTGCGAGGAAAATCGGGTTCGGGCCAGATGATCCAGCGCCTTATGCGCTGGTATTCGGCCAAAGAATTGTTCGCAGCCTCGACGGCGAGCCGCGCGGCTGCTTCCTCTCCATTGCGCAAGAGGAGAGCGGCGAACGGTTCGGCGTTTCCGTTGCGGTCGAGAGGGATGACTACGGCATCGCGGACGGCGGGCTGTTTGCGAAGTGCAGTTTCAAGGTCTTCCGGATAGACATTGAGGCCCGCGGGAGTGACGATGACGCTCTTCTTGCGTCCGCGAAAGCGCAGGTTCCCTTCGGCGTCGAGTTCGCCGAGGTCGCCGGTGCGCAACCAGCCGCCGTTTTCTTGAGACGCGGTTGAATCCTGCGACGCGCCGTTTTGCCAATAGCCGCTGGCGACATTGTCTCCGCGCACCAGGATCTCGCCATCTTCCGCGAGCCGGAATTCGCGTCCGGGGAGGACTTTGCCGATGGAACCCTGCGCGGCGCGAAACGGATGATTGAGGCTGATGAGCGAAGCGGTTTCCGTCATTCCGTAACCCTGTACAACCGCGTAGCCCAGGCGCTTGAAAAATTCCTCGGTTTTGGGTGAGAGGGCGGCGCCTCCCGAGATGAACGCCCAAAATTTCCATCCGAAGCGGCGATGGATGCGGCGGAACATCCAGGCGCGGCGAAGAAATTTTTGGCCGTTGGCGGCGGCGAACGTGCGCGCAAACCAATCGGCTTCGCCGCGCGCTGCAAGGTCGCGCAGGATGCCGTTGCGCAGCAAATCGAGCATGTGCGGGACGGTGATCAGCGCTGTGGCGCGCTCGCGCTTCACCGTGCGGATCACTTCCATGGCGTTTGGGGATGGCTCGAAGACTACGGCGGCGCCGAGCAGCGGCGGAACGAACAACGCCATGAATTGGCCGAAAACGTGGCTGAGAGGGACAAGAGCCACGAAGCGCAGGGGGTGAAGCCACCGCTCGTACTTGCGATACGGGGCGATCCCGCGCTCGAGCGGCTCGAGATTTGCCAGGAAATTGCCGTGAGTCAGAACGACGCCACGCGGTTCCGCGGTAGTGCCGGAGGTAAACAGGATTTGCGCGATGTGGTCGCGAATGATCGGCTCGTCGGCAAGGGATTGATACAGTGGCGGAGCCGCATACTGACTATCGTGGTGGGTTATGACGACATGCGGGTGCGGTGCAGCGTCATCTAAGTCCTCCAGATTCAGTGTGGGGATTGCACCGTCGACGCGGGGCTTTGCCACTGAGGCGACGATCAGCTTGGCGGATGTTTCACGTGCAACACGGGCGGCGAAGTCGGGCGCGGAGCCGTCATCAATGGGCACCACGACTGCCCCTCGCAGCAGGCAGCCCCAGAACGCAGCCATCCATTCCGCGCAATTCGGCCCCCATAGGAGCACGCGGTCGCCAGTGCGAACGCCGCGTTCTTTCAAGTCCTGCGCGAGGCCGAAGGCGACATTTGCGAGTTTGGCGTAAGTCCACGACTCGCGTCGGTATCCGCGCCGCTGCACTGCGGCAACATCGCGCCGCTGCCGGCTGAAATCATCGAACAGCGAGAGCAGGTTAGGTCGCGACATTCCGTTGCACGCCCCATTCGCGGCTGAGCACTAGTTTACGCCTCGTGATTGCCCACTGCGGCGGACGACCCAGGACCGCCAACGCGGGCCGAATCTACGACGGAGTACTCTGCATAACTGGCACGTAGCGTACCGTTCAGGAACATGCGCTCATCCTATGAAAAACGAATGGGCGCGAATTGCGGCATTGTCGTTTACAATAGAAGTGCAACAAAAAGAGGCTGGGGGGCCGGCTCACTGTTCCCCTGCCAATTTGGAGATAAGCAGGCGCGATGCCCGTACCGATATCACAAGCTTGGACCGTCGCAACGTATGTGCTGAAGCAGAAGCTGAGCGGGCGGAAACGTTATCCGTTTGTATTGATGCTCGAGCCGCTGTTTCGCTGCAATCTCGCGTGTGCCGGTTGCGGCAAAATTCAGTATCCACCGCATATTCTGAAAAAGGAACTGACGCCGGAAGAGTGCTTCAAGGCCGTGGATGAGTGTGGAACGCCCATGGTTTCGATTCCAGGCGGCGAGCCGCTCATGCACTCGCAGATTGATAAGATTGTCGAGGGCCTGGTGGCTCGCAAGAAGTACATCTATTTGTGCACCAATGCGCTGCTGCTGAAAGAAAAGCTGGACCTCTTTAAGCCGAGCAAGTATCTGACCTTTTCGGTCCACATGGATGGTCAGCGGGAGCACCACGATTTTTCCGTGTGCCGCGAAGGCGGCTACGATCTGGCGATGGAAGGCATCAAGGAAGCCGTCAAGCGCGGTTTCCGGGTGACCACGAATACCACGCTGTTCGATGGCGCCGACCCCAACAGCGTCCGCGCGTTTTTCGATGAAATGATGGAGCTGGGCGTCGAGGGCATGATGCTTTCGCCGGGCTACTCTTACGATAAAGCGCCGGATCAGAAGCACTTCCTGGGACGAGCCCGGACGCGGCGGCTTTTCCGCGCGATTCTTTCCAATCGCAAAAAGAATTGGCAGTTCAACCAGTCGCCATTGTTTCTGGAATTCCTCATGGGCAAGCAGCAGTACGCTTGCACGCCTTGGGGCATGCCGACGTACAACATCTTCGGCTGGCAAAAACCGTGCTATCTGCTCCAGGACGGCTATGCAGATACCTTCCAGGAATTGCTGGACGCCACTGAATGGCAGAATTACGGCACTGAATCCGGAAATCCCAAGTGCGCGAACTGCATGGTGCACAGTGGGTATGAAGCGAGCGCTGTCGATCATACATTCAGCGGATTGCGTGGTCTTTTGGCCGCGGTGAAGGCGACGTTCTCGGGCCAGCACAACGACCCGGATGCGTTGACCTTGCTGAACGAGCCTGTAAAGCCGGTGCACGCGTACAACCCGCTGGTGCAGATCAACTCCGGCAAGACCCAGCTTGAGGAGACACGCGCGTGAGTGCTCCCACGCATGCCGAGCGCCACGGAGCGGCAAATGCCGCCCTCGACCCGGAAACTCTGGAAGTTGCGCCAGGAACTGCACATGAAAGCGTGGAAGGCTGGGTGCCGCAGCTTGCGACGGAGAGCGAACTCCGCGACGCCTTAGAAAAAGCCTTCGATTTCCGCGGCGACGTGGCCATTACTAAAAAAGACGGCAGCAAAATTGACGGCTACGTCTTCGATCGTGTGACCGGCGCGAGTCTCGAAAGCTCCTTTGTCCGCGTTTTGCCCCGAGATTCCAACCAACGAGTCAAAATTGCCTATGCCGAAATCGCGGCACTAGCGTTTTCCGGACGCGATCCAGCGGCAGGCAAGAGCTGGGAGGCTTGGGTCCGCAAGTATTGGGAAAAGAAGTCCTCAGGAGAGGGTAATTTGAGCATCCAGCCAGAGGCTCTCGAATAGGTAATTTGCCGTTTTTCCTCTTCCGTGCCATCGTCAAAACCGAAGCAAGCCTATCCGTATCAGTAATTTACAGCAGGCCCCTCTAGCAAACCTGCCTCAGCCCTGCCGTGGACAAAATAGGGTTTTCGTGGTATCCTCGTTTCTAGCGTTTGTTGCTCTTGTATTACCTTTTGACTCGTTCAATAGGCTGCAAGGACAAACTTTGCGGCCTTTTTTTGCGGGCGGAAGGATGTCACGGCGCTTGGCAGACGGAGCCTCCATCGATGCGTCGCCCAGCAGACGGACCGAGAGTAGCAATGCAATCCCAACTCGAGGTCGGCTGCAGTGTCAAAGGAACAAGGAACCGTGAAGTGGTTCAATGCTTCGAAGGGTTATGGTTTCATCCAGCGGCAAACCGGTGAAGATGTTTTCGTGCACTTCTCCGCGATCATGATGGACGGCTATAAGTCATTGAACGAGGGGCAAGCTGTTGAGTTTGAAGTGACAAAGGGTCCCAAAGGCCTTCAGGCGGAGAACGTCACCGGTCTCTAGCCAGTAAGATTTTGGGTGCTTTGACGCAACGGTTGAAGCACCCACCAAAACTTTATCCGCGTCGAGTGAGTGGTCCAGGAGGACGTTGTGCAATCAATGCAAGAAGGACAGACAATCAAACACGATGTGTACGGTCTGGGAATTGTAACGGCATCTGACCAGGAGCGTACTTCAGTTGATTTCGATGATCACGGCCCGAAGCTGTTCGTCACCAGCATGATGACGGCCGAACTGATCGGCGAAGCACCAGCCACTCCGCCAAAAACGAAGAGGCGCCGCAAGGCGTCAACCGCCGCCAAAGCTGCGAAGGCCGCCAAGAAAGTCGCTGCTGCCGCTGCTGCAACCACCCGTTCGTAGCACCTCCCTGCCCGTTTCAAACGTTTCCCTCGCGCCCTACTTCGGGCCGGGGTGTTTTTGGCCATTGTCATGAGACATGCGTAAGTCCCTGTGGCCGCAGAGATGCGGTGTTTGCGCCGAGTCGCGCTTTCCTCGCGCTCTTCTCTGCTGGCCGAACTCGTACGCTGTTCCCAATTACTGCTTGGCTCCGCCGCCCGTCCTGCGCATTGACAACCCTGCTCGGCAGATTCAATATTGCTTCAATACCAACCCATCTGTCGGAAACCAACCTGTCTGTTGTGTGAGGTGCGTGATGAAGAAGGACTCCTCCCGGTCCGTCGTCCTCTACAGTGCTGTTTGCCTGCTTCTCATGACAGCGTTTTCGGCGCGCGCTCAAAATCCTCCCGGGGTAAGCGACAAGGCCATTCTGATTGGCTCGTGCTCTGCCCTTGAGGGACCATCGCATTCGCTTGGTGTAGAAACCGTGAACGGCGCAAACGCATACTTCAACTCGGTCAACGAAGAAGGCGGCGTAAATGGCCGCAAGCTGAAGTTAATCGCGTACGACGACAGTTACGACCCAGCAAAGACTGAAACTTGCTTCAACCGCCTGATGGACGACAAAGTCTTCGCCCTGGGGTTCTTCGTGGGCACCCCGACAGCGGTGAAGTATGTGCCGCTGGCCGAGAGCAACAAGATCCCGGTGATCGGCTTATTCACCGGAGCCCAAACGCTTTATACACCGTTGCGCCACTGGATCGTGAACGTACGGGCTTCCTACTACGACGAAACACGCGAGCAGATGGATGGCGTCTGGGACAAGCTCGGCTATCACAACGTCGGAGTCATCTACCCGGAAGATGCGTTCGGCGCTGCCGTGTTGGGCGGCGTTAAAGAGGCACTCAAGACGCGCGGCGCGGAGCCGGTGAAGGTCGCGTCCTACGAACGCCAAACCGCGAATGTTGGCGGCGCCATCGATACGGTTCGGGCCGCGAAGCCGCAGGCGGTTGTCGTGGTGGGCCCGCCGAACACGGTGGCGCCTATTTTGAAACAGGCGCATGCCAAAGGCTGGAAGCCGTTGTTTCTTACGGTGTCGTTCGTGGGCACCGATGAGCTCATCCTGGAAGCCGGCGACGACGCCGAAGGGGTAGTCATCACCCAGGTCGTGCCGCCGTATTATCTGACCGACCTAAAAGGCGTGGCTCTCTACCGGCGCACGTTATCGAAATATGCGCCTTCTGCACGCCCGAATTTCGTTAGCCTGGAGGGCTTCGTGGATGCGGTGGTCATGGTGGAAGGACTGAAACGCGCCGGGAAGGAACTCAGCCGTGAGGGCCTGATCCACGGTATCGAATCGATTCATGAGGAAGATCTCGGCCTAGGCCCGCAGCTAAAGCTCAACTATTCCACAAAATCCCACAAGGGATTTGATCACGTAATCCCCACAGTAGTGCGCGGCGGCCGCGCCGTCCCCTTCACAGACTGGTCCACCGCCGCACCAAAATAACTTAGATTTTCGTGGAGTGCCGGTCTGTCCGCCGCTCTCGCAGGTGTCGCGTCACGTGGAAGTTGGCAACTAGCTCGAACTAAAAGCCCTACCGAACGGCCGACTCGGTCTGCTCAAAGGCATGGTAGGACGACCGCACTAGCGGGCCCGCCTCAACATGCTTGAATCCCATAGCCTCGCCCAAGATCTTGAATTCCGCGAATTCATCCGGATGCACGTAGCGAACGATAGGCAGATGCTCCTTCGTCGGCTGAAGATATTGGCCGAGTGTAAGAATATCGGTTCCCTGCGCAGCTAAGTCCTGCAGGGTAGCAAGTACTTCCTCTTTGTCCTCGCCCAGCCCAAGCATCAGTCCTGTCTTGGTCGGTACGTCCGGATGGGCTTCTTTCGACCGGCGCAGCAATTCGAGCGACCTCTCATACAAAGCCCCTTTGCGCACCTGCCGATAGAGCCGCGGCACCGTCTCCGTATTGTGGTTGAGCACATCCGGCTTGGTCGCGAGAACCGTGTTCAGCGCGTTCCAATCCCCGCGAAAGTCCGGAATCAAGACTTCCACCTTACAACCTGGGACGCGACGCCGAATCTCCTCAATGGTGCGCGCAAATATGTGCGCGCCACCGTCCGGCTGGTCATCGCGGTTCACCGAAGTCACCACCGCATAACGCAAGCCCATGCGCGCCACGGCCTCGGCGACCCGAAACGGTTCTTCTTCATCCGGCGGCCCCACGGGCTTTCCGGAAGGCACCGCGCAAAATCCGCAAGCCCGCGTGCAAATATCCCCCAGAATCATGAACGTAGCCGTGCCATGTTCCCAGCACTCGCCCATGTTCGGGCAGCGCGCGCTCTCGCAAACGGTGTGCAGGTCCAGAGTTCGCATGATGCGCTTCAAATCCTGGTAGCGCTCTCCGCCAAAAAACTTCACCCGCAGCCATTCCGGCCGCGGATGCGCTCCGGGCAGCTGCACTACCGGCAGCGGCGTATTCGAGATGATGTTAAAGGGAGAGGCCATAGAGTATGGTGAGGAGCCTATTTTACGCGCTTCTCTCGCAACGCACAAATAACCTGTATACAATTCCCCCGGGAGGCGTGTATGCGTCGATGGATCCTTTTCGCCCAGGCCGTTTTAGTTCTCCCGGCTCCCGCTCTTTGCCAAACAACAGCAACCGACTCGCAGACTCTGCAGGCGCTTCTGGCAGAAGTTCATCAACTTCGGCAGGAGTTGCGGACCACCAGCATTGCTGCACAACGAGCCCAGATCCTCATTTTCCGGGTGCAAGCCCAACAAACCGTAGTCACTCGTATCTCACAGCGAGTGGACAACGAACGCTCAAGACTGACTCAGAACCAATCTGAACAACGAAGGTTTACCACTGCCATCAAACGGCTGGAAGATCTTCGCTACAGGCAAGCCGACAACGAGGGCAAGGCGACCGACGAGCAACTGGCGCAAATGAAAATACGGCTCGAGCAACTCAGCGCCGAAGAGCAGGAAAGTCAGCCCCGAAAAATTGAGCTTGAAGAAGAACTGCGCGTCGAGCAAACCAAACTAGCGCAACTCCACGATGAACTCGATCGTATCGACAAACTTCTCGAGCAAGCCAGCCGCACTCCGGCCAATGCTCCTCAATGATAAATACGTCGCCGTTGATTAACCGGCACTCAGCTCTGCGCTCTTATTGAGTACTTCACTTCTACAGCAACACTCTCGTATCGTATACTCCCACCTCGTAGGGCCTCATCACATGAAGCTTCTCCCGTTGCTAGTTTTTCTGATTCCACTTGCCGCCGCGGCGCAATCCTCCAACGCTCCCTCTGTTCCAAAAAAAGAAGAATGCAGCGTTGCCGGAATGGTCGTGAAGTTGGCTGATAGCGAGCCGCTCCGAAGAGCGCGAGTGATTTTGCACAGCGCCGACGATCGCACCCGCAGCATTTCGGTGCTTACCGATGCCGCTGGCCATTTTCAATTGAAGGGCATTCAGCCCGGAAGATACGAACTTAACGTGAATCGCGTGGGCTTCGTCACCCAGATATACGGACAGAAAAAACCTGGGGATCCCGGCGCAGTCCTCACACTGCGGAGCGGCCAGGCGATGAAGGATCTTCTTTTCCGCCTCATTCCTTCCGCTGTAATTTCAGGCAAAATTCTCGATGAGGACGGGGAGCCGCTACCAGAAATTCTGGTGAGTGCATTGCGGCAAAGCTACTTGGCAGGCAAGCCGAACCTTTCCACCGAAACCAACGCGCAAACGGATGATCGGGGCGAGTATCGCTTGTTCGGCCTTTCCCCAGGACGTTACTTTGTAAGCGCGGTATTTCCCCATTGGGGTCGCTTTTCGCATGGTGATGAGCCGGAAGAGGCGCAACCCAATCAGCAGGGTTACGCAAAGATGTACTATCCCGGGACGCCGGATGCCTCAAAGGCTAGCGCTATCTCCATTAAGGAGGGTGAAGAGATCCCGTCCGTTGAGATCTTCATGCGGCAACTAGCCGTCTTCCGAGTCCGTGGACACGTTTACAACCAGATCACTCATAAAGCCGGCACGCAAACCGAAGTTTTTCTTATGCCCAAAACAAGAACCCGGGAATGGGGAGGCGAGCAGCGGACTTCAATCCAAAAGCAGGACGGCTCCTTCGAACTCGCCGACGTTTTGCCGGGATCGTACGTCTTAACCGCCATGTGGTTCGATGAAGGCAAAGCCCACGTCGCGCGCCTTCCCATCGATGTAGGCAATGCGGACGTAGATGGCGTCTCAATAGCGATCACGCCTGGTACTGATATCAGCGGACGGATCATCTGGGAAGGTACGCCAAGCCTGGAGCAAGATGAGCTTTCGATAATGGCGGAGTCGCCGGATTCGATGTTTAACTTTGACGGCGGCGCACGGGTTACTTCAGCGAATACTTTCGTGCTAAAAGGCCTGGGCGATGGAACTTATATGGCGCGTCTATGGGGCCATGGAAAGGATTGCTACATAAAGGACGTACAGTACGCCGGCTCCAGCGCGCTAGAAGACGGCTTCGCGGTGAAAGGTGGTGCGGTAGGAACGCTGGAAATCACGGTCAGTTCGCGCGGCGCGCGCGTTCAAGGCACCGTTGCCGATTTCGATGGTTTGCGTGCAGTTGGGGTACGGGTGGTGCTCGTACCCGAGCCATCACGCCGCACACAATCCACCCTGTTCAAGGAGCAAACCACCGATCAGTACGGCCATTTTGAGTTGCGAGGGATCGCGCCGGGAGACTACAAGCTTTTTAGCTGGGAGGAAGCGGAATCCGGCGCCTGGGAAGATCCCGAATTCCTGAAACCTTTCGAGGGAAAAGGCGAGAAAATCACGCTGCAAGAAGGCGATCAAAAAACGATTAATCTGACCGCCATTCGCACTAAGAGTCCTGAATCACCTAGGCCTTAGCGTTCTTAATTCGGAATCGAGAGAAACAAAGGGAGGAAAACGAATTACAGCGGCTGACGCGAAGACCGCACAAAATCCCGCAGCACCGTCACGTTCGGACCATAAGCGCCAATGCGCCCAGCATCCACCGGTAACCCCAGCGCCTCAGCGAGATCAAGGTCAACACCCGCATCGTCCAGCTCGGACAAGCTAAATCCCTGCGCCGGCAATACGCGATTAATCCCCGTCGGATACACGGGCCGCGGCGGGCGATGACGCTGCCAAGGGCGGCGCGCCAGCTCGTAAAATTGTTTCCAATCGCGTTTGTGCCAGGTCGTCATTTCGTCTTCTACTACTCTTCGACGTAATTGCTGCCCGATTGGATG
>Ga0137418_10003337_pt1 | contig 14768 bp, 14 predicted proteins | sample CZODoug3_1_2_16f_FD_122242 | JGI IMG/M metagenome (GOLD analysis project Ga0137418, IMG submission 122242) | Vadose zone soil fungal communities from Angelo Coast Range Reserve, California, USA - CZODoug3_1_2_16fungal (Hybrid Assembly) | ecosystem: Environmental > Terrestrial > Soil > Vadose... | reverse complement strand
TCGAGGAGCTCTTGACTTACCATGTGCTGGCGGACAGCGCCGCTGCGGTCTACCTGTCAAGCTGTCTAAGAGATGCGGCCGAAGAGTTCGGCGCCCGTCTGACGGACGCCGGGACACCGACGGCCTGACACGCGTTGACGCCAGCCGCCTAACGGCGCGTTGGGCTTGCCGGAAATCCGATCGACCGCGCAGGGTCGATCGGTGCCTTCACCGCATTGAGACGCTCCTGACCGCCAACTGTAGGACCGTGTGCCGGAAGCGTCAGGCCGACAGCCGCGTCTTACCCTGAGACCCGAGGCGCTGGGCGAGGCGCCGCCGGCCTTCCATCCTCTCGTCTTCGCTCATGGCTCGCACGACTTCTTCCAGCTCCGCCATTGCAAGGCCGACTCCGTGCTGGGCAGCCGCGCTGAGCCAGACGAACGCCTCGATGCGATCGACGCCCGTGCCGAGACCCTTGGCATAGCAATAGCCAAGACGTGCCTGGGATGGATAGTGACCGCCTTGCGCAGCCTGACGGTACCACTCCACGGCCTGAGCCACGTCAGCCTCCACGCCGAGCCCCTTGGTCAGAACGACCGCGCAGTTGAACTGGCCCAGCGCATCGCCCTGCTCGGCCGCCCGGCGAAACCATGATGCGGCTTCCATGGCATCGACGGCGACGCCATCCCCTTTTGCATACATCGCGCCGACGTTGTTGGCCGCGAGCGGGTTGCCCTTCTCGGCCGCGCGCAGGTACAGCTCGAAGGCGCGCGCGGCATCCTGCCCGGTGCCAAGCCCGTTGGCATACAGCGATCCCAGCCAGGCCTCTGCCTCCGCGTCGCCGCGGTCCGCCAGGGGCTCCCAGATTTCGCGTGCCTTCTCATAGTTGCGGTCGTTGAAGGCGGCTTCTCCGTCGGCGGTGGTCAGCATCGGTCACTCCTCATTGCCGCGTATGCGGTGCCATCTTGAACAGATAGACGCAGTCGAAATCGCTCGAGCTGGCCATCGGCTGAACGCCCGCGGTCTTCAGATGATCGACGAAATAATCGTAGACGGTCCGCGCCGCGCGGTGGGTCAGCAGCTGCTTGTACAGCCAGGGATCCTCGTCGGTGCGCACACCGTGCTGCCCGAACAGGGTTTGCCTGGGAGAATCGGAGATGCCGACGCACCAGTTGGAAAACGTCTCGTCGAATTCCTTGATGTAGGCGAGGAATTCGTACTTGACCTGCTGCACGCTGAGAATCATCGACCTTCCCGCTCAAGCCCGCATCAACGGTGCATTCCAGTAGGCGACATGGTGTTGTGCGATCCGCCCGATCAGCTTTTGGTTGAACAGCCAGCCGGCCCGGGTGCGTTCGGTGAGATCCGACGCCAGCGATAGCTCGATTTCCGACTGCAGCGCCTCCGCGGCCAGGGACGCCTGCTCGAGCCGCCGCCGCAGGTTTCCGCATGCAACCTCGTGCGCCGAGCGCGAAAGTTCCGGCTGGGTAAAGAAGGACAATCGCCAGAGCGTCTGGTCCATCGCGGTCGGCTGCAACACTACCACGAGCGTGGCATGGCGGGACCGGATCAAGACGAGATTCGGAAATACCCATTCGGCACTGATGTAGTTGGTGGCGCCGCCACCGCTCAGGCAGGAACGAGCCACGTCGACAATTGCCGCTCCCGCCAGCTTCCAGTTCGCCCGATGTTCCTGCCAATGGCCCTCCGGACGCACCAGATTCTCGGTCCATTCCGGACAATGCAGGGTTTGCCTGGCTCCAAGCGTCGGATCGATATTCGCGAAGATCAGTGGCCCGCAGATCTTGATTTTCACCGGCAGAAGACGCTCCGGGACGGCACCGAGAAATTGTCCCATCTGGGGCGTCATCTCGGTCAAGGATTCGCCGTTGATCACCTCGCGGTCACGGCTGAAGCCGCACGACGTATAGGAGCATTTGGTCTTCTTGCCGGTCCGGCATTGCGCCGGGATAGCGCGGCAGCCGCCGTGCTGGGCCTTGTTGAAACGCCCGATCAATCCACCGTCCGCCGATCTCTGCACATGAATGGCATGCTGGCCGATCGTGTAGGGAAGAAGATCGAGAGGATTGGCAATTTCCGGTGCCGTGCCGATACAGACCCAATCGCGCGTCCAGACCTTCTCGTTCTCGAGACGCTGGAACGCCTCGGAGGTGTAGGCGCGGCGGGGCAGGACCGTCGCCATCCCGAACGGCGCCCGGCAAGCCGAGTAGAGTTGTGGATCGAGAAAATCGACGCCTTCGTCGATAAAGACCGTATCGGGATGAGCCAACATCGTCTGCCTCGCTTCCGGACAGGGGCGGCGATCGCGCATTGGTGCTAGCGCCGCCTCCTGCCGTTTCCGCTTCGAGCTACTTTCGCGCCTTATTCATCGGCTGGTCGTAATCGGCCCGACCGCGGTGAACGATGGCCGCCGGGCTCGGCATCGGCAGCGGAGCATCTTTCATGAAGCGGTTGAGCACGTTGCCGACAAGCTTCGAGATGTTGTTGTCGCCATTGTTCCAGGGAAGCGCGCCGCAGAACGCGATCGACGAGAACGCAAAGGAGGCGCCGCCGTTCGGGGTTTCGTGATACGCGATATCCGAGCGAACGCGCGGATGTTGCGTGCCGTCGAGCCCCTGCTGATTGAAGCCGTAATCCTCCATCACAAGCAGGTAGCCTTCGGTATGCCGTCCGGCCGAGGTCGCGACAACGAGCGTGTGCGGCGGGCTGCCAAGCATGGTGTCGACGATGTCGAGCTCGGTGCCGGCCGCGCCGCCGCCGACAAGACCGAAATTGCCGAGCTTCTCGTCGTAGGTGATGCCTTCGAAGGCCCAGGCCACGCGTTCGTCGTTGCTTTCCGGCGTACGGGAGTAGTAGGTCGAAATATCGAAACCTTCCGACGACATGCCGGTGCCCGCGATCGTGTGCAGATAGCGGCCCCGGAAACGCCACATGCCGCCGAGTTCGCCCGTGCCCTGGTGATAGTACTCGCCGGGATCGGCCCGCCAAGTGCGGATGCCGGACTCGCATCGCCTCATCTCGGTGACGATGCCGCGACCCAGGCCATCATAGCCGGGATGGTAGGAGTGCACCCAATACCAGCCGTCGGCGCCCATATACATAAAGCGGCCGCCACGCTGCATGTAGTTGTGGAGCGCATCGAGCTGGGGTCCGCTGTTGTGCTCGGGATGCGAACCCGTGATGATGACGTTGTACTTTTCAAGCCGCGCGAGGCCGTCATAGGTGACGTCCTCGTCGGTAATGATGTCGTACTCGTAGCCCTTCTTCTCCAGCCAGTAGATCATGTGCAGGTCGGCCGGATATTGCCACGGCGCCTGCGCCAGGAAGTGATCGTATTTCGGCCGGATGCTGAGAATCGGCCGCAACCGCGACGACAGGCAGAGACCGCTGCCGTCGGTGTGGGTATCGTAGATCGATCCGCCGTATTCACGATGTTCCGACAGGAACATGTTCTGCTGCTGCATGATCGGCACGCGATAGACCAGCAGCTCGGCGCCGCCGGCATTATTGGCGAGATGCTCGTTGGCATAAGCCATGTAACTGATGGTCGGGACCATGAAGGCGATCTTCGCGGTCTCCTCGCCGACCCGCGGCACCACCCAGAACGGGATGTAGTCCTCTCCGCCGTCCTTCGAGGTCAGCTTCGCGGCGTAGAACTTGCTGCTGGTGCCCTTCGGCACCGTCCATTCGAAACTGGTGGCCCAGCGCGCGTCGTCGATGTCGTCGTCGTGGAAATGAATGGCGCCATATTGTTCGGGCGCGGTCTTCCAGTCGAACACCTGGCCTTCCCAATTGTAGCCGGTCATGGCCCGGGTCGGGCAATTGACGATGGTGGCGTGGAACAGATATGGCCCCTTGTCTTTTCCGGCGAGGGTGTTGATGCCGTCGGAAAAGTCCCATGAGGCAACGATCGCCTCGGAGAGTTTGCCGGTCGGACCGGAATTGCGCCGCTCGCTGAGCCCCGGCTGCGCGCCGAGCTTCATCGTCTCGATCTCGAGCCGGCTCAAGGCACGGTTCGCGATCCGCGGACTGTCGATCTTGCCGTTGTAGTGCCCCTTGATGAGGGTGCCGGCCGGCATCGACGCCTTGGCCTGCGGCGCGTCGCTCAACGCGCCGCAATAGCCCGCGATCACCGTCGGTGTGCCCGGCGTATAGGCCAGTTTGGTGGCGAGCTTCTTCGTTACCGGCTCTATCTCCGGATCGAGCGCGTAGACGATCTGCGGCTCGTGATAGAGAACGGCTTCGCCGGTCTTGGCGTCGAACGATGCCGCCACGAAGTGCCAGGCATGATCGCGCAGCGGCGCGCCGGTGCTGATGACCTGATCGTTGATGCGGAATTCGACACATCCATCCTCATTGATGAAGAGGCCGTATCCCTTGCCATCATGCCATTTCGTGACCAGACCCTGCGCACCGTGCTTCCAGTATTTGGGATGCGTCTTCGGCGTGGTTGGCCAGATCCAGCATTGCAGCGTCACGCTTTCAACGCAGAACTGTGGCTTGTCGACCACGAAGCCATAGGAACCGCTGTAAATCTCCTGCTTCATGCCCTTGTAGGTACCGTCGCACGAGGCCTTGATCGATTCCTCGATGAATCCCGGGCCGCGCGGATTGGTGTCGGCGTGAATCATCTTGACGATTTCCGCCTGGTATTCGGCGGGCCCGTCGCAATTGACAAGAAACTTGATCGTATCCCCCGGGTGGACGCTGAACTTGTCCGCATAGCCCGTAATCTTCATCCACGTCATGATTGTGCCCTCAAGCGTTTACTTTACTTTTCTCGTTAAAAAATCAGGTCACGGTCCACATATCGTCGCGGCGCTTCCACCCCTCGCGGAAGTGCTCCGGGAAACCGTCGGTTTCCGCGAACTCCTCCAGCCGCATCAGGAAGATGTCGTGCTGGGGATCCTGCTCGTTGTCATAGACCTTGTCGGTGACGAATTCCGGCGGTACGCCGCGAATGCCCGAGAGCCGCGCGATGCGCCATTCCTTTTCGATCTTGGTGCAGACGACGACGAGCTTGCCCTTCGCCGGCTGGGCACGCATGCGCAGGAGAACGCGGTTGAGCTGGAAGTCCTCGTGGATACCGCCTGTCACCGTGGTGGTATCGCCGGGCGTTGCGCATTTGAGCACGCTATTGCCGGCTACTCCCTTCATGGAATCGATGCACTCCTTGTGCTCATCGATCATGCGCTGCGCATCGGGGGAAGACTTCCGGGGGATCGGAATCATTGGCTTGCTCCATACTGGCTAGATGGTGAGGTATTTGTGGATCACGTTGTCGGTGAGTTCGGCCATCGGTCCGTTTGTGACCACGCGTCCGTTATCGACCATGAGGAACGCGTCTCCGAGCCGTCTGGCCACCCGGATGTGCTGTTCGGTCAAGAGAAGCGTGATGCCGAGCTTGCGATTGAGGGTAAGCAAGGTCTCGCCGATCTCGTGCACGATATTCGGCTGGATGCCTTCGGTCGGCTCGTCGAGCAGGAGAATCTTCGGATCGACGGCAAGCGCACGGGCGATCGCGAGCTGCTGTTTTTGTCCGCCGGACAGGAGACCTGCCCGGCGGTCGAGACTAAGCTTCAGATCGGGGAACATCTGGAGGCAGATCTCGGGTATCTCCGGGCGACCGTCGTGGCGCGCGAAAGTCCCCAGGAGAATGTTTTCCCGGACGGTGAATTCCGAAAGAATTCCCCGCCCCTGCGGAACGTAGCCAATCCCAAGCTTTGCTCGGAGATAGGTGGGGGAGGAATTGATGTTGTGCCCTTCGATGACGATATCGCCGACGGAACGGTCGGTCAGCCCCATGATCGTCCGCATCAGGGTGGTCTTGCCGACACCGTTGCGGCCCAGCACGCAAAGGCACTTGCCTTCCTCAACCCCGAACGAAAAGTCCTTCAGAATCGGCGTTTTGCCGTAATAGGAGGTTACGCGATCCATCGACAACAGCATGGTCACGCCTCCTCCGTCTCGCCGAGATAGACTTCGCGGACGCGCTCATTGGCCTCGATCTCGCTGATCGGTCCCTGTGCCAGCAGGCTGCCCATATGCATCACCGTGACGACGTCGGCGATTTCGCGGACGAACGCCATGTCGTGCTCCACGACCAAAAGCGTATTGGTGCGCTTCAGGTTGTTGAGGATCGCCACGGTCTTCCCGATCTCGGCCTCGGTCATGCCGGCGACAGGCTCGTCCAGAAGCAGAAGCCGCGGATTCTGCATCAGCACCATCCCGATCTCGAGCCACTGGGTTTCGCCGTGCGACAGAATCCCCGCCTCGGCATTCAGCCGTCCGGAAAGTCCTGTGAGTGTCAAAACCTCGTCCAGCTTTCCCGCGAAGAGCGGCTCCCTGAACCGAAACATGTTCTTCAACGGATGGGTGCTGCGGCTGAAGGCGACTTCGAGATTCTGATGGACCGTCAGGTCGCGGAACACGGCCGGCACCTGGAACTTGCGGCCGATGCCGCGCCGCGCGATCTCGTGCTCGTCCAGGCCGGTGATATCATCCTCGCAGAACAGGATCCGGCCCGAGGTCGGCTTCTGCCGACCGGTGATGAGGTCCATCGTCGTGGTCTTGCCGGCGCCGTTCGGGCCGACCAGGCAGCACAATGTCAACTCCACAAGCTCCATGCTGAAATCGTTGATCACCGCGACGGTATCGAAGCTCTTGCAGAGGTTATGGATCTCGAGAAAGCCCATGATCGTGCCCCTATTCGCCCGGTTGCGGAAAGAGACGATGGGCCGAGACGCCGTTGCCGTCGGTCTTCGAACCAACCGAAATGCGCGCCAGGGCGCTCTCCAGCAAACCGATCAGTCCCTTCGGCAGGAAGCGGACCACCAGGATGAAGAAGGCGCCGAGCACCAACAGCCAGGTGTTGAGGAACGTGTCGCCCAGATAGCTCTGCGCCGACTGGATCAGGAACGCGCCGAGAATGGACCCGATCAGCGACATCCGCCCGCCGATGCCGGCCCAGATTACCATCGAAAGGCTGAAGGTGGTGTCGAACTGCGCGGGCGAGACATATTGGGTCAACATAACCCAGCAGCAGCCCGCCACCGCAGCGAAGAAGCCGGAGACGGTATAGATCGCCGTCTCGTAACCTGCGACGTTGTAGCCGAGAAAGCGCACGCGCTCGGCGTCGTTGCGAATGGCCTGCACGACGAGACCGAACCGGCTGCGGGTCATCAGCTTGGCCGCTACCGTCGCAGCGACCAGCAGGGCGAGCACCAGCCAGTAGGCGCCGGCGCTGTAGGGGTCGATCGCGAAATCGCCGATCCTCAGGGGCGCCGGCGGCGTGATCCCGTTGACGCCGTTGGTGTAGGGCTGAATGTCGAGGATCAACGTGTACCATGCACTCAACATCGCGAGCGTCATGATCGCAAAGAACGGCCCCGACACCCTGGCGCGAAACATGAGACTGCCGAAGATCGCGCAGAACAGTGTCGGCACCACCAGGGAAAGCACGATGCCGACCGCCGTATTGCCGAACGGCACCCAGAGCCCCGGCAGATGATCGAGACTATTGTTGAGCATGAAGGGCGGCATCGGATTCGACGCATCCTGCGACTGCATCTGCATGGTCATGGCCATACCGTACGCGCCGAGACCGAAAGGGATGCCCTGCCCGAGATTGAGAATGCCGCCGAACCCCCAGCACAGGCTGATCGACAGCGCGAGCATACCGAACACGCCGTAGGTCGCGAGCTGATTGAGCAGGAACCCGTCGCTTACCGCCAGCGGCACCACCGCGAGGACCACGAAGAACACCAGATAAGCGAGCCATTGGGCGCTCACCTTGTGATAAAGATTCATTTTCTTCCCGTCCCTTCCCGATCAGGTACCGATGCCGCTAGCGACGCTTTGCAGCCGGCGTGAATAGCCCCTGAGGTCGTATCCGCAGGAACACCACAATCAGCACGAACAGAACGAATCGAGCGAAGGTGTCGTTGGTGAAATAGGCGAAGATCGATTGCAGCTCGCCCGTTGCGCCACCCGCGGCCACGCTGCCGGCAAGCGTTCCACCGCCGACCACGACGACCAGAAAGGCCTGCACGACGTAAGCCGTCCCCATCGTCGGAAGGACGATGTTGAGGACGCCGAACAGCGAGCCCGCGAGTCCAGCGAGCCCCGCACCGAGCGCAAAGGTCAACATGTAGATGCGGTCGGCATTCACTCCGAAGGACGCAGCCATCTCCTTATCCTGCATGACGGCGCGCACCTGAACGCCAAACCGTGTGCGATAAAACAGCGCCCACAACGCTGCGACTATCGCCATCGTCACGAGCAGCACGACGAGACGGAACACCGAGATGTTCACGAAAGCGAACTGAATGTTGCTGGAAAAGATCGGCGGCACCGCGATATATTTCGGATCGCTGCCGAAGATCAGCCTTACGCCTTGCATCAGCACGAGCGATACGCCGAAGGTGGCGAGCAGCGTATCCAGCGGTCGCTTGTACAGATAGCGGATCAGGCCCCGTTCGAGCACCAGCCCCACCGCCGCGACGATCAGGAAGGAAGCGGGAACGCAGAGTACAAACGGCAGCTCCAGGAAGTTCTGCAGCATATAGGAGCTGTACGCGCCCAGCATGATGAATTCTCCATGCGCCATGTTGATGACGCCAGCCGCGCCATAAATGATCGTGAGCCCCAGCGCCGCAATCAGCCATATGCTGGCGATGCTGATTCCGAGGATGAGCGCATTGATGAATGCGCTCCATTCGAAGGACGTGAAGAACGAGCCGATCGCCATTATTCGCTCCGTCGCAAGCCGCTTGCTGGCCGTGATGCCACGTCGTGGCATCACGGCCAGGACTCAGATCACGCTCTTCAGATCACGCTCTTGCGCACCTTGCCGTCCGCAGCCTTCAGACCATCGGCGGTGCATTTGCCGAGATCGGGGTAAATCGAATAAGGATCCGGTGCGACGTGCTCGGCCGAAGACTTGACGATCTTGAAGCTGCCGTCGGCTTGGCACTGACCGATCTTCGGCTTCAGCCAGGTGTTGAAGTTCTGGTCGTCGATCCAGATCAAACCTTCCGGAGAGACCGCATCCTCGATGCGGACGCCGCCGCTGTGGTCCCGGATCGAGCGCGGCGTCACCGCTTCGATGCCACCGGCCGCGATCGCCTTTTCGAGGCCGGCCTTGAACACGTAGGCGGAAAGGTAGGTTTCCTCCATGTTGTAATGGGTCGTGCCGTTCTTACCGTATTTGCTCTTGAGGAAACCTTCGACGAACTTGTGGTTGGTCGGATTGTCGAGACCCTGGAAGTAAGGCGCGGACAGGAAATGACCGGCGCCGAACTCGTTGCCCATCGCGCGGGTTTCGATCTCACCGGTCGTCAGTGAGGCGATCGGCATCGAGTCCACCTTGAAGCCTTCCTGCTTGAACTGCTTGTGGAAGGCGATATCGGACGCCCCCACCACGGTGGAGAAGATGAAGGAAGGCTTCGCTTCGCGGATCTTGTTCAGCACCGGTCCGAATTCCGAGCCGCCGAGCGGGATGTATTCCTCGCCCAGCAACTCGCCACCGGCTTTCTCCAGCCAGACCTTGGCGTTCTTGTTCGACTCCTTCGGCCACACATAGTTGGAGCCGACAAAGAACACCTTCTTGCCGAACTGCTGGACCATGAAGGGAATGAGATCCTTGGAGTGCTGGTTGGCCAGCGGCCCGGTGCAGATCGTGTTCTGGGTGCACTCTGCGCCCTCATAGCAGGTCGGGTAGTAAAGCAGATGGTTCTGCGCCATCACGGTGGGCAGGATCGCCTTGCGGCTCGCCGATGTGTAGCAGCCAAAGATCGCGACCACGCGGTTGCGGAGGATCAGCTCCTTGGTTTTTTCCGAGTAGACGTTGAAATCGGACTTGGCGTCGACAATGACCGGCTCGATCGGCGAGCCAGCGATGCCGCCGGCCTTGTTGATCTCGTCAATCGCATATTGCATGACGAGCGTAGAGTCCTCCTCTGGCACGGCCAGGCCCCCGGAGAGCGAAAACAGCAGCCCGATCTTGATCGGCTCGCCCTTCTTCAGCCACGACTGCGCGCCCCATGCCTGATTAATGCTCTTCACGAACCCGTATGGCGCTGCGACGGCGGCTGCTGCGCCAAGAGTTGCAGCCTTCATGAATGATCGACGATCTGCCTGCATAACAACCTCTCTCCAGTCGCTTTTCTTGGTACGAAATCTATTTTCTAACGATACAGCGGGTAAATCTTTTCTCAAGAGTAAAAATTGTGCACTGCGAATAACATGGGCTGAGCGCAGGTGCTGATGACCGGAGAGCAAGTTCGAACGACGTCACCTGTTCGTCACCTGTTGATGTGTCTCTGTCGAGCCGCAACTCTAACTCGCCGGGAGCATCGATACAGATCGAACGCCCCGCAGACGCACGTCGCGCACCGCTTGGACAATTTTTGTTGTCGGCCTCTCGCGCCGTCGTGTTACGACTTGCGCGTACAGACAGGAAAGCAAGTGATGAAGAGAAAGGGTCCGGCGGACGCGCAGCAAGCTGTCGGCGACAAGAACGAATACCGCACGGGTTCGAACGCTCCGGTCGAAGCCAATCGAGGTCTTGAACGCGCACTCGGCGCTAAAATCAGAGACGCTCGTCGCGAACTGGATCTTTCGGTTCTCGATCTCTCCAGTGCAGCGAATATCTCCGCAGGCATGCTTTCGAAGATCGAAAATGGGCAGATTTCGCCGTCACTTTCCACACTTCAATCGATCGCGAACGCACTCGCCATTCCCCTCAGCCTGTTGTTTGCGGCATCCGAAGAACGCCGCGACTGTTCATTCGTCCGCGACAAACAGGGCGTCGTGATCGAGCGTCGCGGCACCAAGGTGGGTCACGTCTATCAGTTGCTCGGACATGTGAACGGCGACGATGTCGTCGTCGAACCTTATCTCATCGAGATCAAGGAAGAAGCCGAGACCTATACCGGCTTTCAGCACGCCGGCACCGAATTCATCTATATGCTTACCGGCGAGGTCGTCTATCGCCACGGCAGCAAGAACTATCGGCTGCGACCGGGCGACTCCATGCTGTTCGATTCCGGTGCGCTACATGGGCCTGAATTGCTGGTGAAGCGGCCCATGACGTACCTCTCGGTGATCATCTATCCGCGACGCCGGGCCTAATCTTGCCGCATGCCTGCTCGTTTTCTTATTAGGAAACGTTCTTTTTCCAACACCTGAAGTGGAAGTTTTTGTGCAGCCGGGCGAGGCGACATTTCACCGCCATTAGCTCTTCAGCTCTTCGCTCTGGATCGAGGCTCCCGAGGGCTGGGACATGACGGCTCTCGAGGATGCTGCCCGCCAAGGCGATGGAGATGAGATCGCTTGGGGTGCCGTGCCGGGCGCTCGCCGTAATCGTTCGCGACACGACGTCACACTTCTGCGCGGCTCACACCGCCATCTGCGCGGTGCACGAACCTCCCTGTCATCTGTGCCGCGCAAGCGCACGGCAATAAAGCTGCGGGGAGCCCCGCAACTCGGGCGCTGCCGTCGTCACTTAGTCGGCGCATCCGATTCTAACCATCCGATCATCTGCCGGCGCTGCAACCAGATGGAGTGGCCTGTTTTCCTTTAAAGAAACTGTTATTCTCATTGGTTGACTTATGCAACGGCTCTGCTCTAGTCTTTTTCCGCCGGAACCAAGCGCGAATGCATTCGAACGCGCGACAGCGTCGCGTTGTTTGGCATCTCACACGACAGGAGTTTGCGATGAGTGGTGAACGAAAGCCGGCCGCGACCATCCGTCCGGTGTCGCGACGCAAGGCGCTGAAAATCGCGGCGGGCTCTGCCGCAGCCGCAGTTGCCGGACTCGCGGCACCTGGAGTGATCGCCGCCGGCAAAGACAAGATATTGATCGGCGTTCCGTCTTCTCTCTCTACTCCCTACGGAGTGGCCGACGACACTGATCATCTGAATGGCACCAATTTGGCCGTTGAAGAAATCAATGCGGCCGGTGGCGTACTTGGGCGTGAGATCGAGCTTTTCGTGCCGGACGTCGACAAGCTGAATCCCGAAAGCTGCCGCCAAGCCATCGCTGCCTGCATCGACAAGAAGGTGCTCGCGATCTCCAACGCCTTCCTGTTCGCCCCGATTCCGGCGATGGACGAATCCGCCAAGTACAAATGCCCTTATTTGCAGGGCAACACGCAGCGCAATGCGACGATCGCCTACAAGGCGGACCCAAAGAGGTATAGCCACGTGCTCCAAACCGACCCTTCGGAGGTCAACTACGGTTGGACTTACCCGCTTTGGCTAACGAAGATGGAGCAAACCGGGGTTTGGAAGCCCAAGAACCGCAAGATCCACATTGTCGCCGAGCAAGTGGGCTATTGTCAGACGATCCTCAAGGCGGCTCGGGAGTCCATCCCGAAATACAATTTCGAGCTCGCGGCCGTGACCGACATCCAGTACCCGGTCAACGATTGGAGCCCGGTCATTCAGAAACTCAAGGAAGTGGATGCTGGGGCCATCATGATCGACCACTGGGTCGCGGCCGAATACGCGGCCTTCTGCAAACAATTCGCTGCAGACCCTGTGCCCGGCGCAATCGTCTATTTGCAATATGGACCTTCGCAGCCTGAATTTCTCGAACTCGGTGGATCGGCAACCGAAGGCTTTTGCTGGAGCACGGTGCTAGGAGTTTACGGCGACACAACGGGACAAGACTTCCGCGCAAAATATCTCAAGCGCTTCCCGAAATTCGTCGGCAACATGGGCCTTGTCTATACCGGCAACGGCTATGACATCGTCCAGTACCTCAAGCGCTCGTGGGAAGCGACGAAAAAGCCGGAAGATTTCGAGGCTAATTGCAAGTGGATTCGCGAAAATCCCTATCGCGGCGTCTGCGGCATGATGAACATGAACAATGAATTCCAGGAAGCGCGACATTTCCCGGACAATGGCTTTGGCAATCAAGCGGGCGAGCTGGAAAAGGGAATGAGCCAGCTTTACGTGCAAGTACAAGACGGTCACCACAAGATCATATGGCCCAACGAAATTGCCGAATCCAAGCTTCGTCCATCACCTTGGTGGTGAGCAGAAGGCCCAGGGGTCATGCCGGAGACGCCGTACTTCTCTTGCGAAGACCTGTCGCTGGATCTGGGTGGCCGCGAAGTGCTGAGGAATATCTCTCTCGAGCTTCGTGAGGGCGAGGTCCTCGGTATTATCGGACCAAACGGCGCCGGGAAGACCAGCCTCCTCGAAATCCTCTCCGGGCGTTATCGCCCCAAGTCCGGCAAGGTTTATTTCGGGGGACAGGACATCAACGAGCTGTCCCTCTTCGAGCGCGCGCGGCTTGGTATCGGGCGCACCTATCAAACACCGATTGTGCCCGAAGAACTGACCGTGGGTGAGACGATGAAGGCGGCTCGCCAAGCCTTCCGCCCTTTGCTTACTCGCTTCGACGCCGAATACAGTGCCAATCTTGTTCACTTCCGCGTACCCTACGACCGGCCGACGATCAGCCTGAAAACCTTCGAACGGCGCAAGCTTTTGATGGCCTGTTTGCTGATGCGCCAGCCCAAGGTTCTCCTGATGGATGAGCCTGCTGCCGGGCTCATCAACGCCGAGATCGACGAAATCGACCAGATCCTGCGGATGTTGTCCAAGGAGATGAATGTTGCGGTTCTGATCGTCGAGCACCGCATAGAACTCCTCGAATCCATTGCAGACCGGGTGATTGTGATGGATGCCGGCGAGATCATTGCACGTGGTGAACTCGCGGAGATCATCGACAGCCCCGCCGTCCGCGCGGCTTATTTCGAGACGCAGCGAGCAGGGTGATGACCGAAGTTCTGAGAATTGAGGGTCTTTCTGCCGGTTATGGGCCCTTGAGGGTTATTCACGACCTCGATCTTGTTATCCATCCGGGCGAGAGGGTTGGTATCGTTGGACTCAACGGTCATGGAAAGACGACGCTCTTTTACGCTATTGCCGGACTTACTGGCTGGCAACGCGGATCCATCCTTCTCAACGGCAAGCAGATCGGACGAACCCGCAGCCAGGGCCCGGGGCGCTATACCCACCAGATCGTTCGCCAAGGCTTGGCCATCATGCCGCAGGGAGATGAGATCTTCCAGGGGCTTACCGTAGAAGAACATCTGGACTCCGGCGCCTTCACACCCGAGGCCTGGCGAACCCGTAAAGAGCGCAAGGAGCGGGTGCTGAACATTTTCGAGCCTTTGCGGAAACTCATGAAGACGCCGGTCGGACGACTCTCCGGCGGCGAGCGCCGAATGGTGTCGATCGGCCGAGGCCTCATGACCGACGCAAAGCTTTACCTGTCAGATGAGCCATCGCTTGGGCTCGCACCGAAACTCGGCATAGCCGTGATGCAAGCCCTTCTTGCAATCGACCTCAAGGACAGCGCGATGTTCATTGCCGAGCAGAACGTCGCCCTTCTCGAGGGCAAGGTTGATCGCATCATTGGAATGCACGCGGGCAAGCTGAAGGGTGAGGCCTCGTCGTCATTTCGTCTGTCAGGCAACCATTGATGGACATCGCCTTCGTCATCATCAACGCCATAACGGTCGCCGCAATCTATGGCCTGATAGCAATCGCGGTTTCAATCACATGGTCGAGTCTCGGGCTTGTCAACCTCGCCTACGGGTTCATCTTCTCCTTTGCTGGCTATGCGGCCTGGATGGTTGCGACGCGGATGCCCACGAGCCCGTTTCTGATCGCCGGTACGGGCATCCTCGCCGGAGCAGTTGCCGGAATCATCATCTGCCTCCTCGTTTTTATTCCCCTCCATGACAAGC
>Ga0137418_10003334_pt1 | contig 14774 bp, 7 predicted proteins | sample CZODoug3_1_2_16f_FD_122242 | JGI IMG/M metagenome (GOLD analysis project Ga0137418, IMG submission 122242) | Vadose zone soil fungal communities from Angelo Coast Range Reserve, California, USA - CZODoug3_1_2_16fungal (Hybrid Assembly) | ecosystem: Environmental > Terrestrial > Soil > Vadose... | reverse complement strand
TATAATCCACGCACGTTGATGAAGCTTCGCGAGGCGGTGGGCGAGGAAATCGGGGCGAACTGCGACCTGAGCCATTTATTCTGGCAGGGCTGCGATCCGGTGGAAGTGATTCATTTCCTTGGGAAGCAGAAAGCGGTTTTCCACGCGCATATGAAGGATACGGTGCTGTTTCCGGAGAACGTCGAGAAATACGGCCTGCTGAATTTTGCGTCACAGCTGGCAGACCTGCCGCAAGCCTCGGAGACATTTCGCGCGGTGGGTTACGGCCACGGCGCGAGCTTGTGGAAGTCTGTGGTGAAGGCCTATATGGATATTGGATATGAGGGCATTTTGAGCATAGAGAATGAAGATCCAATTTTGCCGGGCGCAGTGGGTGTGGAACGCGCTGCGTGGGTGCTGAAGAATGTGCGCAGCGAACTGCTCGGTTCGTAGAACAAGTTTATAGGGAGATAGCATGGCTCAAGTTACGCGTTCGCCGAAAACTTATGATGTTTGCGTGATTGGTTCCGGCGCGGGCGGCGGCATGGCGGCCAAAGTTCTTACGGAAGGCGGCCTGAATGTCGCGCTGCTGGAGGCCGGTCCACAGGTTTACCCGGAGAAGGATTTCAAAATGCTGATGTGGCCGTACGACGCGCCCCATCGCGGCGCAGGCGTCGGCGGATCCGCGCTCGAAAATTTCGGCGAATTTCTAGCTCCCAATGGAGCTTGGGACATTGCCGGTGAGCCCTATACTTCGGTGCCCGGAGCGGATTTCCAGTGGTTCCGTTCGCGGATCGTGGGCGGCCGCACAAATCATTGGGGGCGCATTGCGCTACGCTTCGCTCCCGTGGACTTTCAATCGTATACGCGAGATTCGCTGGGAGCGGACTGGCCGATTAGTTACCAGGATTTGGCGCCGTATTACGACAAAGTGGAATCGTACATCGGCGTTTTTGGCACGAAGGAAAACGTGTCCAGTGCGCCCGACGGCGTTTTTCTCCCGCCACCCAAGCCGCGCTGTCACGAATTGATCGTAAAGAAGGCCTGCGACAAGCTCAACATTATTTGCATTCCATCGCGGCTGGCCATTCTGACGCGCTCAGTTAATGGACGATTGCCTTGCCACTATTGTGGTCAATGCGGGCGCGGTTGCATTACAGCTTCCAATTTTAGCTCCAGCCAGGTCCTAATCCCTCCGGCGATGGCCACCGGCAAACTCACGCTGATTACCGGGGCGATGGCGCGCGAAATTCTCGTCGGCAAGGATGGTAAGGCCGAAGGAATTTCTTACATCGATAAAACTACGCGTACGGAAAAGCGTATCAGCGCGCGTGCTGTCGTGGTGGCTGCGAGCGCGTGCGAATCGGCCCGGCTGCTGCTCAACTCGAAATCCTCCCTGTTTCCGGATGGCGTAGCGAATTCTTCGGGCACGGTTGGCAGGTACCTGACGGACTCGGTTGGCAGCGATGGCTGGGGCGAATTTCCCTATCTCGACAAAATGCCGCCGCACAATCACGACGGCGTGGGCGGAATGCACATGTACGTTCCGTGGTGGAAATTCGATCGCACGAACGATTTCCCGCGTGGCTATCACATCGAGATTTGGGGTGGGCGTGATATGCCGGGCGTGGGAATGTTCGATGGGCTGTGCCACCGCGAGGAAGGATATGGCGCCGGGCTGAAGCAGCGAGCCCGGAAAGTCTATGGCACCAGCATCGGATTCTCTGGCCGTGGCGAGATGATTCCGAATCCGGATACGTATTGCGAAATCGATCCGGACGTCATCGATCAATGGGGCATTCCGGTGCTGCGCTTTCACTTCAAATTTACTGACTACGAGTTGCGGCAGGCACAAGACATGCAGCAAACTTTCCGTGCGATTGTCGAGGCGGCCGGCGGGGAATACCGCACTAAGACGAAGATCGATGGGAAGTATCCGTTTGGCATTCAAGCGGGCGGGAAAATCATTCACGAGGTGGGCACCGCGCGAATGGGTGCGGATCCGAAGACTTCCGTTTTGAATGGTTACTGTCAGGCGCACGATGTGAAGAACCTATTCGTCACCGATGGCGCTTCGCTGGTTACCAATCCCGACAAGAATCCCACCCTAACGATTATGGCGCTGTCCTGGCGGGCATCGGAATACCTGCTGGCCGAAGCGCAAAAAGGAAACATCTAATGAGTTCACAAAGTTTAACGCGACGCGACATTTTAAAGACGTTGGCGATGGGTGCGGTGGGCGGGTCGGTGTTGCAGGTCATTCCTGCTAAAGCCGCGGAATTCGCGCACCAAGCAGTCCGCAAAGAAAAGGCTGCATCGGTGGCAGGAAAATACACGCCGAAATATTTTTCCGCACACCAATACGAGACGCTCAATGCACTATGCGATGCCATCATTCCAAAGGACGATCATTCCGGTGGAGCAGTTGAGGCGGGCGCGCCGGAATTTATCGATTTACTGACCAGCGAGAATGAAAAGTATCAGTTGCGGCTCGGCGGCGGGTTGGTTTGGCTGGATAGCTATTGCGCCGATCGCTATGCGAAATCGTTTCTGGAGTGTGCTCCTGAACAACGAACTCAGATATTAGATCTGATCGCCTATCGAAAGAACGCAAAGGCAGACGCGTCTCTCAGCCAGGGCGTTGCCTTTTTTGCGTTTCTGCGCAAGATGACTTGCGATGGTTTCTACACTAGTAAAATCGGTATCGCGGATTTGCAATATATCGGGAACACGTCAGTGCGTGAATTCCCCGGGTGCCCGTCCGTCCCAGGCGTCAACACGTAAACGCATGGACTGCCTGGCTTAAAAGCGCAGTTTAGCCAGGTAGTCGTAGCTGATTTTCAAATCGTCGAACGGCGATTTGGGCTCGTCATTTTCGACAAAGTAGTGCTGTATTCCGCCCTTGCTTGATTGCGCGAAGACGCGCTTGAAATCCACATCACCTTGCCCGGGATCGGCAACGTGCCCTGCTTTCGACGTCGGGCCGGTGGCACCGTCGTAATCATTGGCCGGCGCTTTCGTCGAGAAATCTTTTACATGCACGAGCGGGAAACGACCTGGATAACGATTGAAATATTCCACCGGATCGCGGCTGGCGACGGTCATCCAGCAGAGGTCCATTTCCATCTTCACCAGTTTCGGATCGGTCTCTGCAAGCAAAAAATCGTAAGGCAGCTTGCCGCCCAACGCTTCGGAAGGCTCGAACTCGAAAGCGTGATTGTGATAGGCAAACTGAATGCCGGCTTTCTGCGCTGCTTCGCCTGCTTGATTGAAGAGTGCGGCGGCGCGTTTCCAGCCATCGGGCTCTTTGCGTTGCGGGATTTCTATCCATGGGCACACCACGAACTTGTGCCCCATGACGTGCGCGGCTTCGAGCGTCTCCGGCCATTTTTTCTCAACGGTTTCGTATGACACATGCTCGGAGGGAGAAGTGAGCTTGTTGCTGTCCAGGATCTTACGCACATCCTGCGGCGATTTGTCGAAATAGCCGGCAAACTCCACTTCCTTGTAGCCGAGCTGCGCCACCTTAGCGATGGTGCCGTCGAAATCGTTTTTCATGAGATCGCGCACGGTGTAAAGCTGGAGACCAATGCGGTCGATCTGATGTCTTTCCGCGGCCCACGCAGGACGCGAGGCGGCCAGTGCAGCAGCCATGGATGTCCCAATAAAAGTTCGTCGATTCATGCCGCGAATTGTACTCCTTTTGCGGAAATCGGGCGAGAGTCTACACAAAAAAGGCGGCGTTCCGGAGAACGCCGCCTTTTTCTCGGCTGGTGAGGGTTAGAAGTAAAAACGCAAGCCGAACTGCATGCGTCGTGGCGCGTGAGCGCTGGTAAGGTGCATGAAATCGGAGTTGCCCAGGGCCGAACTGATCGAGCCCGTGCCATTGCCAAACTGAGTGTGGTTAAACACGTTGAACGTCTCCCACTTAAAGTCAAAACCGGACCTTTCATTGATCGCGAATCGTTTGGAAAGGCCGAAGTCAAAGTTAAGGCGACCAGGCAGATACAAAGTGTTGCGTCCGACATTGCCGAACGTGAGTCCGGTGGGTACGGCGAATGCCGCGGGATTGAAAAAGAGCGGTCCAAACGTACCAGGCTCCTGGGTCGAGCTGAAACCGGAATGCGGGTCACTTACCAAGTCAGGTCGGGAGCCGGCGGTGGCCACACCGTTACCAACTCCAGCGTTGTCGCCAAAATCGGTGCCGTTCGTTACGGTGAACGGGGTTCCTGTTTGCGCGATGGTTATGCCGGAGATCTGCCACCCCCCCAACACTTTGTGCGTCAGGCCTGCACCTTTGAAGAATGGAAGCGCATAGATGTAGCTGATGGCCATGCTATGCCGCTGATCGAAAGTGGAGTTCCCCCGGTTTCCGCGGATATCGAAGGAATTGACGAAGTTGTTGTCGAATCGGTCAGAAGAGTCGTCAATAGAGTGACTGTAGGTATACGCGAGGCTCAACGTGAGGTCGCCCACGGTGCGCCGCCCTGAAAACTGCAGGGCGTGGTAGACGGAGTTCGCGCTGTCCTGAAGCCGAGAGATATCACCGACACCCGGGAAGGCGGTACGCTGGGAGTCGGCATTTCCTCCGCAGGCTACCCCCAGATTTATCGCTGCCTGTCCAGTGATGGCGACACCGCTTGGAGTCGTCAGCGTTCCGCAGTCGTCGTGGCCATTGGCGCCGATAGCCTCACCTGGCTGGTACGGATTCGCCGAGGCAGGCACGGGGAGGAGTTGATTGAGGTCGTTGAGCATCGTTAGATGCGTTCCTTTGCTGCCCACGTAAGAAGCCGTGGCCACTATATGGAAGGGGAGCTCCCTCTGGACATCCAGATGCCACTGTTGGACATACGGCCAAATCGCTTTATTGGGTATCGAGTTGACGGCCAGTGGGAAAAGCAGTCCTCCGCCGACGCTGCCATAACCTGGAATATTGAATTGCTTCGCAGTTAAGACGAGCGGCGGTGAGCCTTCAAGCGATTCCGTATTGCCCTCGTTGCCGTTAGTGTGCTCGAAGAAAACGCCATATCCCCCGCGGATGGCCATTTTGCCGTCGCCTTTGGGATCCCAGGCAAAGCCGATTCGCGGGGCAGGATTAAACAGATGTCCTTTGAGACAGCCAGCGGGCGACGAAGCTCCCACACTTGAAGGGTATCCAGGCAAAGGCGTGACATCTCCGCCCTTTCCTCCGCATTGGACCATTCCATTCAGTGGGTTCCCAGTTCCAGGAATCAGCGATCCGTCGGTGGCCGTTCCGCTGGTGTCAATCGTGGGCTGATTGGCAGGATTGAAGGCACTGGGCTCGAAATTGAACGCCTGCCGATAGCGCTCTCGATACGTGCCGAAGAGACTGAGGCGTAGTCCAAGGTTCAAAGTGAACTTCTTCGTCATGCGCCAATCGTCCTGGAAGTAAGGCTCCAAGATACGGTAGCGGTTGTAATACTTGGCCTCGACACTCCATTGCTTGTAAGTCGCGATGTTCCCCACCAACAAATCGGCAAGAGAGTTTCCGGAACTAACCGCGGTATTATTCGAATCGAATGTCAGAATTCCCTGCACATCCGGAGAGTTCTGCTCGTTCTTCTGCGCGAACGCAAGGTACGCGCCGAATTGCAGCGTATGCGTGCCGATAATCTTCGTCATATTGTCGCGGTACGTATAAACGGGATTGGCGTTGTTCCAAGGAAAGTAGCCTGAGTCCTGCGCCAGACGTGAGTCGCCGCCACCGCCGTACGCGATATTGCTCTTCAGCTCAATCGACGGAAGCTTCCCACCGAACAGTGGGTTCTGGGCGAACAAAGTGCCCATCCCGAAGGAAGAAGGAAGCGCTGGATTATTAATTGCAGTCAGAAAAATATGGTCAGCCGTGTAGCTGGCGACGAACTCGTTCAGAAGCGTTGGAGAGATGTTGGCGTTCAAGCGCGCCACGAAGCTCGAACCCGGTCCTACGAAATTCGTTTGTATGTCCTGGAATTGGGACGTACCGTTGCCCCACAGCGGATTCGGCACCACAGTCTTCCATGAATCATGGATATAACGGAATGTCAGACGGTAGTTGTCGGTGAGATTATGATCGACGCGAATGAGTTCCTCTCGCCAGGTAGTCGGGGTCGAGACGGTTTGCGAGACGGCGGGGATCGGGGTCCCGTCCGAAAATACTCCATTCGTCGTGTTGGCGTGCGGAATGAGCGCCAAAAGTGCCGTTCCAACCGCAGTTGGCACTACTTTGTCGCCGCTGACCTGCGGGCCAGTCGGACAATCCGCGGGTTCATGGGAGCAGAGCACCGTGAAATCTCCGTCGCGCTCGAGATCCGAAGGAACGTTCTGAAGAATTGTTGAAGGGTTCTTCTCCCGCCGCCATTCCTGCGACCAGAAGAAGAATGTCTTCTTCTTGTTGGAGTTATAGTGATTCGGGATGTAAACAGGTCCGCCGACCGTATAGCCAAAGTCATGCTTCTTGTACGGGGCTTTGGGCTGCGTTACGTCGGAGCCTTGATCCCACGAGCGTGCATTGAAGAATTCATTACGTAGATATTCGAATGCGCTGCCGTGAAAAGCGCTGGTGCCGCTCTTGGTTTCCACTTCCACAGTGCCGGAGCCGTTGCGGCCATACTGCGCACCATAGTTCGATGTGAGAACTTTAAATTCTGCGATTGCTTCCAGATTGGGGTAAACGTTCAGCGTGGCGTTGCTGCCGTTGTCCATGTTATCGCCACCGTCGAGTTCCCAGTTGTTGTACTCGGTGCGGCCGCCATTCATGCTGTACGCGACGTTGCCGTATATCCCGACGGTGCCTTCGTCCTGTCCAGTTTGGTTGACCACGCCCGGAGCGAGATTGACAAGTTGTGTGAAATTGCGCCCGTTCAGCTCTAGCTGATTGATCTGTTTTCCAGTGATCGTGCTGGTCAGATCGGAAGATTGCGTCTCTACCTGCGCTACGCTCTCCCCGGTGACGGTGATCTCCTCGCTCATGGCGCCAACCGTCAGTGTCACGTCGAGGCGCGCCTTTTCCGCGACGTTCAGTTTCACATTTTGCGCGGTGTACTTCTGAAATCCCTTCGCTGAAACCGTCAGGTTGTAGGTGTCGCCCGCCAGTCCGGCAATCACGTATGCGCCATCATTGTTGGTGATTGTTGTGCGGGTCAAACTGCCAGCGGTGCTGGTCAATACCACTTCGGCGCCGGCGACCGCGCTACCGGACTTATCGATCACCGTACCGCTAATGTAGCCGGTGTCCTGCGAGTACGAATTGCATGGCATCAGGAGTGTGATGACCATCACGCATAGTAAGCCAAGGGCCTGCGCGGTCTTCGCGAGAATGCTCGCAGACCTACAGACGCGGAAAAGTTGCGAATGTCCCTTCACAGTAGTACCTCCGAAATTTTCAAACTTGAATTACAGGATTGTGAGGGAGGAAATCCCTGTGACGGGAACGCCAGGTCCGTGATTCGCCGGAGACAATTCATTCGGCCACAGCCCCCACCACTCGACCAACGGAAGATTGCACCACAGTCTTATTAAATCGAGTTAATACGGCATAAATGTGCCGCTGTCAAGCGCCATTTTTGTCTTGATTTTGTCTTGGCCCGGTCAATTGGGTCAAAGCTGTCATGAATGGTGCCAACCGGTACCAGGCGCCGAATTTTCATCGGAGGGGGCATTTGAACCGGCGCTTGAATTCCATCCGGGGCTGCCGGAGACTACGGGCGTGAAGAATACAAAGATCCCGGCATGCGCAGTCAAACTGTTGTTCGTCGTCTCGGTTGTAATCGCGCCTCTTCATTATTCCGCGGCGTCATGGCAAGCCGGCAAGGCACCGCCTCCCGGCTCTACGATTGCCGATCCCCAAAAAAACTTTGCGGAAGGAGAGGCCGCGCTGCAGCGGGGTGAATTGGAGGCCGCCGAAGTGGCATTTCGTAGAGTCCTCACCGCTGACCCACGCGCGGGGGCTGCATATGCGAACCTGGGCGTGATTGCCATGCGTCGCAGGGAATGGGATCACGCGCTCGAGCTATTGCAAAAAGCCACGACGCTCGAACCAAGAATGGCTGGCGTCCGCTTGGACATCGGCTTGGTCAAGTACCGCAGCGGTGACTATGCGGGAGCGATCGCGCCGCTCGCGTCGGTCGTTCGCGATCAGCCGGAATCCCAGCAGGCGCGCTATCTGCTAGGTCTGTGTAATGTCTTCAGCGAACATTATGCGGACGCCGTTGCCGCCCTGGAGCCGCTCTGGCCGCAACAATCCAGCGATTTTATGTACCTCTATGTGCTGGGAATCGCGGCGCACAACGCCAACCGAAAAGAACTCGACGAAAAGGCAATCAATCGCCTGCTTGAGATCGGCGGAGATAAACCTGAGTTTCACTTGATTCTCGGCAAAGCCTATCTGAACCGCGAAGAACCGGAAAAAGCGTTGCCCGAACTGCAGCGGGCAGCGGCGGTAAATCCCAATCTACCTTTTGTCCATTTTAGTTTGGGTGTTGCTTATCTGCGGCTCGACCGCAAGGAAGAAGCCGAGGGCGAATTCCGCAAAGACCTTGAGATAGAGCCGGATCTGCCGGACACCTACGAACAATTAGGACAACTCTATCAACGCGCCGGGGACAATGACCACGCTCTGCGCTTCTTTCAAGAAGCTTTGAATCGCAACCCGAAAATGCCGGCCTCGCTTTTCGCCGTGGCGAAAATTTACCTGCAACAAGAGAAATACCGCGAAGCTCTTGCGGCCATCGATTCGGCAGTGCGCTTGGCGCCGGGCAATCAGAGCGTACATTTTGTGCGGGGCCAGTTGCTCGCACGGTTGGGGCGCCGCGAGGCGGCGCAAGCGGAGTTCAACCTGGCGCAAAAAATGGTGAACGCTGACCTCAACAAGCGACGTGAGTCGCTCAGCGATCAACGCGTGCCGAATCCGGAACTCGCGCAACCGCCGCAATAGCATTGGCGAGTTGATTTCCGACCGTCTCTCCCGCCAGCGTCGACTGCGGGAGAACCTCAGCATCATATCGGTGGCGATTGCCACGGCCCGCGCCCGTTCTCGATTCGTTCGGCCACCGCTAGCACCAACTCCTCCTCAAAAGGCCGCCCGATCACTTGTATTCCGATGGGCAGTCCCTCCGCAGAAACGCTTACCGGCACGGACACGCCGGGAAAGCCAGCCAAATTGAGCCATTGGGAAAATCGCATGGTGTCCCGGTAACATTGTTTGGCGCCTGGCCGCCAAGTTCCTTCGCCGTGCTGGAACGCGGTGGTTGTGCACACAGGGGAAAGAAGAATGGGTACATCGCCCATCTGCCGCAAAATCGTCGCCCGTATCACATCGCGCTCTGCGCACGCATCGAGCAGCTCGTCCAGGGTCACGGGCGCCTCCGCAAACTGCAAATATTCGCGAAAAATAGCGCTGAGTTTCTCTTCCTGCCCCGCGACGCTTCGCTGAAACAAATGCGCGATCGCGGGCCCAAAGAAAAACCACCAAAGCTCGATAGCACGCTCCAATCCCTGCAGCCGTAGCGGCTCTACGACAAATCCCTGCGCTGCCAAATCATTCGCTGCTCTCTGCAAAGCGCCATCGGTTTCGGCATCTACTAAACCCAGTGCGTCGCTTTCGAGAAGGCCAACACGCAATCCTCTTAGTTGCGCATCATTTATTTTGCAAATTGGAACGGGCGCGGACCGTGCATCGCCGGGGTCCGGTCCCGCCATCACCTCAAACAACGTCCGCACGTCTGCAATCGTTCGAGCCATCGGCCCAACCACACCGATCCACGCAAACGCGCCTACTCCAGCAGGGAAGTGGCCCGTAGCCGGAATTCTTCCAGGCGTCGGCTTCAGCCCGCATATTCCGCAAAAATGCGATGGCACTCGGATGGAGCCTCCGCCGTCGCTGCCCACTCCACCTGCCGAGCATCCTGACGCAATCGCCGCCGCTTCACCGCCGCTCGATCCGCCTGCGCTGCGCGACAGGTCCCAGGGGTTGCTCGTTTTGCCGCTGACCAAATTGTCGGTTTCGTACGCCATCAAAAATTCTGGTGTGTTCGTATTACCCACAAGAATCGCTCCGGCTTCCCGCAGGCGCGCAACTAGCGGAGCGTCCGAAGGCGCAACGTAATCCTTGCGCAGCAAAGAGCCCGCCGGGCAGCTCCATCCCGCCACATCAATGCAACTTTTGATTGTGATTGGGACGCCGTGCAGCGGTCCCAATGCTGCTCCTCGAAGTACCGCGTCTTCTGCGCCACGAGCTTGCGCGCGTGCGCCATCTGCATCGATATGAACAAACGCATTGAGCTTTGGCCGCATTGCCTCAATGCGTTTCAGATGCGCGTTAACGATTTCCACTGGCGAAAGTTTTTTGGATCGGACGCTCGCGGTAATCTCCGCAATGCTTGCGTAATGGAAGGTCTTCATTGGTCGGCTAACGAGCCTATGGCGTGTATATTGAACGCGTCAAGTTTCTTGCGCTGCCACCGATTTCAGTGCCGACGCATCGAACTCGCGAAAAGGCAACTTGACGCTGCTGCAATCAACCTTGAAAATCGAGACGGTCTCGGAGCGCGTGTCGCGCGCAGACGCTTCGCACACACGAAAAGGACTCAATGCCACGCCTGAATCGTCTAGGAATGCTGCAACTCGTAATCTGCGCGACGGGTTTGCTAGGTGTCGCTATTCCATCCATCCGTTCGCGTGCTAATTCTCAATCCAAGCCCCAAGCCACGCAGAGAGCAGAAACGAAAGGCAATACCGGCGAAGCATTTCGCTACAACACATTAGGCGTCGCGTACATGAACCAACAGAAATTCGCGGAAGCTCAAAAATATTTCGAGAAGGCGCTTGCCGCCGACCCAAAATTTGCCGTTGCGCGCTTGAACCTGGGCATCGCGCTGCTCAGCCAGCAAAAGCTCATACCCGCTCGCCTCGCGCTCGAAGAAGCAACGCGCCTGCTGCCAAATGATCCTTACGCCTGGTATAACCTTGGCCTGGTCTACAAAGACACGGGCGAAACCGAAAAGGCAATCGACGCATTTCAGCACGTCGCGCAACTTTCCCCCGAAGCTGACGCCCATTATTTTCTCGGCTACCTTTATTCGCAGCTTCAGCGTTACGACGAAGCCATCGCCGAATTTCAGAAAGCGCTCTCCGCGTTTCCCTATCACGCCTCTTCGGAATTCGGTATCGCGCGCGCTTTTCAGCGCAAAGGCGATTCGGAGTCTGCGCGCCAGCATCTGGAGCGCTTTAAGAAAATCACGACGGAGCATCTAGGCGCGCCATTCGGAGCAGGGTACGGCGATCAGGGACGCTTCTCGCTCGCCGAGCTGGGACGCAGTGGCGTTGTGGCGGCGCCGCCCGCAATCCCGGTGACGTACAAGGAGCAGCCTTTCGTCGTCGCTCCTATCGGTGCACGCCCCAAGCCCCCTAGCCCTAGCACCGGAGCATGCTTTCTCGATTTCGATGGCGACGGCAAGCCTGACTTGTTTCTTGTCAGCGCGCTGGATGACGGCATCAGTCGCTTGCTGCACAATGTCGGCGACGGGCACTTCGTGGATGTGACTGACGAAACCGGCCTCGCCTTAAAAGGCAAAGGCCTGGGTTGCGCCGCTGGCGACTTCGACAACGACGGCCACACCGATCTCGCCGTTTGCCTCAGCGATGGCGTGCACCTGCTGCGCAACAAAGGCGATGGCAAATTTGAAGAAGTCACGCAAACCGTCGGAATCCGGCGCGAGCCTGGCTGCGTCGGTGTAACTTTCGTCGACTACGATCATGATGGTGATCTCGATCTGTACATCACCGTGTCCCCCAGCGGCGCGACGGCGGAAGCAAAAACTCACAATGTTCTCTGGCGCAATAATGGCAACAGCACTTTCACTGATATTTCCGCCGAAACGGGTCTGGGCATCGATGCGACGGGAGCTGGCCTCGTCACCTCCGATTTCAATAACGATCGCGCCATCGATTTCATTTTTGCCGGCGGCGCTGAAGGCGCCGCGATTTACCTGAATCCCCGCGAAGGAAAGTTTTCGCCGCTTCCCGCCATCGACTTCACCAAAGAAAATCTTCCGCCAGCGGTCGGAGTCGTCGCGTTCGATTTCGATAAAGACGGATGGATGGATTTGGCTTTCACCCACACCGGCGCGCCCGGCATCAGTTTGTGGCGCAATATTGAAGGCAAACGTCTCGAGCGCATGAAGTTGCCTGACTTGGGTTGGGATCGCGGCTTTGGAATCTCCGCCATCGATTACGACAATGACGGCTGGCTCGATCTCGTCGCTCTCGGCGAGTCCAGCTCCGGCGGTGAGATCCGCCTACTCCGCAACTTGGGCGCGCCCGGTTTCGCGGACGTCACCCGTCAGGTTCATCTGGACGCCATCAAGCTCGTTCAACCACGCGCCATTGCCGTTGCCGAGGTGACCGGGAATGGCAGCGCCGACCTAGTTGTCACGCAACTGGGCGCTCCACCGCTTTTGCTGCGCAACGAAGGCGGCAACCAACACAATTGGGTTCGTCTCGATCTCAAAGCCCTCAACGACAACAAAAGCGCCATCGGCACAAAAGTCGAGCTGTACGCCGGGCCTCTGTATCAAAAGTGGGAAGTGCAAGGCGCTTCCGGCTACCTCGGACAAAATGCCCCGACGATCCTCGCTGGCCTCGGTGCGGAGAAGAACGTCGAAGTCGTCCGCCTCCTCTGGCCCACCGGGGTTCCGCAAGACGAAGTCAATCTCAGCGCTAGAAAAGAGCACGGCCTTGCCGAACTCGATCGCCGCGGCAGTTCCTGTCCGGTCTTGTTCGCCTGGAACGGGCGCGAGTACGAATTCATCGCCGACATGATTGGCCCCGGCGTAGTCGGCCACTGGGTCGCGCCAGGCGAACGCGACGTTCCCGATCCCGACGAATATTTGAAGGTCAACGCGCGCAGCGTCCGCCCGCGCAACGGTCTACTCAGCTTCCGATTCATGGAGCCAATGGAAGAAACCGTCTACCTCGACCAAGTTCGGCTGCTGGCCATCGATCATCCCGCCGAGTTCGAGGTCTATCCCAACGAGCGATTCGTCAGCGCACCGCCATTCCCCGAATTTCGCGTCATCGCCAGTCGCGACGCGCGCCCGCCCGCCGGCGCTTGGGATGATCAGGGCAACGATGTACTTGCGCTTGTCTCCAAAGCCGATCGTAAATATGTCACCAACCTGCAAGACCTGCCCTTCACCGGCTTCGCGAAATTGCACTGGCTCGAACTCGATCTCGGCTCATGGGATGCCACAAAACCTCTGCGCTTAATAATCGACGGCTACACGGACTACTTCACTGCGACTTCCATGTATGCTGCCGACCAAGCCGGGATCAAAGTAATCGCGCCCTACGTCGAAGCGCTTGGCGCGCAAGGCAAATGGGTGCGCGTCGTGGACGACATGGGCTTTCCCGCTGGCCTCGAACGCACCATGGTCGCCGACCTGACCGGCAAGTTGCCCGCAGGAACGCGCCGCATTCGCATCGTCAACAATTTGAAAATTTATTGGGACGCGATTCGCATCGACCAAACTGCCGGCCAGTCCGACGCCCGCGTCGCCGAAGTTCCACTGGCCCATGCCGCGCTGGATTTTCTCGGCTATCCACGAGAGATTCGCCTGACTCCCGCAAGCGACACCACATATTCCTACTCGCATCGCAGCCCCAGCGGACCCTACGCCCGCGCCGCCGGTAACTACACCCGCTATGGCGATGTGCTCTCATTACTGAAAAAGGAAAAGCCAGACGACCGTTTCGTCGTCTTCAGTTCCGGCGAGGGCCTCAAGCTCGATTTCGATCCCAGCAAATTGCCGGCGCTTCCCTCAGGCTGGGTCCGCGACTACTTTTTCTACGCCAATGGATTCGAGAAAGATCTCGACTTCTACGCGGCCCACGCCTTCACGGTCGAACCGTTACCTCGTCACAGCCTGCTGCCATATCCATATCCGGCGGGAAAAGACTACCCCGAAGACGCCGACCACCTCCGTTACCAGCTCGAATACAATACGCGTCAGCGCTCCGATCGTTTACCGTCCACGTTGCGCTACCGTTTTCCCCAATAATTGGCAGCGCCCTGGATTCGCTTTACCGTGCTTAAGCAATCAGTCTTTGTCGGCCAACAGCGCTTCCCGTATCGTTTCCAACTCCTTCTTTTTTTCCTTATCCACGTCCGGGAACGCCAAGTTCAATCCGTCCAGCGCCTCGATGATTGCCGAAGCCACCACCAAACGCCCATACCATTTGTTATCGGCGGGAACCACGTACCACGGCGCCCGCTTCGTTGCTGTGTTCTGCACCATCTCTTCGTATGCCTCTTGGTAGTCGTCCCAGAATTTCCGCTCCTTGATGTCGTCCATTGAAAACTTCCAATTCTTCTTTGAATCTTCCAGCCGTGCCAAAAACCTCTTCTTCTGTTCTTCTTTCGAAATATGCAAAAAGAATTTCCGGATCACCACGCCATTGCGAGTCAAGAATTTCTCGAAGCAGTTGATGTCCTCGTACCGCTCTCCCCAGATATGCTTGGTGATCAGCTCGTCCGGCAGCTTCTCACCCTTCAAGATCTGTGGATGCACCCGCACCACCAGCACTTCCTCGTAATACGATCGGTTGAAAATTCCGATCTTCCCCCGACCCGGCATAACTTTGTGCTCGCGCCAAAGGAAGTCGTGGTCCAATTCTTCATTCGTCGGCGCCTTGAAGGCATGCACTTCGCATCCCTGCGGGTTGATTCCAGACATTACGTGCTTGATCGCTCCGTCTTTCCCCGCCGCATCCATGCCCTGAAAAATCAGCAGCAACGC
>Ga0137418_10003331_pt1 | contig 14786 bp, 14 predicted proteins | sample CZODoug3_1_2_16f_FD_122242 | JGI IMG/M metagenome (GOLD analysis project Ga0137418, IMG submission 122242) | Vadose zone soil fungal communities from Angelo Coast Range Reserve, California, USA - CZODoug3_1_2_16fungal (Hybrid Assembly) | ecosystem: Environmental > Terrestrial > Soil > Vadose... | reverse complement strand
TGTTCTGGGCGGATTGTATCTCAAACTGGGTGAGCTTCCGTACGGGGTTACAAGAGCACCATTGCTTAGCAAGGTGCGGCCCAACGCGCTGGAAATTATCAAACGACAGGGTGCGGTCAGCTAGCGGGGAACAGCCGAAGCGGGATCAACGTGCAGACGTAATCCATCAAGGTGACGCACTACTACTCTCTGACCGGTTTCGATGTTGCTGGATGCGACTGCATCCCAAATTTCGCCATGAAGGAACACTTTGCCGTCAGGTAAGAGCGGGGTACGGGCGATCCCGGTTTCGCCTACCAGCCCTTGCGCGCCGGTCGTAATTTTGTTGCGTCTGGCGCGCAAAGCCACATTCATCAGGAAAACTGTTATCAGTCCAAAGGGAATGCTCACCGCGAGTGCGGTCCACAAATTAACCCGCATCTCCGGAATGGGCCCATCAACCAACAATAAAGCCCCCAGTGTAAGCATGGCGATTCCGCCAATGCCCACTACACCATGAGTCGCGAACTTGGCCTCCAGCGCGATCAACGCGGGAGCGGTGTCCGAAGGACTCACCGCGACACAGCGATCGGCCCCGAAGATGGCACGTGCGACCTCTCTTCGGATGCGATCGTCATTGGGCGAAGGAGGCAGCACTTGGATCTGGTTGTCTACTTGCTCCACGCCTTCAATGTGCTTCACCGCATTTTCCGCTTCCGACTTTAGGCTGGCATTGCGAACTTGCCCCAGCAGTGTGACTTTATATCCGTCGACCTTGTACGCGAGATTGTCCCACAGCGACAGGTTCGGCAGCATCACCAACTCGTGACGGACCTCCTTGATGATCCGGTCTTCCGCCTTTTGGCTGATTCCGCGGTCTGATTGCGGCGCGGCGCTCTGGTTTGGTGACGAATCTTTTTGCGGCGTATTGGTCTGGGCGCCGACGTTAAGCCAACAGCCCGCTAACAGCAGAGTGATAGCAAGGATCTTTCGCATACGACTCCTCCACAGCTTCAGATGCATACTCTCGAGGGACAGCCTGCGTCAATTCCAGACACATAATGGCGCGGGGGACAGCCTTAAGCTGTCCCCCAGGTTGCTGCCGTGACCGCCATTACTTCCCTTGCTGGTCGTGGTGAATGTCGCGACGGATGCGCTGCGCCCCGCGCCGATCATGACGGATATCCGCGGTGTCCCGCTTCATATCGCGCCTGTCGGAACGTATGTCCTTGTTGTCGCTGCGGATGTCACGCTTATCGCTGCGGATATCCCGGCGGTCGCTCCTGATCTCGGCGCGTTCTTTGACGGCATCGGCCTTGTCGCCATCCTTGCGGTCTTCGCGCAGTTCTCTTTCGTCCTTTCGGATGTCGCGCTTATCTTGACGAATGCCGGCAACGTCCTTGTTGCGATCAGCCCGATCGCGGTGAAGGTCGCGACGGTCCGCCCGCCGATCGCGCTGATCGTGGCGAATGTCTGTGCGGTCCCTGTGCAGGTTTTTTCCATCCTGCTTCACGTCGGAGCCCGCACCGCCGTTAGTTGTCGTCGCACTCTGCGCGACCGCGGCGCCGGCGCCAAGCACGCCCGCCAAGATAGCTGTGGCCAATTTCCAAGAATAATGTCGCATCGGTTGATCTCCTCCAGGCATCCTGGCCTGCACCAGAGTAGAACCCGGTTGCGAACAAAAGTTGCGTTCGTGGGCTCTTCGGCGTTGTTACGTTTGGACGAAGAACCAGATGGGCCCGGTGACAAGGAACGATCACAGAGAGAGGATCTCTCGCGCCGCTCGCTGGCCGCTCGCGATCGCACCATGCACAGTGGCGTGGTCGCCGTTTACATCCGTGGCTTCGCCCGCGAAGAATACCTTGCCGCCGATCGGCCGCGCGAGTTCGCTTGGAGCATCGGCCGCTCCAACGCACAGGTAGGTGTAGGCGCCCCGCGAAAACGGATCTGCCTGCCAATCGTGCAGGAACGCTCCCTCTAACATCGATATCATCTCACTTTTAGCGACCGGCAGGATCGTAGCCAGGCTCGAAAGCGCCTGCTCCACGATCCTGTCTCGATTCCACCCACGAAACTGCTCTGCTCGCGGACCCGATGACCATGCCACCAGAACGGGAGATTCCACCGGCTGCGTCGTCCACCAGGTCGGAAAATAGCGATCGTGCGAGAAGAGGAATCGCATCTTGGCAAGCGAGCGACCATCGCTTCCGTTGATCTGCTTCCAAAATGGCTGTTGGAATACGAGCGTGACGCGCATCACCGGGCCGACTTCGGTCCCTCGAATTGCATCCAGCTTGGAGGAAGGCAGCGCTGGGTCAAAGACGACACTCGATTCGCCTCCGGGTCGAAGCAGCGAAACAGGAATGGTAACCACGACGGCATCGGCCTCCAATTCGAACTTCTCCGCCGACTGGTGACCGGATACGACCACCCGGTCTGACCGGTAGTCGACACGCTTGACCACATGTTCCATCCGGAACTCGGCATGATTGCGCGTGCATTCTTCTTGCAGCCAGGAAACCAGCGCGGAGTATCCATTACGCAGGCGGAAGGCGTGATCGCCCCCGATCTCCTCTTGGCGCTCCATATCTTTCAACAAGGACTGCACGCTAATCTTCGCCGGGTCGGCTGCGTTGAAGCCCGAAACGAACTCCAGTGCGCGCTCTCGGATCTTCTCGTCCCCAGCCGCGCGAGGCAACTGTTCAAGGAAAGCTTTAAAGGAGCGATCGGGCGAGGCGAATTCCTTCATCTTCTCGAGTAGCTGCTCCACTTTCTCGAAGAAGTCGCAGGCGCAGAGCTGCTCTTCCCGGCACCAATCATCGCCATCGCACTCGACGATCTCCTGCCGTGCGGCCTTCATTGGCTCAAAGATCTGCGGAGCCCTGCCGTGGATGAACTCAGCTCCCAACTCGACCGGAACCGACAGACCAGAGACGTGCTGCGTGAAGATGCGGCCTCCAACTCGCTTGCGCGCTTCCAGAATTGTCACCGAGAGTCCGCGGCGGGCTAGGTCCGCGGCGCACGCCATTCCAGCTGCGCCAGCTCCGACGATCAGCACGGTCTTACTCATAGCAGTTCGATGCGGGGATTAGTGCGGAAGAGAAGAACTTGGTTGCCTCCCAGGGATTCGAACCCCGATTAGTCGGTTCAGAGCCGACCGTCCTACCATTGAACGAGGAGGCAATCTTGATGTACGGCGGGTCGCGACAGGTGGGAACTTACGACCTGCAGTCATTTTAAGCGGCGATTAGAATCTCGGTCAACTTCGGTCATTTACAATCGTTGACGTGTCCGCGCCCGTCACTCCCAACATTTCCAGCAAGCAATCGCCGGCGGCGCGACCCCTGGCCGCGGATCAGTGCGCGCTGCTGGTCATCGATATCCAGCAGAAGCTTCTTCCGCCAATTCACGAAAAAGAGCGGCTGCTAAAAAACTCGCAACTGTTGGTCCGCCTCGCAAAGATCCTCAAACTTCCGGTCCTGGTGACTACGCAATACGAAAAAGGACTCGGCAAGACCGTTCCTGATATTGCCTCCCTGCTGCCGGATCAGGCGATTTACGACAAGCAGGAGTTCAGCTGCTTCGCCAATGAAGCTTTTCGTTCCGCTGCCCACGCGTTACCGCAACAGCGCAAGACGCTGCTGCTCTGCGGCATGGAGACGCACATCTGCGTCTTACAGACTGCGCTGGGCGCGCTCGCGCAGGACTATGTGGTCCATGTCGCCGCCGACGCCGTGGGGTCGCGTTCCGAATTGAATTGGAATATCGGACTTGAGCGCATGCGCAACGCGGGAGCTGTGATCAGCTCCACCGAGACCATCCTGTATGAATTGCTGCGTGGCTCCGGCCGCGCTGAGTTCAAAGAACTACTTCCCTACTTAAAGTCATGACTACAACCAAATCAAGAAAGCCCAAGAGCAAGGCCCAGTCCGCCCAGAAGCCGATCCAGATGCGCACCCAGCTTATCCACGGCGCTTCCAAATCGCCCAAGTGGGACTACTCCCATCACGTGATCCCGCCCATCACTTCGTCGGCCACTTTTCGGCTGAACTCTTCGCAACGCGGAGCTAAGGGCTTCTTCGAATTCGCCTGCGACCGCATCGACACCAAGCGCCACGTTCCTATCTACATCTACGACCGCCTCGACGAGCCGACGCGCGGCATGCTGGAAGAAAACCTGGCGCGTTCCGAGCATGGCGACATCGGGGTCTGCTTCGCGACCGGCATGGCCGCCATTACGGCTGCCATCTGTTCGCTGGTTCGCAGCGGAGACGAGATCGTCGCCCACGAGACTCTTTACGGATGCACTTACAGCTTCCTGATGAATTGGGCGCCCCGTCAGGGCCTTACCGCCAAATTCGCCGATATGCGCAAGCTGGATTCGCTGGCTCGCACTATCACTCCACGTACCCGCGTCGTCTATTTCGAGACGCCGGTGAATCCGACCATGGAGTTGATCGATATCGCCGCCGTGCGCAAGGTTGTGGACCAGGCCAATCGTGGCCGGCGCGAGGAAGAAAAGGCCCACATCATCGTGGACAATACTTTCTGCACGCCCTACTGCCAGCGGCCGCTAACCCTCGGGGCGCATGTCGTGGTGCACAGCCTCACGAAAGGTATCGGCGGCTTCGGCACCGACATGGGTGGCGCGGTCATCGCTCCCAAGTCTCTGCACAACGTCCTGATGATGTACCGCAAGGATTTCGGCGGCGTACTCTCGCCCAAGGCAGCATGGAACATCTTGGTCTACGGGCTGCCTTCGCTGGCGACGCGCATGAGCAACATGCAGCACAGCGCGAAGTACGTCGCGCAATATTTGCAGAAGCACCCTAAGATTGCGCGTGTGGAATATCCGGGCCTGCCTTCCTTCTCGCAACGCAAGCTGGCGGAGAAACAAATGCTCGACTACTCCGGCAAGTTTGCGCCAGGGTCGATGATCTATTTCACGTTGAAGACCCGACAAGGCAAGAACACTTCCGCAGAGCGATTCATCAACTGGGTGGCGGACAACGCCTACTGCATCACGCTGGCGGTGAGCTTGGGCCAGATCAAGACCTTGATCGAGAACCCATACTCGATGACCCACTCCGCATATTTACCGCAGGACGACACTGGATTGGAGCACGAGAACCGCGGCCGCAGCATCGAGCCGGGTGGGATTCGTTTGTCGATCGGACTGGAAGACCGCGACGACATCGTCGCCGACCTGGAGCGCGGCCTGAAGCACGCCTGATCTATTCGTCGGCGCCTGAATCTTTGCTCTTCACGCGCACCACCACGATCTTCGAAAAGCCTTCGTCGAAGGTCGGCGGCTTCAATCGCTGCGCCATGTTCCGCATGATCTCTTCTGAGACCACGCGCTCGCGCTTGCGGTTGCGCTCCAAACAGACTTCAAGTGGTACATCAAAAAAGACTGCCTGCACTTCATAGCCGAAGCTGCGCGCCATGCCGATCCACTGTTTGCGCTCGCGCGGCGAGAGATTGGTGGCGTCCACATAATTCCACGGCATCTTGGCGATCAGCCGCGCGCGCAACAGCGAACGCAGAGTCGAGAAGACAAGGTTCTGGTAGCGCTGCTCGGTGATGTCGTCGAACAAGAGCGAGCGCAGCATGTCGCTCGAGAGCGGAGTCACGCCGCGGCGTTTGAACCACGTCGTCTTTCCTGACCCGGGCAGCCCAATCGTCAGGACGACGACTCCCTTGGGAGCCCGCGGAGTTTTCTGATTGGGCGCACGGCCGGTTGCCTCTTCGGCGCTGGCCGGCGGCGCTGAAACCGAATCCGGCTGAGTCTCGGTCTCTATCCGCTGCTCGCGCGTCGCGGAAGCCGGAGCATCGTAATAAGCAGGTTGCAGCGGGGCTGCACCTTCGAATGTCTCTTTGGATTGGCCGATCCGGCCGGTCTGTTCAGTATCGGTTGGCGGGGCTTTTTTCTTGCGGGTGCGGTCCCGCATCCATTTACGCATGCAGGGTTTGTATCACAGTCGCTCGCGGCGCGTCATCATCGGCAACGATTTGCGCCGCTGATTCGCGCAATGTTACGATTTTTAGTTTCCCCTCGGTGTCGCAGCCGTTCTGTGCGGCCTGAATCTTTCTCTGGAGGCACTATGGCAGTGAAGGTCGGCATCAACGGATTTGGCCGCATCGGGCGCAATATCCTGCGCACCGCCCTCGAAGACAAGAATTTCGAACTTGTGGCGGTGAACGACCTCACCGATCCGAAGACCCTGGCCCACCTGCTGAAGTACGACTCCATCCTCGGCAATCTCAAGCACGACGTCCGTGCCGAAGCTGACTCCATCTCCGTCGACGGCAAGAAGTTCAAGGTCTTCAAAGAGAAAGATCCCGGTGCGATCCCGTGGGAGAGCGTGGGTGCCCAGGTTGTCATCGAATCCACCGGAAGGTTTACCAACGCTGAGGATGCGAAGAAGCATTTGCGCGGCCCGGTAAAGAAAGTCATCATCTCCGCTCCAGCGACTGGCGAGGATGTCACCATCGTGCTCGGCGTGAATCACGACAAGTACGACGCCGCGAAACACCACATCGTATCCAACGCCTCGTGCACTACGAATTGCCTGGCGCCCATCGCAAAGGTGATCCACGACAACTTCAATATCCAATGCGGCACCATGACCACCATCCATTCCTACACCAACGATCAGGTCATCCTCGATTTTCCGCACAAAGACCTGCGCCGCGCACGCGCCGCCGCTATAAATATGATCCCGACCTCCACCGGCGCAGCGAAAGCGCTGCACCTTGCGATTCCCGAGCTGAAAGGTAAGCTCGATGGCTTCTCACTACGTGTGCCCACGCCGGATGTTTCCGTCGTCGACATGGTGGTATTTGTCGAAAAGAAAACAACGGTTGAGGAAGTGAATGCCGCGCTCAAGAAGGCTAGTGAGCAAGGGCCACTGAAAGGTTATTTGGGATACGAAACCGCCGAGCTGGTCTCTATGGATTACCGCGGTGACCCGCGCTCGTCCATCGTCGACGCTCCTATGACTCGCGTCGTCGCCGGAAATTGCGTCAAGGTGATCTCCTGGTACGACAACGAGTGGGGATACTCCTGCCGCGTGCGCGACATGATCGGCTTCATGAGTCAAAAAGGTCTCTGACGCGCAAGCGAAACCAGACATGGCCAAACTTTCCATCCGCGACCTCGACCTGAAGAACCGGCGCGTATTCATCCGCGTGGACTTCAATGTCCCGCTCGATGAGCACGGCCGCGTGACCGATGACACCCGCATCGTCGAAACCCTTCCCACCATCGACTATGCCCTTCAGCATCGCGCTCACGTGATCTTGGCTTCTCATCTAGGACGCCCCAAAGGCAAGCCGAATCCCAAGATGAGCCTCCGCCCGGTCGCCGAGCACCTGCGCATCCTGCTCGACAAAACCAAGAGCCGCGACTGTAATGTTGGATTCTCGCCTGATTGCGTTGGCTGGGAAGCCGAAGAGATGGTTAAGAAGCTGGAGCCAGGCCAGGTCCTTCTGCTGGAGAATCTGCGCTTCCACCCGGAAGAGGAAGCCAATGAAGAAAAATTCGCAAAGTCTCTGGCCCAACTCGCCGAACTGTACGTGAACGACGCCTTTGGAGCGGCGCACCGCGCCCACGCTTCCACCGTTGGAATCACCAAGTTCGTCCCCAAGTCCGCCGCCGGACTCTTGTTGGAGAAAGAGCTGCAATATCTCGGGAAAGTCCTGGCTAATCCTGAGCATCCCTTCATCGCGATTCTCGGCGGAGCCAAAGTCAGCGACAAGATCGAAGTCATCCGCAACCTGATGCCCAAGGTGGACGCGCTGCTCATCGGCGGTGCTATGGCGTATACCTTCATGAAGGCGCAAGGCCGCGAGGTCGGCAAGTCTCTGGTAGAGGACGACAAGCTGGAACTGGCGCGCCAACTTCTTGCCGAAGCAAAGTCGAAAGGCCTGACCTTCTTGTTGCCGATGGATGAGGTTGTTGCCGACAAGATCGACCCTGCCGCTCAAGCCACCATTGTTGATGCTTCACAGCCGATTCCCGCCGCCAAGATGGGGCTCGACATCGGGCCCAAGACGCGGCGGCGATACGCGGAAGAAATCGCGAAAGCCAAGACCATTCTGTGGAACGGACCTATGGGAGTCTTCGAAGTCGCTCCGTTCGCGCAGGGGACGATCGCAGTCGCACAGGCCATCGCCAAAAACCGCGGCGCCACGTCTATCGTCGGCGGGGGCGATTCAGTCGCGGCCGTGCATCAGGTAGGCGTCGCCGACAAGATCACCCATATCTCCACTGGCGGCGGCGCTTCGCTCGAATTTCTTGAAGGCAAGAAGCTTCCCGGCGTTGAGGCGCTTACCGACAAATAGATCATGCCTCGCAAAAAACTTATCGCCGCGAATTGGAAGATGTACAAGACTCCGCCGGAGGCGAAGAAGTTCTGCGAGGAATTTCTGCCTCTGGTCGCCGGACACACTCGCGACGAGATCGCCATCTGTGCTCCCTACATCGACATCTCCACTCTTTCCTGCGTGCTCTTCGAAAAGGGCATCGGCATCGGCGCGCAAAACATGTTTTGGGAAAAAGAGGGCGCATTCACCGGCGAGATCTCTGCTCCCATGTTGAAGGCCATCGGATGTACTCACGTGATCATCGGCCACTCCGAGCGTCGCCAGTATTTCGGCGAGACTGATGACACGGTCAACAAGAAGCTCAGGGCTGCGCTGGAAGCACAACTCGTTCCCATTGTTTGCGTGGGCGAAGTGCTGGAGGAGCGCGAAGCCAAGCTGACCGACGAGATCTTGCGCCGGCAATCCACGGGAGCATTCCGCGGCATCGGCGGCGAACGCGCGGGGACGGTAGTCGTCGCCTATGAACCGGTGTGGGCCATCGGCACTGGAAGAACCGCGACGCCGGAGATGGCTGCCGACGCGCACCGCACCATCCGCAAGCAAGCAGCGAACGCGCTCGGCGACGAAGTCGCTGCGAAGATGCGCATCCTTTATGGCGGTAGCGTCAAGCCGGAGAACGCCAAAGCACTCATGTCTGAAGAAGAGATCGACGGTGCCCTCGTCGGCGGTGCCAGTCTCGACCCCAAGGCATTCGCCGCCATCGTGAAATACTGAGCAGCACCTACCTTCCACTCCGATTTATAATAGAAAGATTCGCTGACCGCTCTGGGACTCTCTGTGTGGCCGGCGACGGCCCAATCATGTCCAATGACAGCATCATCGTGCGCGGTGCGCGCGTTCATAACCTTAAGAACATAGATTTTGAGATCGCCCACAACACCCTCACGGTTGTGACCGGGGTCTCTGGGTCGGGCAAGTCTTCCCTCGCCTTCGATACTGTCTACGCCGAAGGCCAGCGGCGATATGTCGAGTCGCTCTCGGCGTATGCCCGACAATTCCTGGAGCGCATCGAGAAGCCGGACGTTGATTCCATCGAAGGCATCTCGCCTGCAGTCGCCATCAAGCAGAAAAATTCCACGCGAAACCCACGCTCAACCGTCGCGACTGCTACCGAGATCTATGACTACCTGCGACTTCTATTCGCCCGCGTTGGGAGGACTTACTGCGCCCAGTGCGGACAAGAGGTCAAACGCGACACCGTCGACGAAGTCGCCGCCAGCGTGATGGAACTCGGCGAGGGGACGCGGCTGAATGTGCTCTTCCCTGTTCACGCGCATCCTGTCGTGCCTGCAGATGATAGGAAGAGCAAACGCAAAACTGTCAAAGCAAAGCAAGAGGAGGCGACTGCCCAGACCGAGGCGTTGAAGGTACGCCTGTTTGAGCTACGCAAACAAGGCTTCAATCGGCTCTATCAAAGCGGCAACATCTACGAATTCTCCACGCCTGAATCCCTACTCGAGGTCAACTTCTCCAAGCCTCTGTTCGCACTGGTCGATCGCATCGTGATTGTCTCCGATTCGCGCCCCCGCATCGTGGACGCACTCGAGACCAGCTATCGTCAGGCTGGCGAAGCCATCTTCGAGTCCGTGCCCCTCGACGGCGAGAAACCGCGTCAGCTGCGCTTCTCCCGTCGCTTCGAGTGCAGCCGCTGCAAGATCCGCTACGAAGAACCCGAGCCGCGGCTCTTCTCGTTCAACAATCCGTTCGGCGCCTGCCCGCGCTGCCAGGGATTCGGCAACACCATTGATTTCGACATGGACCTGGTGATCCCCGACAAGTCCAAGACACTTGCCGAGGGTGCTATCGAGCCATGGACAAAGCCAAAATATCGCCCCCTCTTCACCGAACTACGCCACTGGGCTCGCCAGAAAAAGATACCGGTGGACGTTCCATGGTTTCAGCTCTCGCATGAGCAGCACGAAGCGGTGATGGAGGGCGACGACGACTTCATGGGTATCCGTGGCTTCTTCACTCATCTCGAGCGCAAGAAGTACAAGCTTCACGTGCGCGTCTTCTTGAGTCGCTATCGCGGCTACGCGACTTGCGGCGACTGCGGCGGTCAGCGTCTGCGCCAGGAAGCCCGCCAGGTGCGAGTGGGCGGCAAGAATATTTGCGAGATCTGTTGCCTCACCGTGGCCGAAGCGGCTGAATTTTTCCGGGCCCTCTCTCTGAGTGAAGCCGAGCGTGAAATTGCAGACAAGCTTCTGGAAGAGATCCGGGACCGCTTGCGCTTTCTAAATGAGGTCGGACTGGAATATCTCACCCTGAGCCGCATGGCCTCGACCCTGTCAGGCGGTGAAGCCCAGCGGATTCAGCTGGCGACTTCCTTGGGTTCACGCTTGGTCGGCGCGCTGTACGTGCTCGATGAGCCCTCGATTGGCCTGCACTCCCGCGACACCGCCAAGCTCATCAACATCCTTCACGATCTTCGCGATCTGGGTAATACCATCCTGGTCGTCGAGCACGACCCTGAGATCATGCGCGCATCCGATCGCATCCTCGATCTCGGTCCGGGCGCGGGGGAGCACGGCGGAAAAGTGGTTGGCGAAGGTACCTTTGCGCAACTGAACTCGATGTCGACGTCGCTTACTGGACGTTATTTGAAGGGAGACCTGCGCATCCAACTCCCCTCCGCTCGCCGTAAGCCGACGAGCGAAAAGTTGAAGATCGAAGGCGCCCGCGCACACAATTTGAAGAACATCACGGTTGAGATCCCGCTCCGGATGCTGGTTGCGATCACTGGCGTATCCGGATCCGGCAAATCCACGCTTGTGCATGATGTCCTGTACCGCGGACTCGCAGCCGCCAAGAACCAAAGCAACGGCGTTCCGCCGCCGGTCGGCACCTTCGACCACATCTACGGAAGCCAGTTCATCGATGAGGTTGTGCTGGTGGATCAGTCCCCCATCGGTCGAACGCCGCGCTCGAACCCTGTAACCTACATCAAGGCCTTCGACTCCATCCGTGAAGTCTTTGCCTCGACTCCTGAGGCCCAGAAGCGCGGCTTCAGCGCCGGCCACTTCTCCTTCAACATCCCCGGAGGCCGTTGCGAGGTCTGTCAGGGCGATGGCACGGTCACCGTCGAGATGCAGTTCCTCGCCGACGTGGAGTTGATCTGCGAGGAGTGCAAAGGCACGCGCTACAAGTCGGAAGTTCTAGACGTTCGCTATCGCGGCAAGAATATCCATGAAGTGCTCCAGCTTACCGTCAAAGAAGGGCTACAATTCTTCTCTGCTGTCCACAAGATAACTGACAAACTTCGAGTATTGGATGAAGTCGGCCTGGGCTACCTCCGCCTCGGCCAATCCGCCACTACCCTTTCCGGCGGCGAGGCCCAGCGTATGAAGCTGGCTGCGCACCTGCAGCCCAAGTCCATGCGGCAGGAGGAGGACGCGGAGAACGGAAATGGTAAGCGGAAGCCGCGCTACCTCTACATCTTCGATGAGCCGACTACGGGTCTACACTTTGACGACGTCAGCAAGCTGCTCGCCGCCTTCCGCCGCCTGATCGACGCCGGCGGTTCCATCCTTGTCATTGAGCACAACATGGACGTGATCAAGGCCGCTGACTGGGTTATTGACCTTGGCCCCGAGGGCGGAGAAGGTGGCGGGGGCGTAGTTGTCGCCGGCACACCGGAAACTGTGGCTAAGAAGAAGGAGTCGTACACCGGAAAATGGCTTGCACGCATCTTAAAGAACGGGAACTCACCTTCCAATGGGCGTTCTTAAGATCGTCGGTGCGCTGATGCTCTGCGGGAGCTTGGCCGGAGCAATCCAGACTGCTTCCGCTTCCGATCCGCCCGTCAACGAGCTGGGCACACTGCGGGCCGATGTTGCTGCCCAGCCAAACGATCCCGAGTCGCACTTCCGCCTCGGCGATGCGCTGGAGAAATCCGGGGACCTCATCGGCGCCGAATCGGAATACAAGAAATCCGTGGCTCTGCAGGCCAAGAACCCCAGCGCTCTCGGCGCCCTTGCGTATCTCTATTTCACACAGAAGCGCTTTAGTGAAGCAGAAGCGGCACTCCGTTCGTTCATAGCCCTTCAGCCCCAAGATGCAAGGGCCCACGTGCAGCTGGGTAGTGTGCTGTTCTCCTCGGCCAAGAAGGACGAAGCCAGCACGGAACTGACAGCTGCATTAGGCCTCGCCCCGTCCGATCCGGGCGTGCTGATGCAGATTGCGCAACTCTATTCTTCCAACGAGATGTATTCCCAGGCGGAGCCTCAATTCGCCGCGCTTACCCGTATCGTTCCTAACAATCCGGAAAGTCACTACGGTCACGGTGTCGTGCTCCTTCGATTGAAGAACTTCCCTGCCGCGCAAGTCGAGCTGCAGCGGGCGGTTTCTTTACAACCGAACCTGAAGGAAGCCTACGGAGACCTGGCCGTCGCCGCTGCCGAAAATAAGAACTATGCGATGGCCATCCAGGCACTCGATGCCCGCGCGCGTTTTCTATCGGAATCCCCCGGAACCTACTTCCTCCGCGCCACCTCCTACGACCACTTGAAACAGTTTGCCCCCGCAGCTGACAATTACAGGAAGTTCCTGGCGGCAGACGCCGGAAAAAGCCCTAACCAGGAATGGCAGGCCAAGCATCGCTTGGTCGCCATCGAGAAAAAGTAACCGTGCCCAGACTTTCCATGCTCGCCGCCGTGCTCGCTGTGATGACGATGGCGGGCGGGCGCCCGGCCGTCGCCGAGGAGCCGCTGGAGAAATTGATTGCCAAAGCCGAATCCGGTGGCGACAAGCAAGCGGAGCGTTATGTCGACGTAGCCCGCAGGTATGCTGAGCAGGCGAACCAGCATTTCTCTGCCGGCGAGTCAGACAAGGCGCAGGACGACCTCAAGAACATCGTCAGCTATGCGGAAAAGGCCCGTGCCACAGTTGGGCGTTCCGATGGTCGCATCAAACAGACCGAGCTGAAGATGCACAAGCTGCAGCGCCGTCTGGAAGAGGTAGCTCGCGCGACCGACGTCGACGACCGCCCCCCGGTAACCGCCGCCGCCGAGCACGTACAGGAATTGCGTTCCCAATTGCTAGATCTTTTGTTCCGGAAGGACAAATGAAACTTTTCCGCTCCAGGCTGTTCCTCGGAGTTCTTCTTCTGATTTCCATTTCCGTCTTTGCCAGTGGTCGCAAGCGCGACCCCATGACCGAAGCGGAGGCCGACCAGATCCGCGAGGCCGCGGAAAAGCCCCAGAAGCGCTTCCATCTTTTCATCACCTTCGCCAAAGCACGTCTCACCGCCATCGACCAATTGCGCGCCGATCCGAAGATGGCCCAGGGACGCGGACAGCAGATTCACGACCTGCTGGAAGATTTTCAGGCGCTGGTCGACGAAACCGAAGTTAACCTGGATGACTATCGTGAGAAGAAGGCCGACCTGATCAAGCCGCTGACCGAACTGGTGGAGGCCGAGTCCGATTGGAAGTTGCGTCTGCGAGCGCTGAAGGAGGCGAATGCCCCGGATGCCAAGGAGTATGAGTTCATCCTGCAGAATGCTATCGAGACGGTGAACGACAGCTCCGACTCTGCGCGCAAGGAACTTGAAGACATCGGCGGCAGGGTCCCGAAAGAAAAGGAGAAGAAGAAATAGATCCGCCGGATGTCTCTTCCCCGCCCGTGCTAATTTGGATTCCGTGAGCGACGTACTCCACGAACTTTTTCAGCACACCTACCGTGAGCTTCGGCCCCGCGCCGAGATGCCGGGCTTCCGCGTCAGCTTCTATCCCTTTGCCAACATCAACAACACCATCCGGCTGCGCGAAGGCGCAATACTAGTTCGCCTCTCTGATTTGCTTGAGGCCGCTCCGGAATCGGTACTTCATGCCATTGCCCATATTCTCCTGGCCAAGTTGTACCGCAAGCCCATTGAAGATCAACATGCCGTCCGATACCGAAAATATGTTGCGAGCCATGACATCTCCAAGAAGGCACACCTTATTCGCCAGATCCGCGGGAGAAAAAAAATTGGAGCTTCAAAGGGCCATGTGTATGACCTTGAGGTACTTTTTGAAAACCTCAACACCCGTTTTTTCTACGGGTTGTTGGCCCGGCCGCTAATGACCTGGAGTGCTCATCATTCCAAGCAGAGCCTGGGTCACTACGATCCAGCCCACAACGCTATCGTCGTGAGTCGGGTTTTTGATCGCCATACCGTGCCTTTATATGCGATCGAGTATTTGGTCTATCACGAGATGTTGCACCTAAAGCATCCCGTAAAGCTGCGAGGTAGCCGCAGGTGCGTACACTCCCGCGAGTTTCAGGCTGAAGAAAAACTCTTTCCGGAATTACAGAAGGCGCTCGCCTACTTGAAAATAATGTAACTGGGTCAAGCCACTCGTGCAGCCAAACCCGCAACAAGCCGGTCAGCAAGCCCGTCGGCCGAAGCTGATACTCGGTATAAAGGAATGTTTGAA
>Ga0137418_10002273_pt1 | contig 14787 bp, 16 predicted proteins | sample CZODoug3_1_2_16f_FD_122242 | JGI IMG/M metagenome (GOLD analysis project Ga0137418, IMG submission 122242) | Vadose zone soil fungal communities from Angelo Coast Range Reserve, California, USA - CZODoug3_1_2_16fungal (Hybrid Assembly) | ecosystem: Environmental > Terrestrial > Soil > Vadose... | reverse complement strand
GGCCCGGAGATGAAATCGCGCCCCACGGGTCGCGGTACCAAAGATGACCCCGATTTCGTAATCGGCCGCCCCGCTTCCGAAATTCCCGAAGAGCCGGAGAAGGAACTCTGGGAAGCTCCCCAGCCAACCGACGATCAGCGGTTCAACAATCCGCGCGTAATCCCTACGGCCAACCGGGCGCGCGTGATCCTGCGCTTCGCCGACTCCAAGGATCTGCTCATCTCCGGCCTCGTCGAAAACGGAAACGATATCGCCCAGCATCCCGCCGTGCTCGACGTGCCCAGCGGCTCCGGCCACGTCGTCCTGTTCTCCATCAACCCGGTCTACCGCGGCGAAACGGAGAACACCTATTCCCTGGTGCTCAACACACTTCTGAACTTCGATAGCCTGAACGCTGGCCGAAAAGACGCCGACCAGAAATAGCCGTCGTCTTTCGCCAGCATCCGAGCGTAGCGTCCACCTTCAGGTGGACAAGCGGGGTGTCCCGGTTCTTCCTTGCGATTAAAACTATTTGGAGTACAATCGCCGCCGACATGCCCAAACGGAAACCCCGCAAAGCTCCGAAGCGGCCGGCCCGCCGGCGTTCTCGCGGCGCCGCGGTAACGAAACTCCCGAAAAATGCGGTCATCCTGGTCGTCACTCTCCGCGCCAAGGAAGGGCGACACATCCTCCTCGAAGCCGAGCTTCGCGCGCTCATTTCCCCCACGCGCAAGGAAGAAGGCTGCCTGCAATACGATCTGCACCGCTGCGCCGACCAGCCCGGCACTTTCCTCTTTCACGAAGTCTGGGAAACTCGCGAGCACCACACCGCGCACACCCGCACGCCACATTACCTTCGCTGGAACGCCCGCAAAGACGCCTTGCTAGCCTCCCGCGAATCCGCCTTCTGGCACCACCTCGCGTAGCTCTTGTAGCGGCCGCCTTCCGAGGCGGGCGCCTTTGGCTTTTCAGGTTTTACGATTTGACCTGCCGTGGTTTCCCTACGCCAACGTCTTCGCCATCCTAACCACGGTCAGCGACATCCCATTCGGCAGCGGCACTTCAATCTGCTCGCCTTTCGCGTAGCCACGCGCGGCATACATCGGAACTCCCGTCAGCGTTGCACCCATCTCAAATCGCCGGAATCCGCGTGCATAAGCGGCATCTTCGCAGGTTTTCAGAATCAAGCTGGCAATCCCGCGCCGCGTCCACTCCGGGTGCACGAAAAACGCCCTGATCTTCGCCGCATCGCGCGCCGGATCCAGCATGGAGTTGTCGCGATAGGGTCCGTGGTCGCTGCCGTAAAGTGTCTTGCGCATGCTCCACCCGCCGCAAGCCGCCAACGCTCTCTCGTCAGCCGCGCCAACCGCCTCCACAACGTAATACGTTTCATCCGCGATCAGCTGCGTGTCCACTCCATACGCCGTGCCCAGTGCCGCATCCAATTGTTCCGCCGAATAATCCTCGCGCTGCAAAACCCTCACCGACTGATCAATCAGCTCGCGCAGCGCAGGAATATCCGCGCTCGTCGCCAGCCGAATTGTGAAATTGTCGCTCCGCTCAACCATAAGGTGCTCTTTGAATGCACTCGTCAGCAATTCTAACTCTCCGGCACACCCAGGTAATATCCCGGGCGGGCGCGCACCTTCAACCCACGCTCCTTTTCCTTCGCCACCGCCACGCTGATCTCGTGATATCCATCGGTGTTCTCTCCGCTCGGCGTATAGGTCAGCGTGTACTGCGCATGCAGCTCCCCGCCCATCTCATCAATCACCTTCTCGATCGTCCGGTCTTTCCACGTCGAAACATGCAGCCCGCCGGTCGCCGCCGCCGCAATCTCCAGTTGACGCGCCGTGACCTGATCCTTCGCATGCGAGACCACCCAAACCGCCAGCGCCAGCAGATTCAGTCCCTGCGGCTGACTGGTGTCCCCAGTCGTTGGCGTTTGCACTGTTCCGGGCGGGGCCGGCATACCATACGTCCCCTCCGGGGTTACCGGCGAAGGTCCCGTGTGCTCCGGCTTTTTCTTCAAATCCGCTTTCATGCTCGAAATGCCCACTGTGTAAATCGTTACGTTCGCAAGTTGCGCCCGCCGCAGCACCTCGCCCAGTTTTTCTTCGCTCCCCGAATCGTGCGCTTCCGCAATCACCAGCATCACTCGCCGGTGGCCCAACTCGGTCTCCGAAACTTCCGGCCTCCCGCTCAGAAGTTCCACCGCCTTTGACATTGCATCGAACAACTTTGATCCGGAATATCCTTCCTTCAATCCCGACATCGTCTTTTCCATCGCATCGGCGCTGTTCGTAAAATCCAGAAGTGTCTTCACCTCATCGTCAAATCCCACGATGGCGCCTTCGCCGGTCGGTCCGGTCACGGTCTGTGAAATCAGGATTCCCGACTTGCGAATCTTCGGCAAAATCGGCGAAATCCGTGAACTCGTCTCCACCACCACCACCAGTGAAATCGGGTCTCCACCCAAATTGAAATGCGTGATCTTTTGCGGCGCGCCGTTATCGGTAATCCGAAAATCGGATTCTTCCAAGTCGTGCACCATCTCGCCCTTTTCGTTCCTCACCGTCACCGGGGTATTCACCAGCACGGTGCGGATCTTAATCGGCGACGGCGGCCCCTGCTGAATTGACACTCCCGGCTGCGGAATCATCGGTCCATCAAGCGCCTGGGCCCAAGCATCAGGCAACGCAGCCGCTGCCAGAGTAAACATTCCCGCAAAAAGTGCCCAGCGTATTTTCATCTGTACCCGCCGCCTGATTGAATGAGCTGCAAAATTGTCCCCAGATTAACCCCGCCGTGCCTTCGCGTATTCAATTCGACGCCAACCACCCCAAAGACGTTGCCGCCACGCTTCGCCCTGCCTACAATCTAAACGCACCTTGAATGGAGAAAATTCCCATGTCCGAAGGAAAGCGCCCCAAGCCCCAACACGCCCCGAAAGCTCCTCACGAAAATTCCGAGTTCCTGGCCAGCACGCCGGCACGGCCCATTCGCATCATTTCAGAGTACATTTATCCCCTCGTGCAACTTAAGAAGGAGGGAATCGGCGACTCCATAGTAATGTTTGGCTCTGCGCGCATCGAGTCTCATGAAACCGCTACCGCTCGTCTCGCCAGACTGAAAAAACTGAAAACGTCGGGTTGGGGTGTCGCTCGCCTCAAAAAACATCGCCTGCATCTCCGCGAAGCCAAAAGCGCTCTCGAAATGTCCACCTATTACGAACAGGCGCGCCAACTCTCCCACAAGATCACCACGTGGGCGCTTACGCTCGGCCCTCGCCCTCGCCGCTTTGTTATCTGTTCCGGAGGAGGGCCCGGCATCATGGAAGCTGCCAATCGCGGCGCCTACGAAGCCGGCGGGAAATCGATCGGCCTTTCCATCGAACTGCCCCACGAGCAGTTCGCGAATCCTTACATCAGTCCCGAGCTCAGCTTCAATTTCCATTATTTTTTCATGCGCAAATTGTGGTTCGCGCAAATCGCCAAAGCCCTCATCGTTTTTCCCGGCGGCTTCGGCACCCTCGACGAACTTTGGGAAATGATGACCCTGTCGCAAACCGGTAAAATGCCCAAGCACACGCTGATCCTCATCTATGGCCGAAAATACTGGAACGAAGTTCTCAACCTCAAAAACATGGTCCGCTGGGGCACTATCAGCCAGGCGGACTTCGACAATCTCCAATACGCTGACAGCGTTGACGAAGCCTTCGACAAAATTCGCGTGGGTCTCGAAAAGTATCATATGCAAGGAGACCCGTTCCTCCAGGCGTATTAATCAATCCTTTCTTCGACCGCAAACTTTTTTTCAACCGAAAAAATAGTCGACTCGTGCAGTTCCCGATGGCCTCAGGTCATTACCGGATTGCCAGTCGCATCTTCCTCCCCCAGACTCGCCTTCGGTAGGCCCTGGCCTTCCTTCCTCACATCTCGCCGCAAGTCATTTTCGGCTGCGGCATTATCGGAGAAACTATGAAGGCTCAACTTAATCCATCGTGGATTCGCGCACTTCTTTCCGCCACTGCCCTGGGCGCCGCGCTTTTTTTCACGGGCGCCGCACCATTGCACGCGGACGACGACTGCCAGAGGCGCATCGCCCACGCGGATCACAAACTCCATGAAGCCGCCGAGCATCATGGCTGGGACAGCCCGCAAGCTGTAAAATATCGCCATCAACTTGCCGAAGCGCGCGCTTGGTGTTGGGAACATAGCCATCGCTGGTGGGATGAAGACGGCCACCGCTGGCGCTCGGATCGCGATTGGGACGACCATGACCACGACCGCCACTAAACCAATCCTCGATTCAACCTCAAGTGCCGGGCGACTGCCCGGCACTTTTCGTTTCCTGCTATCTGTTATCTGATCGCTGCTATCCCGATTTTCAACAGGATCCCCATCAATCCGGTGATCGAGATTCATGTAACTAGTCTCTTGTCCGCACTTTACAACCCACCAAAACCTTTCATTCAAACAAGTGTTTGAATCCTTAGGATGCATCCCGATCGCCAGCCCGGGCCAGGCTCCTGGAGGCAATCTTATGAAACCTATCTCGTTTAAGCTCGGTTCGTTTCTCGGAAAGACGGCTCTGGCCACTGCGGCCCTCGGCTTCTTCCTGGCCGCCGGTGCGCCCGCCGCAAAAGCCAACGATTGGGACGATTGCAATCGCCGCGTCTCCTACACCGAATGGCGCTACCACGAAGCCGTTGAGCACTCCGGTCCCTATAGCCGCGAAGCGCGTCATTGGGCGCACGAACGCCACGAGGCCTACGAGCGCCAGGCGCATCTGCGTCACGAATATCGGGAACACCATCGCGACCGGGATGATCGCTACTAACGCGGCGCCGTCCGGCGCAAATTTGGAGTGCGGCTTGCCCTGAGCCCGCCGAAGGGCAGCTCTGCTACCGCTTTTGCGAAGTAAGTCGAATTGCCAAAACCTAAATGCGGCCACCAGGCCCCGGGGAGACTCGGGGCCTTCGCATTTAAGTGCTGTTCGTTCACGCCTCAAACACAATAAAGAAAAAGGGCGCCCAAACCACTGGCGCCCTCTTCCGCTACTTATGAATCGCGATTATTCCGCGTGAACCAGCGGCTCGTCCGAAAACACCGCTGTAAACCGCCTCGTCTCATCCTGATCGTGTAGCATTACCACCGGCACGATTCGCAACGACTGCTTGCACAAATGGCACTGCACGCCTTCTCCCTGCAAATCCTGCAGAAAGCCATCCGTAAACCGATATTCTGTCCGCTCGCGCCGGGCCTTCTTCTGGCTTTTCGCGCCGCAATGAGGACAAGTGAATTCAACTACGTCCTGCTGCGGATCGCGGTCCAGAGCTGCCCAGCCCGTGCGGCGCACGCCGACTACCTCGGGTAAACGCCTTTCCATCGGGTTTTCCTCCTTGGATCCACGTCCGACAAATTCGATGCGGCGCCGAATCGTTTGGATGTAACTATATCTTCAATTTTCCTTCCGAATATTCCGAACCCTCCATCCTAGTAGAAACACATTACTTGCCCTCCAGGCAGGCCACGGGGCGTTTCAGTGGTGCGATAGGTTTTCTCTTCTCAGCGGCCTCTGCGCGCTTCCTCAGCGCACTCTGCGTTGAGTCCCCGGCTTTCTGATCGCTTGCCCCGCGGGCACTTAGCTCACTTGCCGGTGTCAAACAACACAGAGGGCGTGCGCACCTCACATCCCTGCGAGCGCGGCGCCGGTCTCCGGAACGCAACCTTTGGAGGCTGGCGCCGCAAAAATCCCACGGCTCGCAGGAAATTTCCCGGAGGTGTGTGATGAGTCTCGAAGTCCAACGTGTGTCCCGCGTGTCCGAAGATGCATTCGGCTCGCTCAGTAACTGCCTCGTCGAAGGCGATCCTCAATCCGAAAAGGGTGCCCGTCGTATCAAGCAACGAGCAGTAGCAATCTCGATCGTCCTGCAGAGCCTCGCCCTGGTAGCGCTGGTTCTTTTTCCACTTCTCAGCAAAGGCGAGCGCATCTCGCTAAAAAACGCGACACCGATTCCGCCCTACGCTCCGATTGGCAATCACCACCACGCCCCATCCGATCCCGTCCGGCACACTTCTGTGCCATGCCAATTCTGTCCGTTGCCGAGCGTGCCAACACCCATTCCCACGCGCAATCCAACTCCAGAACCCGACGGCCCCGACGGCGATCCAATCCCCGGCCTGCCATCAGGTCCCGGCACGCCTGGCGGCGGCATCCCAACCAACCCGCACCCAGTGCTTCCTCCAGACAATCAGCCACCTCCAGTGGTCCGTCATTTAGTCAGTGAACCGGCGCAAATGGCCCAGCTGATCCGCAGAGTCGAGCCCATCTATCCGGCGCTGTGCATCCAAATTCATTGCGAGGGCCGCGTGGAACTTCACGCCCTCATCTCCACCACGGGCACGATCGAGTCCTTGGAGGTAATCTCCGGCCATCCCCTCTTCATTCAATCGGCACTAGCTGCGGTCCGCGAATGGCGCTACCGCCCCACCATCCTCAACGGGCGTCCCATCGAAGTGGATACCCACATCACGGTCATCTACACCCTTAACCACTAATTTGGAGTGCGGCAGCTCTGCTGCCGCTCTTACGGCTTCAACTAAACCGCCAATCCAAATATTCACAACAAGCGTCACGTACCTGATTTTTTCGCTTAGTTTCCAACCCAACAAAAAAGCCGGCGCTAGCCGCCGGCTTCCCGCTCTTGTGGCACAGCCATACATACTTGGCTGTGTTCTTGGGTTTCTTTTCTCCGCGTCCTTCAGCGCTCTCCGCGTTTTCTTAATTCTTCCGCTACAAAACCGGCTCCCCCGAATACCTTCCAATCGCCTCCCGCGCCAAATCCCGCAACCTCACAATCTCCTGCAACTGATGCGGATCATCGCTCTGCAATTCCTGCGAAGGATAAATCGGCGGCGACAACGTAATCGTCACGCTCGTGGGCCGCGGCAAGATTGTCCCGTCGCACAGAAATCTCCGCGTCCCCTTCAACGACACGGGAATCACCGGCGCACCCGTCACCACCGCCCCGCGAAAAGCTCCCAACTGAAACGGCCGCACGCCAGCCTGCGGCGTAAATGTTCCCTCGGGAAACACAAACACCGAATCGCCGCGGCGCAAGCACTCTTCGATTTGATGAACTTGCTTCAAACGCGACTTGGCATCATGCCGGTTGAACGACAAATGCCCCATCTGGTTCAAAAATGTCCCGATGAACGGCATATCGTTCACTTCGCCCTTCGCCACGAACCGATAAGTTACGCCCAGACCCATCATTACCGGCAACACATCAAAATAACTCGCGTGGTTGGACGCATACACTTTCGCGCCCGGAGTATCCATGTATTCTTTGCCCACAACCTTCAACCGGATTCCCGCAAGCGCAAACAGCACGTGCAATGCGGACGAAGTAAAACGTCCAGCCGCTTTCTCATCCTTAATCTGCTTCACGATGAACCAGGAGGGCACAATCCACAAAAAGAACACAATGCCAAAATACACACCGTATATTTTCTCCAGCACCTTCAGAATTCCGCGCCCGACGCTTCGCACCGCCTCCCGCAAAAACGTTCCCGTGCCCAAGCGCGCAATCTGCACCCATGCGGGAGGCCTGCCCGCCTTCAGCGTTCCAGCCACATACAGCTGTTTGGTCTCGTCCCTCCGCAATTTCCCGCTCGACGTCTTGGGAATACTCCCTGATGGAATCAATTCCACGCGATCCGGCGGCAAACCCAGCCCACGCGAAACCTCGTCATTGATTGCCGCTATGATCGCAGCCTTTCGCGAAGCGTCTTCTTCTCGAGACTCCGCCACAATCACCAGTTTTTCCGTCCCGCTGCCCTTGTCCTTCAATCCAAATGCCACCACGCAACCCTTGCGAATCCCTTCCGCCCGCGCCGCCAACTCCTCCACTTCGTGAGGATACAGATTGCGCCCACCCTTGATGATGATGTCCTTCACACGGCCGGTGATGAAAATCTCTCCATCCGCCTGAAACGCGCGGTCGCCGGAATTCAGCCAGGGGTATTCGCCTTCGCGTATCGCCGGTCCCAGCGGCATCAACTTTTCCGTCGCCTCGGGATTTTCGAAATAGCCGCTGGTCCCCGATGGCCCGCGAAACCACAAAAACCCTTCCACCCGCTCCGGAACCTCGCTGCCTCGTTCATCCACAATCATCACATCGTGTCCCGGGAAGGATTTTCCCGACGATACAAACGCAATCGCCGTCTCATCTCCCTCCATCGCCGGCACGGCTCGTCCCTGCGCAGTGAACGCTTCCCGCTCCACGCGCTCCACCCGCGGCAACCGGTTCAACGGAGGAAAAGTCACTCCCAGCGACGCTTCCGCCAGCCCATACACCGGCAGCATCGCCTCTCTCCGGAACCCATATTTGGCAAATCGATTTGCGAACCGCTCCAGCGTCTCCGGATTCACCGGTTCCGCTCCATTCATCACCACGCGCATCGAACTCAGATCCACACCCTCCAGTGCTTTGTCGGAGATCTTGCGCACGCACAACTCATAGGCAAAATTCGGCGCCGCCGTAATCGTTCCTTTGTGCTTGCTCATGGCCTGCAGCCAGCGTTCCGGCCGCGTCAGAAAAGCCAGCGGCGACATCACCACCAGCGGCACGCCGTGCATCAGCAACGTAAGCCACGCGCCGATCAATCCCATATCGTGGTAGAGAGGCAGCCAGCTGATCCCCACATCTTCCGGGCCCAACTGCACACCCTGCGCGATCACCCGCATGTTCGCCAGCAAATTCGCGTGCGTTAGCACCACGCCCTTTGGCTCGCCGGTTGATCCTGACGTGTATTGCAGCAGCGCAATGTCGCTGCTTTTACGAATCCGTGTCCCACTGATGAACGCTGGGAGCGCTCCCGGCGCGGGTGGCGGCGCTTTCTCTGCCGCTTCCAACAATTTCTCTGCCTCCACCACACCTAGCAGCGATTTGACGCGCGGTTTCAGAAGTTTGGCGACAGCTTCCGCTCGCCGGAACGTCAACAGCAGGCAAACGCCCGCATTGTTCAAAATGGCCGACTGGCGTTCCGCGTATTCTTCAATCCGGTCCGCACGAAACGGCGGATAGATCGGCACCGGCACCGCACCCGCCAGCAAGATTCCCGCGTAGCAAACAAAAAACTGCCGCGAGGTCGGCAGCATCAATGACACGCGTCCGTCTGGCGGCACTCCGCGCCGCGCCAATTCTTCCGCGCACTTCTGCGCGGCCGTATACAACTCCCCAAACGTCAGTGTGTAGTTGTGTTCGCCCTTCTCGTCGTCTTCTGTAATCAACAGGTGGGTTCGCTGCGCATCATGCACACCGCGATAGCGAATCACATCAAAAAGCGTTTCGGCTTTCTCCACGATCGAGTCCGCCGCCTTCTTCGCCAACTCTCGCGTAGCCACACTCGCGCGCAGCCCGGAGAGCCCTTCTTCCTCCCTGACCGGTGTCCCCGGCGCTTCCACAATGGCCGCAGTCAACTCTTCCGGTGTGCTCGCTTCCGCCGCCAGCGTATCCGGCAGGCGCACTCCGAACGCGCTCTCCAGTCGCGTCAACAACTCCACGCGTTCCAGGCTTCCCAACCCCAAATCACGATCCAAATTCGAATCAATCGACAACTCCACCACGGCGCCGTGACTACCGAGTTCTTCCAACAGTCCGCGTAACACATCCAGCACGCGCTCGCGCACGTCCGGCAAATCCAATTGTGGGGAGATTGTCGCCAAGGTATCCTTCACTGGCCAGCTTCGCGTGAGGCTAACACGCCGCGGCCCCGATTGCCATCATTGTGGCACGGCCACTCTCATCTGTATTCTTTGCCTTTTCTTCTCTGCGCACTCAGCGCTCTCTGTGGCCTCTGCGTTAATTCCGTCTTTTCCTTTCTCTTTATCTACGCGCCCTGCTTCTTAGCACCCCACCCCGGTGGCATCAACGTCGTGCTCAAATCCACGCCTGACAAGTCCACATTCTGCAAATCCGTCTCGCGCAGGATGGCAATCCCCAGGTCCGCTCCCGCAAACTTCGCTCCATCCAGATGCGCATCCCGGAAATTCACATTCCGCAACATTGCCTTCTGAAAATTCGCATTCGTCAGGTCGCACCGGAAAAACTCCACGCCGCTCGCCTGCGCCTCCGCAAGATTCGCCCCCGGCAGAAACGCTTCCGTCAGATCCGCCTTCCGCAAATCCGCTCTGCGAAGATTCGCTCCAGACAGATCCGCTCCCGGCAGCCGCGCCCCGCGCAGGTCGCTTCCTTCCAGATTCGCATTCTTCAGGATCGCTCCCGCCAGGTTCAGCTCTTGCAGATCTGCCCCAGACAAATCCGCTCCGGTCAGGTCCGCCCGCGCCCCACCTTCCTTGCTTGCCCAAAACAACTCGTGGGCCTTCAGAATCTCTTCCAACGTCTTTCCATTGTGCTTAATCTTCTTCAAGTTTCTCTGCCCCATAGTGGTTTCTTCCTCTCGTTCTGCAACCTTCTATTTTAGCGAATCCAACCCCACTCGGGAACCGTTGCTGTGCCGTTCCCGGCTGGTTATCTGCCCGCTGTGCTACTCTGCCTTCGTGAAGACCTTCCTCGTTCGCGCCGCCCTGATTCTTCTGGTCACACTCCCGGCCGCCGCTTCTGCCCGTGCGCAGGAAGACGAAATCGTCGCCAACCTCGCCGGCGGCCGCGCCATCATCCACGTTGCCAATGACGCCATCATTTTCGCGGCCATCGATCACCCTCTTGAATCCAAGTCCGTGCCTCCACGCGTCGCTGCCATTGACAGCCGCCACGTCGGCATTTTCTTTGGCGCTTCCGAATGGCAAGTCACCTCGCAACCCAGGCCCATTCGACTCGACCGTGACATCCCCCACTTCGGTGCTGTCGACCCCCGGTTCGCTCCCGCCGGAACCGCAGAGCAAGACCTCGAGCAGATCGGCGTTGCCTTCCTCGAAAAGCTGCGCCCCCTTGCTTCCCAGCTCCATCATCCGATCGACCTGAAACCGGACGAACCCTTGTTTCAAATCGTCCTCATCGGGTACGCTCCGAAAGATTACGGGGCGGAGATCTGGTTGATTGAGTATCAAGTCGAGCAGAATTCCGTCGCTGCCCGAGGAGACTATTGGCAGACGCACATTCTGCGGCCACGCTTCACCCAACTCTATCCGCCAGAAAAACATCAGCCGAAAACCATTATCGAAGTCCGCGTCCCGTCCGATCTCCCGGACATTCCGCTCCTCGGCCTCATCCAGCAAAACGTACCTGCGATCGCGCGCCTTCGTTCTTCCGATCCGCACATCAACAAGGTGGTTGAACAGATCCAGAAAGGCGAGGCACAAAAGGCCGAGCCCGTCGCCTCAGGTGAGTTTCTCCGTGCCGCCCTGCCTATCCTCGCCGGCGACGCACACTTCTTCCTTGGTTCGATGACAGAGAATGGCAGATTTGAATGGATTGTTCCGCCCGACGAACCTCGCGAAAAAGTAAAAACGACGGAAGACAAAAACCGCCCGCCGGACGCCCCAACGCTGCAACAGAAACCCAAGCCCTAGCAATAACCCATCGCTCAATCTCCCGCAGCCGAGCTTTGTTGCTGAGGCTTTCCGATATCCTTCCGGAAATGCATGCCTTCGAACCGAATCTTCCCCGCGGCTTCATACGCCTTCTGCAGCGCAGAGTTCAGGGTGTTTCCCATGGAGGTCACACCAAGCACGCGTCCTCCACTGGTTACAATCGTATCTCCCGCCCGCTTCGTTCCCGCGTGCAGCACTTTTACGTCGGTCACGCGTGCTGCCTCCGGCAATCCGCTAATCTCTTTCCCAATCTCAAACTTCCCCGGGTATCCGCCCGAGGCCATCACCACGCACGCGCTTGCCCCTGCCTTCCACTTCAGTTTCTCCGGCTTTAAGTTTCCAGCCGCCGCGTCCGCCAGCACCTCGGCCAGATCAAATTCCACCCGCGCCAGAATCGCCTGCGTTTCCGGATCGCCCAGCCGGCAATTAAACTCCAGCACCTTCGGCCCGCTCTTCGTCAGCATCAATCCAATGTACAAAAATCCCTGGTAACGAATTCCGTCCGCGGCCAGCCCCTTCATCGTCGGTTCAACGATCGTCTTCTCAATGGTGCGCCGCAATTCGGCAGGCAAGAGTTCGTCGGAAGAATACGCGCCCATTCCCCCCGTGTTCGGTCCCTGATTGTTGTCGAATGCGCGTTTATGATCCCGCGTGGGCACCAGCGGCGCGTATCTCTCTCCGTCCGTCAGCAAAATAAAGGAAAGCTCCTCTCCTTCCAGAGCTTCCTCCAACATCACGCGCTTCCCGCCATCGCCCAGCTCATTCTTCTCCATCACCCGCTCAATAAAATCCGTCGCCGCGTCCGGATTCGGCGCCACAAATACGCCTTTTCCCGCGCACAATCCGTCCGCCTTGATCACCACCGGCCAATCGACGGCGCATAGCGCCCCATACGCGCCTCCCGCCGAATCGTGCGCACCGTACAATTCCGCTGTCGGAATATTGTGTCTTTGCAGAAATTCTTTCGCGAAGATCTTGCTGCCTTCCAGTTGAGCTGCCTTTTTGTCCGGACCAACCACCGCCCAGTTTCGGTGCGTAAAGGCGTCCACCAATCCGTTCACCAGGGGCAGTTCAGGTCCCACCACGGTCAGATCTGGTTTCACCTTTTCCGCTAGCGCAACCAAACCCGCCACATCCCCTGCGTCCACTGCCACGCACTCCGCCTCCTCCGCGATGCCACCATTTCCCGGCGCGCACCAAATCTTCTCCACGCCGGTGCTTTGCCCCAGTTTCCACACCAATGCATGCTCGCGCCCGCCACCGCCAATCACCAGGATTTTCATTTTCGCGTGCCTTTCGAATAGTGCAAAGGAAAGATAGTCGGGGCGGAGAATGCTGTCAACTCAACGAGCAGTAAACGGATGTGGGAAGCCGCACTGGGCCGCCTAACTACTATTATTTATATTAATGGTTATCTGAGGAGGTGTGACCAATCGCCTAGATAAATGCTATTCTTATGCTTGTCCAACGGCGCGGATGGGGATTGTGACTCCCGTTGATGCATCCGACGCAGCCAGCATGTGGCAGCGCCCGTCAAAGATTCCCCCCGGGTCAATGACCAGACAGGGAGAATGCACCTCACCCGTGACTACACCCTTGGGCTGTATCTCCACGCGGCCGCGTGCAAAAATCACGCCATCGAAGTGCCCCGAGATCACCACGCGGTTCCCTTCGATCTGTCCCTCGACTTTTGCATTCTCGCCCAGGATAACGGTCTGCTCAGAAATGATGTTTCCCTTCACGTGGCCGTCGATGCGAAACGTACCCGTAAGCGTCAGAGTGCCTTCGAGAGAAACACCCTGATCAATGAATCCTGTCCACTCTTCACCGCTGCCATTTTTCGATGAGCTGGGCCACTTCCAAGCCATTTGAATTCCCCCAAACGTTGCTCCCGGCGCGATGCTCCGAAAGTCTACTTAACCAATGTAACTTCACGCGTTGGGAAGTCAACGTTACATCTGAAGTGAGTTGTCGAATGAACTCCCTGAACGAACGTCCAGTAAAGATTTTCGTGAGGGCGCTTACTTCATCAGGCGATCGTAAATTCCCATCAGTTGGGCTTGGTCATAAAATTCCAGGACCAGTTGTCCCGGACGTATTCGCGTCTTCTCGCGCAAATGGACTTTTGTGCCCAGGTGCCGTTGCAGCTCATCGAGGGCTTCGCGGATATTTGGATCGACCGCAGTATCCGCTGCGGCTTTTGCGCTGCGAGCCCGTCGCGAGCCCAGCCGCTCAATTTGCCGCACCGTCAATCCGCCACGCGCCGCACGCTTCGCATAGCGCATCCGCAACGCCGGTTCAGCCACTCCCAGCAGCGCACGCCCATGTCCGGCTGTTAATCTGCCTTCCTCAATCCAATCCTGAATGGTCGGTTCCAGTTTCAGCAGGCGAATCGCATTCGCAACCGTTGCGCGATCTTTGCCAGTGCGTTCCGCCACCGATTCCTGCGTCAGTTGAAATTCATCCATCAAGCGTTCAAAGGCTCGCGCGGCTTCGATCGCATTCAAATCCTCGCGCTGGATGTTTTCCACCAGCGTCATTTCCAGCGCAAGCTCATCGGGTACCTGGCGTACGATCGACGAGACTTTCTTTAGCCCGGCTCGTTGCGCAGCCCTCCAACGCCGTTCGCCAGCAATCAGTTGATAGCGATTTCCCAGCGGTCGCACCACGATTGGCTGAATAATTCCGCTGGCTTGAATGGAGCGCGCCAGTTCATCCAGAGCTTCTTCGCGAAATCGCGTGCGGGGCTGGTAGGGACTTGGCTCGATCAGGTCAATGTCAATTTGTAGCGGACCGGCAGGCGTCGCGCTCAAAGCTGGGGCAGCCGCAGCGGCCGAACCTCCGGGCGCAACTGAATGTGATGGTGCAGGCGTTCCTGTGCTGCCGGCTGGTGGTGCTGCAGGAGTGTGCTGCTCAGGCTCCCGAATGAGCGCTCCGAGCCCCCGTCCCAAGGCGTTTCTCGGCATTGGCAATTACCTCCTGTGCAAGCTGGATGTATCCTTCTGCGCCCTTACTATGTATATCATAGAAAATAATAGGTTTACCAAAGCTCGGTGCTTCCGCAAGCCGCACATTGCGGGGAATCAGGCTTTGAAAGATCTGAGTTCCAAAAAAACTGCGTAAGTCTGTAGCCACCTGCCTGGAAAGGCTGGTCCGCTCGTCGTACATCGTGAGAAGAATGCCTTCAATCTCGAGGCTCGGATTCAGTGTGCGCCGAATGCGCATCAATGTGTCCAGGAGTTCAGA
>Ga0137418_10003329_pt1 | contig 14793 bp, 12 predicted proteins | sample CZODoug3_1_2_16f_FD_122242 | JGI IMG/M metagenome (GOLD analysis project Ga0137418, IMG submission 122242) | Vadose zone soil fungal communities from Angelo Coast Range Reserve, California, USA - CZODoug3_1_2_16fungal (Hybrid Assembly) | ecosystem: Environmental > Terrestrial > Soil > Vadose... | reverse complement strand
GGAACATCCGCGGGCCGAATACCTGCAAACGTATCCGACAAGCAACGCGCTAATGTCACGGCCGGATTCGCGAACGATGTCGACGCTGTAAACCAGTAAGCTGCCACAATGTAGCTCGCAACGGCGTACGGCGTCGCATCTGCGCGCAGACGCGAACAGCCCCAGATTACCGACATCAATCCAAACGCGGCCACAAATTCGCTGAGAAGCTGCGCGCCTCCGTGCCGGGAATGCGAAGAAAATGAATACCAGCGCACACCAAACATCAAGTGTGCTACAACGGCTCCAGAAACCGCTCCCGCACATTGCACGCCCATGTAAGCTGTCGCGTCACGCCAGGCCAGGCCGCGCTCGATTGCGACAGCCAGGCTCACAGCAGGATTGAAATGCGCTCCGGAAATCGGCCCGAAGGTCAGAATCAGCGTAAGCAGAGCCGCACCCGTCGCAATCGTGTTCGCCAGGAGAGCGATGGCGACATTGCCCCCAGCCAGCCGTTCGCCCATGATGCCCGACCCAACCACGGCAGCCACGAGAAATGCGCTGCCAAGAAACTCCGCCGTCAATCGTGCCCGCAGACGGAACTTCATTGGTGGCCGATCTTGTCGAGTTCTTCTTTAATGGCCAACTGGTTAATGCTAGAAAGCGGAAGGCTCAGGAACAATGCGATTCGGCGATCCAGCGTTGCGAATGTGTCGCGGTAGGCCCGCTCGATTTCGTCCGCCGTTCCACGCACGGCCGCCGGGTCCGGGACTCCCCAATGAGCCGTCAGTGGCTGGCCCGGCCAGAACGGGCAGACTTCGTTCGCAGCGTTATCGCAGACCGTAAACACGAAATCCAGCTTGGGAGAATCGGGCTTGGCGAACTCATCCCAACTCTTACTCCTCAGACCGCCCGTCGGCAACTGCGCTTTTTCCAGTTGCGCAATTGCCTCCGGCCGCACCGCGCCCGAGGGATGGCTCCCCGCGCTGAAGGCGGTAAAAGTCCGTCGACCCTTATGGTTCATGATAGCCTCAGCCAAAATCGACCGGGCCGAATTGCCCGTGCATAGGAACAGGACGTTGTAATGTCCTTCCATAGTTTCCTCTGCTTACTGACAGCAGGTCGGTCCGCAACAAGACTGGGGTTTCACCGCCCGCACGAACGCGCTCATGAACCTGCCGTCCACCTGCGGCGCAACCGCATCCACGTCAATGTTCTGTCCCGACAGGAACTCGCGAGCATCGTCGATGCGATACACCCGCGTCGGTTCAATTTCAATCTTCTCGAACCCAGCCGCCGAGAGTTTCGCGCGATATTCGTTTTCCTCGAGAGCCCCCGCCACGCATCCCACCCAAAGCAATACGTTCCGCCGAATCCCTGGCAGCATCTCACCTCGAGTCACAACATCCGACACCGCAAACCGTCCGCCCGGCTTCAGCACCCTCAGCGCTTCGCGCAGAACCTGATCTTTGTCGGCGGAAAGATTAATGACACAATTGGAAATGATCACGTCGACGGAATTGTCCGGCAGAGGAATGTGTTCGATCTCACCCTTCAGGAATTCGACGTTCTCCACTCTAGCCTTGCGTTTGTTCTCATTCGCCAGCGCCAGCATCTCCTCCGTCATATCCAGCCCAAAAGCTTTGCCGGTCGGACCCACCCGCTGCGCCGAGAGCAGCACATCGATCCCTCCGCCCGACCCCAGATCCAGAACAACCTCCCCCGCATTCAGCTTCGCCAAAGCCGTCGGATTCCCGCAACCGAGGGACGCCAGTAGAGCAGCCTCGGGAATCTGCTGCGCCTGCGCCGCGTCATAAAGGTTCGACGTGATGGGATCGCCGCAGCCATTCCCAGCCGACGCCCCGCAACACGAACTGCCTCCGGTGCTAACACGCAAGGCCGCCTGCCCGTATTTTTCTTTCACAACGTCTTGAATGGCAGGGTCCGCCATATCTTCACCTCATTATTTGCAGATTCGTTACTTGCAGATTTGAACAATCTGTTCCGGTTTCACAGCTTGATTCCGTGTGCAACACTCGGCATACAAAAACTGCAACAACTCCTGCAGCGCATCTGCGCAAGCCGAGTAACGGAGAAACGTACTCTCCCGCTGCACCCGCACCAGGCCTTCCGCCTTCAATTTGTCAAGATGGTGCGAAAGGGTCGAGTTCGGAATGTCCAACTCCTCCTGAATCTCCCCAACCACCAACCCCTGCGGGTGTGCGGACAGCAACAACTGCATAATCCGCAGCCTCGCCTCCGTCCCCATCGCCGAAAACATGTCGGCATACTTGGCCACCTGCTCCGCCGATTTCTTGGGGATGCTCGTCACCATATTTCGATATTTGCAGAAATAAGAATACTTGTCAAGAACCGATCGCAGAGGCTTTCGTCATTTACTATCAGGGGCACGAATGAGCAACGAAGCCATCGTCGAATGGGGACCGTGCTGTTTCTGCGGCTCGCCAATCCGAGGCACAGACGTCGATCCCTGCCGTGTTAGGGTCGAAACAGCGGGGGGAATGTGGCAAGTGTGGTTTTGTCACTCCTCTTGCTTCAAAGATCGACTTTCAAACCGATCCGAACTGATAGGGCTATTCTCGCCAGCACACTTTTAGGCTGGATAGCCAGGTCGATGCGACACCGAGTGGGTGCCCCACTCAAGCCTTCCTTATGATTTAAGAGAGGTTCTTCAAGGAGGACTCTCTCGGATTACAATTTTGGGGCTTTCACGTCCAAGCGCTGGAGACGGTTTCTATGCCCAAATTGCGGCTGCGCAGGTTACTGCTGTTAACTCTGACCACAATAACTGTAGCCGCGCATTCCCAAACTCCATATGCCGCCTGGCCCAAAGCCAACCCCGCCGACGCCGGCCTCTCCGAAACAAAACTCCACTCTCTAAGCACGGCCGTTCGATCCGCGGAATTCAAGAAAATCGGCAGCATCCTCATCGCCCGTCACGGCAAGCTAGTTTTCGAGGACTACGTCGACGGCGATGAATCCACTCTGCGCGACACCCGCTCGGCAACCAAAAGCATCACCAGCGTTCTTATCGGCCTCGCTCTGCAAGACCAGAAACTCGCCGGCGTCGATGCCAAAGTTCTCGCGCTGTTACCCGAGCGCGCTCAGCGAATCCAGAATCCCGACCCCCGCAAAGCCCAGATCACCATCGAGGACCTTCTCACCATGAGCTCACCCCTCGAATGCGACGACTGGAACGACGCTTCCCGCGGCAATGAAGAGCGAATGTACTTAGTGGAAGACTGGGCGCAATTCATCCTCGACTTACCCATACGCGGGCGCATGCATGTGGGCGAACAAGTTGAACCCCCACCCTACGGTCGTAATTTCAGCTACTGCACCGGAGGCGTCTTTGTCCTCAGTGAAATTCTCGGAAAAGTCACCGGCACGCGCACGGATCGCTATGCCCAGGAGAAACTGTTCCTGCCGCTCGGCATCACCAATGTCCAATGGGTGTTCTCGCCACAGAACATTCCCCAAACCGGCGGCGGTCTGCGGTTGACCAGCCGCGACCTACTCAAGATCGCTCAGCTCTATCTCGACGGCGGCCGCTGGCAGGGACGCCAGCTCGTGGATGAGACCTGGGTCAAGAACTCAACCCGGCCACACGCGCGTATCGATGAAACCACTGAATACGGCTACTTGTGGTGGCTGAAGTCTTTTCAATCCGGTGGAAAACCCTATCCCGCGTTCTTCATGTCCGGCAACGGCGGCAACAAAGTCGTAGTGGTTCCACAGCTCGATCTGGCAGCCGTAATCACCAGTACCAACTTCGGCACTCAAGGCATGCACCAGCAAACCGAGAAAATCCTGACGGACTACATCTTGGCTGCAGTCGACCACTGACAACGTCAAACTTGCGTTGGAGCCCACGTCTCTTGATCTCCGCGCTTCCCCCGCCTCGAAAAAACTCTCTAGTCTCATCACGTCAGTAACCGGATGCCTTTGGCGCCGTGTTGCGTCCAGTTCGAAACTACGGCTAGAATCGTAAGGTTGACACTCGTACGAAAAATCGGGGTTGTCGCGTTGGCGCTAGTTTTCGTTGCGCTGCCGGTGATGGCCTGTGCCGTTCCCGCTGCGGTGATGACTTCTGCGGAACGGGAGTGCTGCCAGAAAATGGCGGGCCACTGCGAAGAAATGGGGATGGCGAAAGATCATCCCTGTTGTCGGCAAACTACCGTGTCGTCTGATACTGACGCGGTGAAAACGGCACCCTCGCAGGATCACCAGGTTAGTTTGATTGTCTTTCACGCGCTCACGGTTCCGTCCGAAGCCAGCTTAACTTTTTTAACGGCTCAGTGGTCGGCCCGAACCTTGTACACTCATGGTCCGCCAGGACTAGCACCAACCTTCCAGACAATCCTCAGAATCTGATCGTCTTTTCCTTCTCGGCGCTGACGCCTTGGTGCGTCTGCGCGCATTTGTGTTTCTTCTTTGGAGGAAAAGATGAACTTTGTATTCATGCACCGGCTCACGTCCGGGGTGACCCGTTTTTTTGGCACGGTTGTCTTAGCGTCGGTTTTAAGCAGTCTCTCTCCGACGACGATGACCGCTCAGGTACCCACAGATGCATCACAAACACCCGCTCCGATGAGGGATCAAGGCAGCCACCCGGCTGCTTCTCCTAGTCCACTTGCGGAATTGGTGCGGGAGGTGGAGCAGAGCAATCCCGAGATTGCTGCCGCTCTTCACGCGTGGCAAGCAGCCACAAATGTTCCCAAGCAGGCATCGGGCCTGCCGGAAACCGAGATTACGGTCCAGCAATTCAGCGTCGGGAGTCCGCGGCCTTTCGCAGGGTATTCCAATAGCGACTTCGCTTATGTGGGAATCGGAGCGTCGCAAGACTTTCCCTATCCAGGTAAGCGCCGTCTGCGATCTGAAGTTGCCGAGCGCGAAGCCGACTCGATGAATGCGCAATCGGACGGTGTGCGGCGCCAGGCAATCGAGACGTTGAAGCTTGCGTACTTTCAACTGGCCTACCTCCAGCAGACTCTGCCAGTCCTGGAGCGTGACGGCCAGCTCCTCGATCAGATTCAGCAGGTTGCCGAATCGCATTACCGTGTCGGCCAGGGGAACCAGCAGGATGTTCTGAAGGCGCAACTGCAACGTACAAAGCTTCTGCAGGAAATTGCTATGCACCATCAGCAGGAGGAACAGCTCGAAGCGCAGATCAAGCAAGTCCTGAGCCGCTCACAAGGTTCTTCGGACATTGTCACCGTTCCCCTCTCCCAGACTGTCTTGACGCACGGCGACACCGAACTTCTGGATCGAGTGCGAGATCAGAATCCCGACGTACGCTCGCGTTCGGAGATGGTGCGTCGGCAAGAATCGCAAGTTGAGCTGTCACGCAAGGAGTTTAGGCCGGACTTCAACGTCAGCTATACCTATGAGCACACGGCGGACAAATTCCGCGACTACTACATGGCGAGTTTTGGCGTCCGCCTGCCAAACCGTCATCGTCAGTCGGCGGCCTTGGCTGAATCTTTCCAAAACGAGGAACGAGCAAGACGGGAACTCCAAGCAGAACTGCAGCGCGCACAGTCGGAGGTCGAGCAGCAGTATGTTGCCGTACGGCGAACTGAAGACCAACTCAAAATCTATAAAGAGGGCTTGATTCCTCAGTCCGAGGCCACCTTTCAATCGGGATTGGCAGCCTATCAATCTAACCGGCAAGATTTTCAAACCCTGCTCTCTTCGTTTCAGGATGTCTTGAACTCGAATCTGGAATATCAGCGCGTGCTGGTCGAGCATGAATCTGCGCTAGCAAAACTAGAACGGCTCACGGGGGTGAGCTTGCCATGATGGATCCAACGAATATTCCGTACCGTCGAGCTTTTCTTCTCATGCTGTTTGTAACGATAACTCTCTCAGTTGGCGTAACGGCGTTGTGGTGGCGGCTGCATACATCACGAGTTGCGCAGGCTGAACCCTCGCCAGATCAGACCAGTGGGAACGCACAGACTCCGATGCAGAGTATGCCGGCTGAACAATCAAAGGCTCCATCCCAGCCCGAGATTGCACTTGCTCCTATGCAGCTCTCCCCGCAGCGGATGCAGAGTATTGGCGTGCAAATTGGGGAAGTTAAATACCAAACCATCAATGATGAAATCCGGTTCTTTGGAACTGTCCAAGCGGATGAGCGCCGACTAGCCTACGTCCAGACACGATTTGCCGGTTGGATACGAAAACTGTATGCCGATGCAACGGGCGACTTCGTGCGCAAGGGCCAGCCTCTATTCACGATTTACAGTCCGGATTTGGTCGCCACGGAGCAGGAATATCTCGTCGCAAAGAAAAACCAGGCCGACTTGCAGCAGAGTTCGGTAACGGGCGTCGCATCGGGTGCGGCTTCCCTGTTCAGCGCAGCCAAGGATCGGCTGTTGCAATGGGAGATCTCGCCAAGTGAAATTGCGAAGTTGGATTCGACCGGGAAGGTGATTACCGATTTAACCATCAACTCCCCGGTTTCAGGCTACATCACGGAAAAGACTGCGCTACCCAACATGTATGCGCAGCCCGATTCCCATTTATATACGGTGTCGGACCTCTCGGACGTTTGGGTATTGGCTCAGGTCTTCCAAAGCGACGCGGGCAAAATCAAGCCCGGAGATCACGCGGAAGTCACCGTCGATGCATATCCAGGAAAGGTATTTTCCGGGCGAGTCGATTATCTTTTGCCCCAAGTTGATACCGTGACGCGCACGCTGCCGGTCCGCTTGGTAGTCCCGAACCCAGGTCTGAAGCTCAGACCCGGCATGTATGTGAACGTGCGGTTGGGAATGCCTCTGGGCAAGCAGCTAGTGGTTCCGGGGTCGGCCGTCTTTCATTCTGGAAGCAGAAATCTGGTGTTCGCGTATCGAGGCGAGGGAAATATCGAACCGCGAGACGTTGAACTCGGCTCCCGTGTTGGCGAACAGCAAGTGGTTACGAACGGAGTTCACGCGGGCGAGCAGATTGTGGTCTCGGCGAATTTTCTGATCGACTCCGAAGCACAATTGCAGGCAGCCGCCGGAGCCTTTGTTCCCCCGCCACCCGGCGCAGGTGCTGCCGCAGCCATGAACGCACCTGCACAAACGCAAGCCACCATCGACCTGACAACCGATCCTTCTCCGCCTCACAAAGGCAGCAACACGATCCGCGTGAAACTCGCATCGAGCGACGGGAAACCAATCACCGGTGCTGAGATCACCGTCACGTTGTTTATGCCCGCGATGCAAGACATGGGAATGGCCGCCATGAAAACCGTTGTCCATGCGAGTGACAAAGGTGGCGGTCTGTATGAAGGCAACGGCGACCTGGGCTCCGGTGGCACGTGGCAAGTGACCGTCACGGCCACTCAGAACGGACAAGTCATCGTGAGCAAGCACCTCGCACTCAATGCGACGGGAGGAATGTAACGTGATCAACCGAACCATTGAGTGGTGTGCTCGCAACCGGTTCCTCGTGTTCACGGGCGTTTTGCTGTTGGTGATGGCTGGCATTTGGTCGATGGGCCACATCCCGCTGGATGCTCTACCCGATATTTCTGACGTTCAGGTCATCATCCACACCAGTTGGGAGGGATCGCCGCCTAACATCATCGAAGACCAGGTTACGTACCCAATTGTTACGGCTCTGCTGGCTGCTCCGCACGTCAAGGCGGTGCGGGCCCAGACTATGTTCAATGATTCGTATGTTTTCGTTGTCTTTGAAGATGGTACGGACATGTATTGGGCGCGCTCGCGAGTCGTGGAGTATTTGCAGACGATTGCCGGACGGCTACCGCCCGACGTTCATCCGATGATCGGACCCGATGCCACCGGTGCCGGTTGGGTCTACGAGTATGCATTGGTGGACCACAGCGGCAAATATAGTCTGGCCGACTTGCGGGCGCTTCAGGACTGGCATCTCCGTTACCAACTGGAAACTGTTCCAGGCGTCGCGGAAGTGGCAACGATTGGCGGCTTTGTACGCCAGTATCAAGTCCAACTCGATCCGAACAAACTCCTCGCATACGGCATCCCCTTATCGACAGTCATCGACCGGGTTAAGTCCAGCACGAATGAAGTTGGCGGGCGCGCGCTGGAGTTGAGCGGAACGCGCTACATGATTCGCGGCCTGGGATATCTGCGTTCGCTATCGGACCTGGAAAACGTACCCGTAATGGCGAAGAACGGTACGCCTGTTTTGATCAGAGACCTAGGGAACGTTTCCTTTGGTCCAGACATTCGGGAGGGCGTGGCGGATTGGCAGGGACAAGGCGAAACCGTGGGCGGCATTGTCGTAATGCGCTATGGGTTGAACGCGTTGAACGTGATCGATGGAGTCAAGAAGAAGTTGGCCGAGATCAAAACCTCTTTGCCGCCGGGCGTAGAGGTAGTGGCGGGATACGACCGCGCCGGGTTGATTCAGGATTCGATCAAAACTCTGCAACGCGACCTGTTAGAAGAAGCGGTTATCGTCAGCATTGTCATCATTGTTTTCTTGTTTCATTTCCGCTCAGCGCTGATCCCAATCCTGACACTTCCTATCGCGGTCATCGCTTCTTTTGTACCTATGTACTACCTGGGAGTCAGCTCCAACATCATGTCCTTGGGCGGAATCGCGCTGGCAATTGGAGTCTTAGTCGATGCCGCAATTGTGATGGTAGAAAATGGCTATCGCCACCTCTCCGAGCGGCCCAGCACACTCTCGGGTGAAAACGATTCAGCTCTTCCGGAACCCGAGCGCCGGAAGATTCTCATTGATAGCGCGAAGCAGGTCGGCCCCGCATTGTTCTTTTCTCTCATCATCATCGTGGTCTCGTTCCTCCCCGTATTCCTTCTGGAGGCGCAGGAGGGACGCATGTTTCGTCCGCTCGCGTGGACCAAGACGCTCGCCGTTGGCTTTTCTTCTGTTCTCGCGATCACCTTGGTGCCGGTTCTAATGGTCATGTTCATCAAGGGAAGGCTTCGCCCGGAATCGCAGAATCCGGTTTCCCGCTGGACACAAGCCTTATATCTGCCGGTTCTTCGCCTTTGCCTGAAGTACCGAAAGACAACGCTGCTCGTGAATCTGCTGTTTCTCGTGGTCACGTTTCCCTTGGTTTTGAGGATCGGCAGTCAATTCATGCCTCCGCTTTACGAAGGATCGGCGCTCTATATGCCGACAGCATTGCCCGGTATTTCTATTACGCAGGCTTCGCAACTCCTCCAGTCACAGGATCGTGTGCTGCAATCTTTCCCCGAGGTTGAGACCGTGTTTGGAGTCGTCGGACGTTCGGACAGCGCGACCGACAACGCTCCTCTCGACATGTACGACACGACCATCATGCTCAAGCCCCGCGAGCAGTGGCCTGTGGGAATGACATACGAGAAACTGATCCGAGAAATGGACGAGAAGCTGCAATTTCCGGGACTGACCAATACCTGGACGATGCCGGTCGAAAACCGTCTCGACATGTCGCTGACCGGAATCAAAACACCACTCGGAATGAAAATCCAAGGGCCCAGCCTTGAAGGTATCCAGCAGCTCGGGGCCCAGATTCAACAGATACTCTCTCAGACATCGCAAGTCCGCTCCGCCTTTGCCGAACATGTTTCCCAAGGCTTTTACGTCAACATCGACACAAACCGCTTGGAAGCAGCTAAGTACGGGCTGACCATTGCCGACGTGCAACAAGCGGTTGCCTCGGGCATCGGCGGAATGAATATCGGGGAAAACATCGAGGGTCGCGAGCGGTACCCAATGAACGTGCGGTACGAGCGGGACTTTCGCGACAACGTTGAGGACTTTGCGCGGGTGCTGATCGCAACTCCTGCCGGCGCACAAATTCCCATCGGGCAGGTGGCAAAGATTTCGTTTTCGAACGGCCCCGCGATGATCCGCGATGAGGATGGCCAGCTCACCGGGTACGTCTACATCGACTTGAACACGAAAGATTATGGCGGGTTCGTGAAAGAGGCGTCCAATCTGCTACGCCAGAGACTCAAGCTGCCAGCGGGCTATACCTATTCCTGGTCAGGCGAATATGAGTTTGAGATGCGAGCCAAGGAACGGCTGAAGATTATCTTGCCGGTAGTATTTTTTGTGATCTTCGTGCTCCTGTATATGATTTTTCATTCCGCAACCGAAGCGATGGTTCTAATTCTCCCAACGTTCTATGCCATGACTGGAGGGCTGATCCTGCAATGGCTCCTTGGCTATAACTTTAGCGTAGCGGTCTGGGTTGGATACATTGCCCTATTTGGAATTGCCGTTGAGACCGGAGTTGTTATGGTGGTTTATCTTCACGAAGCTCTCGATCGCAGACTGGCGTCAGGCGTCACGCTCACTAACGCGGATATCGAGGCCGCAGCGATTGAAGGTGCTGTACAGCGGCTCCGGCCCAAGCTGATGACGGTTGCGGCTGTTTTGGCAAGCCTTATCCCAATTCTGTTTGAGAGCGGAATTGGTTCCGATGTGATGAAGCCGATTGCCGCCCCAATTGTTGGCGGAATGATTACCTCAACCATTCACGTACTGATCCTAGTGCCCGTGTTTTTCGTGCTTATGAAAGAGCGAGCCTTACTGCACAGCCCGAAAACGTTTTCCGGCCAGACGTAGACACTTTCCCCTTCCCGTGCGTCTAACTCCTTAGGGTTTCGCCCGGCCCTCATCTGCACGCTATAATGAGCACATCGGAAATTCCCCGGAGGAAGTCATTTATGCACGCGCCTGAAAGCGCTTTTTGGTCACGGCTGAAGGCGAATCGCCTGGCCTATTCGGTCACGATTGCGGCCACTTTGGCCGTCGGCATCCTGATTGGCACCATCGTTTCCGCCAGCGTCAAGGGCAAGGAAAACGCCAAGTCGGGCGATGCCACCCCGCTCAGCATTCCCGCCCCGCAGCAGCTCTCGAACGCTTTTTCTCAGATTTCCAAGCAGCTCGAGCCCACGGTTGTGAACATCAACACCGAATCTACGGTTAAGAATCCGCACCGCAACCTGCGCCGCGCCCCCGGCAACAATGACGACAACACCAACCCCGACGGCAGCCCCTTTGACGACTTCTTTGACCGCTTCTTCGGCGGCCAAGGTGGTCAGGGTGGCGCCGATGCGGGTCCCATCCGCCAGCGTTCGCTGGGTTCCGGCGTAGTTGTTGACTCGAAGGGCTACATTCTCACCAACCGCCACGTCGTCGAAAAAGCCGACCGTGTCCGCGTCCATTTAATGGATGACCCCGCTGGCGTGCAACACGATGCCAAAGTCATCGGCATGGATCAGGAAACCGATCTCGCCGTCATCAAGATCGAGTCCGACCATGCCCTTCCCGCAGCGAAACTCGGCAACTCCGAATCCACCCAAGTCGGCGACTGGGTTCTCGCCATCGGCAGCCCCTTCGGCCTCTCCGAAACGGTAACCGCCGGCATCATTTCCGCCAAGGGCCGTAACATCGTCCCCGGACGCCAATTCCAGAACTTCATCCAGACCGATGCCGCCATCAATCCCGGCAACTCCGGCGGCCCGCTCGTCAATATGAACGGCGAAATCATCGGCATCAATACCGCCATCTACACCGAAACCAGCTCCTATGCGGGTGTCGGCTTCGCCATGCCTTCCAACACCATCGCCCAGGTCTACAACCAGCTCATCGGTCCCGAGCACAAAGTTACCCGCGGATCCATCGGCGTCCAGTTCTCCGCCCAGCCGTCGCAGGCAGTCTCGCGCGTCTACGGCGAAGGCGTCGCCATCTCCGACGTTGTCGCCGGAAGCCCTGCCGAGCAAGCTGGCCTCAAAGTCGGCGACACCATCATTTCCGTCGACGGCAAAAAGGTCGCCACCGGAGACGAGCTGGTCGCCGAAATCGCCAGCCGCAAGCCCGGCAGCAAAACCAAGCTCGGCTTCATGCGCAACGGCAAGCCCTCCGATACCTCGGTGACGATTGCCGACCGCTCCAAACTCTTCGCCGCCCGCCTAGGCGACGACGACGACAATGGCGAAGACGCCCAACCGCACGAAAGCAAACTTGGCGTGACAGTAAAGTCCGTCACCCCCGAACTGGCCGAACGCATGGACGTTCCCGCCGGCAAAGGCGTAATCGTCCAGGAAGTGAAGCCTGGGTCTTTTGCTGAAGACGTAAGCGTTAACCGCGGAGACATTATCCTCGAAGTTAACAAGCAACCCGTTAACAGCGAAGACGAGTTCCACCGCATCGAATCCGCCCTAAAGAGCGGCCAGGACGTCGTCTTCCTGGTCAAACCGCGCGGCCGAGGCAGCTCCACCGTCCTTTTGGGCAACTCACTTCCGTAACCGGCATCCAACCTGCACGGGCTGGGGCTGCGTCCTAGAATAGGAAGGACGCAGCCTCGGCCCGTTTTGGGTCGGAGTGGCGCGGGATTCGGATTTCGGGTACAGTCTTTGGCTGCAAGAAATTGCGAGGTAAGATTGAGCGTTAGAAAGACCATCTCTGGCCGGCTGGGGGCTGCGCTCCTAGCGGCATCACTTCTGGCGGTGCCGTCGGTGGCTGCGACGGCCCACAAAGCCAAGCATAAGAAGGCCAGCTCGTCTAAAAGCGCGTCGGCGAAGAAGGTATCGGCGAAGACGACTTCTGGGAAGGCTTCCGCCAAATCCAGTTCCAAGGGACACCTGAAGAACACGCGCCACAGCCGCAACTGGAAGCGTCATGGCCAGCAGAGCGTCGATTCCCGCCGCACCGAGCAGATTCAGCAAGCTTTGATTCAGTCCCACTATCTCGACGGCGAACCTTCCGGCGCATGGGATAGCAAGACCCAGGAAGCCCTTCGCCGCTATCAGGCCGCCAATGGATGGCAGTCGAAGGTGGTTCCCGATTCGCGAGCCCTCATCAAGCTCGGCCTCGGACCCAGCACCGACAAGCTCCTCAATCCAGAAAGCGCCATGACCTCGCACGTCGAGAAGACGCCCTCGGGCGCGCCCGTCGCTTCGACCGGTCCGAATACCCCTCGCTAAGCCTCCACTGCGGAGTTCTGCCCTTCCTAGCGCGATGCCCCACGAATGCTATGATGCAGAAGCACTCATAGAAGGACTCCGAGGAGAATTCCGTGGCCAATCGACACACCGTCACCAAACGCAACCGGCGCCAGAAGTCGGCCAAGCGTGTCAACTATTCCGAGCAGACCACCACCGCCCTGCGCAAGCTCGCAGAGGCCGCCAAAGAGAAGTCGAAGTAATCGAACCGAGACGCCAGACCCTTCACGAGTGCTGCCCCGGAGCCCGGTAGGTCAGCATCCAGCTGATTCCAAACCGATCCGTCAGCATCCCGAACCGTCCGCCCCAGAACGCGTCGTGCATGGCCATCGTTACCTTGCCGCCGGCGCTGAGCGCGCCAAACAGCCGCTCCATCTCGGCCAGCGTATCGCAATGGATGGCAATGGAGAAGTTATTCCCCGCCTGGAACGCCATCCCCGGCATGGTATCCGATGCCATCAGCTTCACCGGCCCGCTATGCAGTTCCCCATGCAGAATGCGGTCGGGAGCGTCCTTGCCCATGGCGGCAATCTCCGGAGGCCCCTGCGCAAAGGTCGTAAAGTTCGGCTCCCCGCCGAGGCACGTTGCATAAAACGTCATCGCCTCGCGGCAGTTCCCATTAAAAGTCAGATAAACGTTCGTCGCGTTCATGATTGCCTCCCAGTGTTTCTCGTTTTCCCGCGCGATGAACATCCTAACTGAAAGACAGGCCACCAGCCTCGTTTTCGAGACCGGTGACCTGGGCTGGCACTGCTTCCACAGAATTCAGTCGCTTCCTACGACGACCGCCTCCCGCCGTTGACTCTCCGCGCTACTTGAGATTGGTCAAAGGCCCCTTCGCTGCCGGGAAGTTGCTCGTGTTCAGGACCTGGATTCCCGCAACGTGGTCACCGTCGAACGGAGTTGGGTTGGCTGGGCATCCCGCATTGCCCGCGTCTGTGGGATCGGCAAACCAGATTCCGAGGTGGTCCAGTTCGAACGGCACCGCAGGGACACCCGGGGTCAGGACAAAGGTTTCATTGTTGAAAATCCCCGTCACATCCAGTACGCCCTTGCCGTTCACCTTGGTGGTCAGGTCGCCCTGGTACCAGGCTGGAACGAACGGTGCGTTCGGGGTGTTGATGACGAACAGCGTAAAATCCGTGGTGGGTGGAAGGTCGAAAACCTCAACGTGCATGTTCTGAATCGGCCCCAGGTCGCTGACGGTGACCTTGCCGCGAGCCGTGGCCTTGAGGCAGGATGCCGCTCCCGCCGACGGAACCATGTTGAAGCTAAAGCTATCCCCCGCCGCCGCAACTGCCTGGGGAACCATCCCTGCGAAAGCCATGGCCGAGGCCACGACTCCTGTCCATAATGCCTTCATCTAGAAATTCTCCTTGTTCAAGTGTGTGGGTTGCAGGCGTAATCGCCCTCACTAACTAGAACGAGATTTCTGTGAGGTTTGCTTTTCCTGGCAGACTGAAGGCTTGACAGGGGAAAGCCAGGCGGGGGAAAGCCTGGCAGGGGTAAGCCTGTTCGACCGATTCCATTCCGTCTTTACCCTTCCGTCTTTAACCTTCCGTCTTCCTCGCCTGTACTTGTCTCCTAAATTGGCCCGTGTGCCAGGAGTCGGCGCCGACGCCGGTGTTGTCGACGGCGTTGGGATCGATGACGACGGTCTCGGGGCGCCTGGGCTGGAGTTCCATGTGGCGGAGGTTGAAGGAGGCGGTCTGGAGGGCGTAGAGGAGGAGGCCGGAAACTTTGGGATCGAGCTGGCGGGTGACCATGAGCTGAATGACCTGCATGAGGGCGACCTGGACGGCGTCGGCGTCTTCGAGAAGGGGGAGGGTGAAGCCGGTGTGTTCATCAG
>Ga0137418_10003328_pt1 | contig 14793 bp, 15 predicted proteins | sample CZODoug3_1_2_16f_FD_122242 | JGI IMG/M metagenome (GOLD analysis project Ga0137418, IMG submission 122242) | Vadose zone soil fungal communities from Angelo Coast Range Reserve, California, USA - CZODoug3_1_2_16fungal (Hybrid Assembly) | ecosystem: Environmental > Terrestrial > Soil > Vadose... | reverse complement strand
CAACCGAATCCGTTATGCAATACATGATCCTCGAAAGTACAAATGACCTCTACTCGCCGCGCAAAGAATTCGAGCGTACCGACGTCGAGAGGTTTGATCCATCGCGGATTAATCAAAGCAACCGAGAAGCCCTGTTCTTCCAGCCGCTTAGCGGTCTCCTCGGCTAGAGAGAACATGTTTCCAAGACCAAAGAGCGCGACATCCTGCCCGTGACGGACCACTTCGGCCTTACCAATCTCTAGCAATTTAGGTTGCGCTTTTGGCCGCGCTCCGGTGCCTGCACCCCGCGGATAGCGCATCGCAATAGGACCATGGTTGTAGTTTGCCATCGTCCAAAGCATGTCGACGAACTCTTCTTCGTCTTTGGGCTGCATGTGCACGATTCCAGGAACCGGCCGCAGGTAGCCGATATCGAATAAACCATGATGGGTCGGCCCGTCATCGCCGGACAACCCAGCGCGGTCCATGCACAGCGCCACGTTGAGATTCTGCAGCGCAATATCATGAATCACCATGTCATAGGCGCGCTGCATGAAGGTTGAATAGATAGTGAGGAACGGTTTAAAACCTTGCGTCGCGAGGCCACAGGCGAAAAGGGCTGCGTGTTCCTCCGCGATCCCGACGTCAAAGTATTGATCCGGGTGATTAGCGGCAAAATGAAATAGTCCCGTACCAGACGGCATCGCGGCGGTTATCGCCATGATCTTCTTATTGCTGTCGGCGAACTTAGACAAAGTTTGACCCAGAAGCTCGGAGTACGTCGGCGTGCTCGCCTTGGCGGTCTCACCCGTTTCCAGCGTGAACTTGCCGAGCCCGTGGAATTTGTCTGGTTTCGCCAGTGCCGGGGCGTACCCTTTGCCTTTTTGCGTAATAATGTGGAGCAAAACCGGCTCATTCTGGCGCTTCAGAAATTCGAAAGTACGAATCAAGAGAGGGATATCGTGCCCATCTATGGGTCCGTAGTAGTGTAGGCCAAGATCTTCAAAAATAACGCTTGGCAGAAGCAGGTGCTTCACCCCTTCTTCCACTTTGTGGGCGAGCTGCTGGGCAAACTTGCCTCCGATCATTTCGACGAACTTGGCCGCCTTCTCGTGCAGATGGCTGTAAGCGTCGTTCGTCACGATCCGGTTTAAATAGTTGGCGATCGCTCCAACATTCTTCGCTATCGACCACTCATTGTCGTTGAGGATAACAATAAAACGCTTCGTGTTGTGCGAGACGTTATTGAGCGCCTCATAGCTGGTTCCACAAGTGAAGGCTGCGTCACCGGCCACGACGACCACATTCTCCTTGCTTCCTCGCCGATCTCGCGCAACTGCCATCCCTAAACCCGCCGACAATGCGGTGCCGGCGTGGCCGGCTCCATAGCAGTCGTGCTCGCTCTCTGACCGCAGCAAAAACCCGTTCAATCCTTGGTATTGTCTGATCGTGCTAAAACGATCCAGCCGTCCGGTTAAAAGTTTGTGGACGTAACCTTGATGGCTTACGTCAAAAAGCAGTTTGTCTTCTGGCGTTTCAAAAACCCGGTGCAAAGCCAAGGTGAGCTCCACTACCCCGAGATTTGGACCTAGGTGTCCTCCGGTCTTTGACAGAACCGAGATCAATTCGTCTCGGATTTCCTGGGCAAGCTGCGGCAACTGGCTTTCCTCCAGCCGCTTCAAGTCCGCCGGTGACTCGATCCGATCGAGCAGGCGCGCGCTGGTTTCGTCAAAAGAGGCTGATTTCATCATTCGGAGATTTTTTGATATCCTTGGGTCGTTCTGGGGAAACTCCCTCCGGCTTAACCGCAGCGTCCCGAGCCAATGTTTCGACTCGGCTTTCTGCTGCTTCTAAACGTTGATTGCAGATCGCGATCAGCTTGGTCCCTTCTTCATATCTAGCCAGCAGCTCTTCGAGCGGCAGCTTGGACGACTCCATCTGTTGGACGATCAGTTCGAGCCTTTCCATCGCTGCTTCAAATGACAATTCCGTAATCTGGGAGTCAACTTTGGACATTCGATGAACCGCCAAGCTTATGCTGCCTCGGAGAGAAAGCCAACGAAAACAGCCCCACCCCTGGATGCCGCCTACCTAATGCCGAAGATCCGATTTAGACACAAGACAAAAGCTAGGGCGCGTCGCTTCCGCGTACGCACCGCGCGGGTATACTGGTCAACCTAAAGAGGTCCGGATCAGGATCGCGTTGCTGAGGCGATGGGCTGGCTCTTGGATTTTTTTTAATTTTCCAGTTTCAGCCTCAGGGCGTTGTCCCCGTTCAAGAGATATCCCGGCGCAAACACCGGAAATCTCGGCTGCTGTGGTAGGCTCGGAACGACATCAAACGTGAGATTCTGTCCGTCTCGGTAAACCGAAATCGCAACCTTTTGGTCAGCGGACAGAAAGAAAGAAGCGTTGCGGACATCGGCAGTAGAATGGATTTTTATTGAGCCTACCTCCATCAAAATATCTCCCGGCTGAAGACCGATTTCGGTTGCCGGCGAGTTGTCGGCAAAGCCGGTAATTACCACCCGCGATTCGTTATATCCCTTGTCTCCATCCTCGATGTTGACGCCGACCCAACCGGGGCGAACCTCTCCGAACCTCACGTAATCAGCGCGAATTTTCTCCGCAGCTTTAATTGGCAGGGCATAGCATGCGGTCTTGTTGTCTACGCTGCTGATCAAGATACCGACGACCTCGCCCTTCAGATTCAAAAGCGGCGCTCCACCTTCACCCTTCTGGGGAGGAATATTTGCCCGGATAAGAGTGGTCGCAAAGAGTTGCTTTAGATCGCCTTCGTCCACACCACCAACGATTCCATAGTTAGGCGTAAGCGGTAGTCCCTGAGGATAGCCAATCGTTACGATCGGAGATGCAATAGCCAATTGGTCGGAGTCTCCCAGCGGCAACCAGGACGTTTCAGCATCAATCTTTAGAATCGCAACGCCGCTTCGCGAGTCCGCGACTAGTCTTTCTGCCGGGTAACGGCTTGGCCCTAGCTCGACAATGATATCGTGTGATTCTCCGGCCACTGAATACGCAGTGTAAATGATGCCCGCGGGATCAATCACAAAGCCGGTACCGGCCAAGCGCCCATGCTGATCCTCGGATTCGATTCGAACCACAGCTCCCTTGGCCGCCTCGAAGACCTTCCGAACGTCTGCCGCGATCGCGGTGAAACTTTCCTCAGCGAAAGTAGTCTGAGACGAAAGCCAGAATCCGGCCAGTGTAAGAGTTAGAACGACCGAAGTATAAGCAATACGCACCGGTCCTATCCTCACTCCATCAATACAAATTTCTGGGAAGGGGAGAACGGATTGTTTCGGCATCGAGCTGAAGGGGAAACCGAATCCGACACAAATGCCGTACAGCCGACAAAAATTAAAAGCTGACCGGAGGTTGATAACTCACGGGCTGTCGATCAAGAATGTAGCGGGGACGACTGGCGTCCGAGGGTTGAATGGTCGGGAAATTTTTTTGAAATTTGGTTTCCGGCCGGGAGAGCTGGATCTCTCCGCGAGAGGTAAGTTTCAGGCCGGAGTCGGAGATTTCTGTTTGCGTCAGCCCGTTTGACGAATTCCGATTTGCCGCGTCCGGCGTCCAGATCCCCGTCCCTAAGAGGGTGGCGATTACCGCAAACATTCCGAAGGCGCCGGCATACGCCGACGCCGGTACCCGGAAATTTCCAAAGCTCGATGACAATCTTTCAAACCAAATTTGCAGCGCCGAACGACGCAGGATTTCAGCGCGTTGGCGCCGATGAAATTCTTCGAGCGTTCGTTCAAAATAGCCGGGGGGCGGTTGCTCGAATCGCTTGAGTTTGAGAAGCTGTTGTACCTGCTTTTCGTCGAGCATCATTTCTTTCTAAACTCTTCGAGGTAATTCTGCAACTGTCGATGTGCGTAGAACAACCTGGACCGTACCGTTGCCTCCGGCACTCCTAAAATCCTGGCGATCTCCGCGTGCGGCATCCCCTGGATGTCGAACATCGTTACAACCGTTCTATGCTCTACAGACAGCTTCATCATGGCTTCGTTCAATCTCTGTTGCAGTTCGGCGAGATCAACTTCGCGGGTTGGCGTGTTGGAGGCCGTAAGTTCGATGAATTCTTTGTCATTGTGGACGCTGGAATCAAGGTCGTCCAGGCTCATCTGGAACCGGCGGCCCCGTTTTTTGACAAAATTAATCGTCATGTTCACCGCGATCGCATGAATCCAGGTATAAAAACTCGATCTTCCCCGAAAACCGCTAATCGACCGATACGCCTTGGCAAATACCTCGAGCAGCAGATCGTTCGCATCCTCATGGTTCGAGGTCATGTTGTAGATCAGCGAATAGATCCTAGAGCTGTATTTTTGCCAAAGGACGTCAAAGGCCTGCGTATCGCCGTTCTGCGTGCGGCGAACAAGGGCTTCGTCATCAAGCAAGTTGGGATCTTCCATGCCGCCGCGGGCACAAACCAGAGGCCAGCGAATCTCGTTGAGTAGTAATCTTTAAAATACTCGGCGTAAAACAATAACGCATAGTTGGCCGAGAGAAGAGCGATCGAAGATGCTTCGTGCTTCGAACGCCCCGGGAATTAGAGCACGAAAAATATTCGAGATCTGAGCCTGCGGTAATCAACGAACGACACCTGTTTCAACGCGTCGATTCTTTGCCCATGCTGCTTCGTTATGCCCGGGATCCGCCGGCATTTCCAACCCAAAGCTAACAGTTTGGATACGGCTGCCAGAAACCCCGAGCGAAATTAAATAGTTCCGAGCAGCCTGAGCCCGACGCTCGCCGAGTCCACGATTGTACTCTTCAGTACCGCGTTCGTCGGTAAAGCCTGCCAGAATAACGTTATTAGATGCGCCTTTCATTAAGCTGGCAATCTGGCGGAGTTTTTCAGTTTCCGACGACTGTATTTCAAAGCTGTCAAAGGCAAAATAGACTGGCTGGAACTGACTTCGATTTACATTGTTGCCAAAGAATGAAACGCCCTCTTGCCGCTGCGAAAGGGGCGTCCCGTTCACCGTATCGCCCTCGACTCCCGCGTACTCCTGTTGCTGTTGTTTTCTGCAGCTGCAAAGACAGACTATGAGGATGCAACCAAAAGTGAGGATTTTTTTCATGAGATAATTGGAGAGAGATTGGGACTGCTAGCGGGACCAAGTCGGCTCGGAAACTCTACCCAAATCGCCGACGATTCGAGCTTCGCGCCCGGTGACAGTATCAATCATAAAAAGACCACTCCCTCTAGCAAATAGCACGTGCCGAGAGTCTGGGCCCCAAACCGGTCTCTCTCCATCATTTGCAATCACACGAGCTGAGCCGCCATCCAAATCAAGGGCTGCCACCTGAAATGCCCCGCCACTTCTCACGTTGAAAGCGATTTTTTTCCCGTCGGGCGACCAGTTTGGTTCGGTGCAATAGCCAAACCCAGTGGACAGTAGTCGACTCGATCCGCCGTCTGCACTCATCCGATAGATCTGCGGTCCACCACGTTCGTCCGAGGAATAAACAATCTCGCTTCCGTTCGGTGACCAGCTGGGCGATGACTCCACTCCACGAGCCCGAGTCAAGCGACGGGGAGAATCACCATTAATATTCGTGACATAAATCTCCGGGTTTCCGTCTTTACTCATCGTGCAAGCGATCCGATTTCCCTGAGGTGAAATGGCCGGGCCGGAATTAGTGCCGGGATATTTGATGATGCGATTACGCGATCCGGAAGTCAAATCCACCAGATAAATGTCGGCATAGCCGCTTTGATATCCAGTGTACGCCAGCTTTCGCCCATCGGGAGAAAGGTTCGGATTTACACTTATCGCGTTATCTCTCGTTAACTGCACCGCGTTGGCACCGTCATAATCTGCCGTATAAATTTCTTTGTGCCCGCTGCGATTGGATACAAACGCGATTTTCGAGCTTGCGATGCCTTTTTGCCCGCTCAGCGTCTCAACCAGTTCATCAACAAATTGGTGAACGGCTCGACGCGAATCTCCACTATAGTTTTTCTGCAGGACCACGCTTCCCGTTTTGTCGACCGCCTGTCCGCTAACGCCATTGCCAGAGCTGGTTACACTGGTTAGCACCGTCGCGGTAGCGCTGTCGCCAAGGGTCAATACGCCGGAAAGCTCAATATCGTTTTTCAAAACCGCCGCCGCCGGACCAGAGGCGTCTTTGAGTGCGACGACGACCGCCGTTCCCTTGCGGATCGTGATGACCGGAGAGCTCGGACTTTGCGCCATAACCGCGCCAGTAAGCATGACGTAACCTAAAAGAAGGACGAACGGTTTCATTCTGAAGCACGAATTGTCGCCTATTACCGCGTCAGTGCGACAAGTCAAACTCTGATCATGGCTTTGTTGTTTCTGGAGCCCAATGGCAGACGCACATCTATCAAATGTGGATCGATCGAACCCCCTACAATGCCGAGCTCCATCACCGCAATCAACTCCAATACGGCTCCTGGATCTTTCAGCTTCAAAAATCCTAACCATTCCCTTTTTTCCCTTGAAGACCGATAGAAAGTCTACCGTTGTCGTGGAACGTCATGGGACCGAAGCGTCTGTTCGAGGGGCGCCAAGCGCGAAACGCCAAACGCCTCCGAACTGCTGACTTTACATCCGGCAGAACGACTCGATAGGTTGCCAAGCGTCCATGGTCCCGCGCGTTCGCACCGCTTTCGTGCTTGGAGCAGGGTTGGGAACCCGGCTTCGACCGCTTACCAACGTCGTTCCGAAGCCTTTGCTACCGATCTTCGGAAAGCGTTTAGTGACATTTGCTTTGGATCATCTGATTGCGTCCGGTGTGGAGCAGTTCGTCATCAACACACATCATCTGGCGGAGCAATTTGCCGATTTTTTTTCGGGTGGATCCTACCGGAGTAAAAAAGTCGTGCTCATTTACGAGCCGAATTTGCTCGAGACCGGAGGCGGAATTCTCAACGCGGCGGCCCTTTTCGGACAAGAGCCGTTCCTGGTCTATAGCGGAGACATTCTCACCGATATCGATCTCGGCGCTCTCACCGATTTCCACTTCCAATCCGGCAGCATGGTGACGCTGGCGTTGCGCCATACCGGTCTTTCGACCGATCTCTCGTTCGACGCGACCACCAATCGGGTCCTGGATATTCGGGGACAGCTAGGCTCCGGTCTTTCTGGCAGCGTCGATTTCGCGAACGTTTCCGTTTGGAATCCGAAAATGATTCGAAAGATTCCAGCCGGTCGTAAAATTTCTTTTGTTCCTGTCTTGGCTGAAGCGATTCGAGACCGTGACCAAATCAGCGGAGTCGTTCTGGATAACGACCGATGGTTCAACATCGGCTCTCGCGAAGAATATTTGGGAATTCACCGGACCATTGCGACTTCTCGCTGGCGTCCAAGTTACTTGACTGAGGCCAATTGGCCGACGACGATCGCCGATTCGGCAGTAGTTTCCGAAGGAGTAGATATCGCCGGTGCCTGTTGGATCGGTCCGGAAAGTCGGATCGAACCCGGGACATATTTGCGGGATGTCGTCGTATGGCCTCATTCCATGGTTCGGTCGGGCGCGCATCTGAGTGAATGCGTAGTGGCTGGCGTGGAAGTAGGACCCGGGACTTTTTGCCAGACAGATTTCGTATGACGTTGAATTTGCTCATAGATTATACCCGGCAACGGTTTCCTCATTATCACGATTCGGCCTTCGATATCCGTGCTCTCGAAAAGGGAGGTTCAGATCGCAAATATTACCGGATTCGATTCAGCGCCGATTCCTCGCTGATCCTAGTAAAATACCGGAAAGATAAATCGGAAAATGTCCGATTTGTCGCAGTCGCCAATTTTCTGGACGGAATCGGCGTTAACGCGCCCTTGATCTATTTTCATGATGACGAGGAAGGGTTGATCTGGATGCAAGACCTCGGTGAGGAGGACTTGTGGCATCATCGCTCTGAATCGTGGCCAGTCCGGAAGGCCCTATACGAACGAACTCTCGACCAAGTGGTCACGCTACATCAGACTGATCCGTCGCTGGCCCGTATCTCCGATAGTCCGCCTGACTTTGATGTCGCGCTCTATCGCTGGGAACAGGAGTACGGACTGCAAAACTGTTTTCGACGCTGCTTTCGCGTATCTGAAGAACAGATCCAGAAACTTTGGTCACGCCCGGAATTGGCGCAGCTGGCGGAAGACCTCGCCAGCTGTCCGCGAGTGCTCGTCCATCGAGATTTGCAATCGCAGAATATTATTATCAGCGACGACGAGGCGTTTCTGATCGATTTCCAAGGTATGCGGCCAGGCTTAGGCGGATATGACCTCGCTTCTTTACTCTACGACCCCTATGTCAATCTGACGGAGGCCGAGCGAGAGGAGTTGCTCGCTTATTACCTTAAGCGACTGGATTCTTCGGTCGATCGAGAGCGGTTTCGCGATATCTTTTTGCGATGTGCAATACAGCGTTTGCTTCAGGCGCTTGGTGCGTATGGTGTGATCGGCGTGCTGCGTGGGAAACCGGAGTTTCTGCGTCACATCTCGCCCGCAATCAAAAGTCTTCGGCAGGTTGCTTCGATGCTTCCTTCCTTTAAGTTCTTCACAGAATTCTTAGACCAGCTTACCGACACCATTCGACCTGTTTTTCCTGAATCGTGAACAAACTAGAAGAATCCACCGAACGGTTCCCCACGGTGATCATCGAAGCGATTGAGCCTTGCATCGATGGCGGCCGCTATCCGGTAAAGCGGGTGATCGGCCAAGAATTACCGGTTTCGGCCGACATTTTCAAAGATGGTCACGATGTCCTCGCAGCCGTTTTGAAATGGCGAGTCCTGGGTAGCTCGGTTTGGTTGGAAACACCGATGATTCTAAGTGAGAACGACCGGTGGTCTGCGGTTTGCCATTTTACGAAAAATGCCACCTACGAATTCACCATTGAGGCGTGGGGTGACGAATTTAAATCCTGGGCTCAGGAGTTTCAGAAGAAGTTTGCAGCTGGGATCACTGACCTGACGACCGAGACCGAAGAAGGAGCGATTTTGCTGAACCATGCGGCCTCGCGCGCAACTCGCAAATCGGATCAGGATCGCCTCGCCAGGTTCGCCGAGGAGCTTCGTACCGGTAAACCAGCCGTCGGTGCCGATTTAGCAAGGAATCCCGAGTTATTGGGATTGATGTCCGCCTATCCCGATCGATCACTCTCGACCGAATCCAAACCATATCTGCCGGTCGTAGTTGATCGACCCGAAGCGCTGTTTGCGGCTTGGTACGAGTTTTTTCCAAGATCAGCCGAAGGAAAAGCGACCGGATCGAAGTTGCGCGACTGTCTTCCTCGGGTAGATGACGCCAAGGCGATGGGATTCGACGTGATCTATTTTCCTCCCATTCATCCGATCGGCTTTACCAAGCGAAAAGGTAAAAACAATTCAGTGAATAGCGAGCCCGGCGATCCCGGAGTGCCTTACGCGATTGGTAGCAAATACGGCGGACATATGGCGGTCGAACCGGAGCTCGGCACCTTAGAGGATTTCGATTGGCTGGTAGGCGAGATAAAAAACCGGCGAATGGAAGTGGCGCTCGATTTCGCCATCAATTGTTCGCCCGACCACCCTTACGTTCGCGAACATCCCGAATGGTTTTTCCATCGGCCGGACGGCACGATCAAATATGCCGAGAACCCTCCGAAAAAGTACGAGGACGTTTATCCGGTCAATTTCCACAACGAAAACTGGCGAGCTTTGTGGGAGGAGATGAAGCGGATCATCCTCTTTTGGGCAGAGCACAAGGTTCGCGTCTTTCGCGTTGATAATCCACATACCAAACCGCTTGCGTTTTGGGAGTGGATGATTGCGGAAGTGCGCGCCCAATATCCGGATGTGATCTTTTTGTCCGAAGCGTTTACCCGGCCGAAAATGATGAAGGCTTTGGCCAAGGCCGGATTTACGCAATCCTACACCTATTTTACTTGGCGCAATACGAAGGCGGAACTTACCGAGTACCTCACCGAGCTCTGCGCGACCGAGATGAAGTTTTACTTCCGTGGCAATTTTTTTACCAATACCCCGGATATTCTGCCGTTTTTTCTTCAGACCGGTGGACGTCCAGCTTTTTTGATCCGCGCATTTTTGGCAGCAACCCTCTCGACCGCCTACGGTATCTACAGCGGTTTTGAGCTTTGTGAAAATGTAGCGATTCCTGATCGCGAAGAGTACCTGAATTCCGAGAAGTACCAGTTCAAGGAGAGAGATTGGAACGCGCCCGGAAATATTAAGGACTACATCACCAAGCTGAACCAGGTCAGACGGGAAAATCGAGCATTGCATCTATACGAAAACCTTCGATTTCACACGGTCGAAAATGACCAGATTCTGTTCTATTCGAAGGCAACCGCCGGACTGGATAACATTCTGTTGTTCTTTGTTTCGGTCGATCCATTCCATTCACAGAGCGGGTTCGCGTATGTACCACTGGAAGATTTTGGTCTAGTAGAGAATGACCTGTTTCAGGTCGAAGACCTTTTGACCGGTGAGCAGTTTGAGTGGCGCGGTCGAAGGAATTTCGTACTGCTCAATCCGAGTACCCGGCCGGCTCACCTTTTCCGCATTCGTCGCCCGATCGGCCGGGATGGTGCAGCGACAATCTTTGGCTAGTCCGCCGCGGCGGATCGGTTTGAAGGCCGATTCGAGCTTGCTGATCTGATATGAAAAATCTCTGGCCCTCTCGACTGGCCGCCTCCACTCTGCGAGGTATGGCGCGCCCACCATGGGAGAAGCCCGCTCTTGCCTAAATTTACTATTTACCATGCCTGAATCCAAATCCGCCGGCTACTTAACAAACGTACTCGCGCTCTGAGCCGGGATGAATAATATAGCTCCGCACATGCGAAAAGCCGTCTGGTTTGTCTTCGGTGCGTTTCTCACGCTGGTTTTTTTTGGCTGCAGCAAATCCAAAGAAGAGCTGGTGAAAGAATTGGCCAGCATGAATCTGCAATTTAATGCCGATGATTTCGTCCGGTCGGCCGCCGAAGACGATCAAAAGGCATTGGCCCTTTTTTTTGCCGCCGGTTTTAACGTAAACGCGCAAAATACCGCCGGCAAAACGGCTCTGATGGTCGCCTGTGAGCGTGGCAAGACCGGATTGGCCAAACAACTCCTCGACCGCAAAGCGGACCCGAATGTCGCGGGGGCCGATGGTGTAACCGCGCTGATATTGGCTGCCCAGAACGATCAACCCGAGATCGTGAAAATCTTGCTGCAGAATCGGGCTGACCCGGACAAAGAGGACAATAACGGTTGGACCGCATTGTCGACCGCGGCTTACCATGGGAGCGCGAGATGTGCGCAGATTTTGGCTGATCGCTCGAAGACCGATTTGAGTCGCGCGCTCCTCTTTGCTACTCTATCCGAACATAAGGATGTCATCAAAACATTGCTCGACAATGGGGCCGAAGTGGATAGCCGCTCCCCCGACGGCAGCACTCCGCTCATCCTCGCGGCCAGCAAGGGTAACAAAGAGATTGTGAATATGTTATTGCAGGCCGGAGCTGATCCGTCCCTCACCGGTCAAAGCGGAGCGACGGCCGAGTCGACCGCGGCAGCCAAAGGGTTTCGCGAGATAGCCGAATCGTTGCATGGCCGGATCGCATCGAAGCCCGCGAGTACTCCCGCCGCTGTTTCGGGATCTCCTTCTTCGTCTCCGTCAACTTCCTTTCCTCCTCCTTCTTCCCCCAATAAGGCGATCTCGGACGCGGACATACTAAGGCAACCAGGTCCCGCGACCTCCGGCAGCCCATCGCCGAATCCCAAACTTGATCAGAATCCCGCTAGCGGATTGGCGACCAAAATCTCGGTTTTGGAGGTTCAGGAAGCGTTTCTTCCCGTCACATTGCAGGAGGTGCAAAGCAAGAAGGCGACATTGCGTACCTCGGAAGGCATCGATTATAGCGTCGGAATCGGTGATCAACTCAAAGGCTTGGATTACCGTGTCATCGATATTCAGAGTCGAGAGGTCGACGATAAAGATGGGAATGCGGTTGACGCATCGGTGGTGAAGCTCCGGCATATCCGCACCGGCCAAACGATTTCTTTGATCAAAGGAATTCCTGCTCGAGAGCATGGAGCTTTCGCCGTGCTCTCGTTCACTGATAGCGGAGCCACCATGAAGGTCGAGTTAGATCGCGATTTCACATTGCCGGACGATCCAAGCCACACCTATCGTGTCTTGGATATTCGTCCGACCCAAGTCGTCGTTAAGCGCCTGGACGACAACGAAGTCTGGACACTGCAAAAGACTGCCCGATAAAAGTATATGAAAGTTCCATTGGAAGATTTTTTTCCGGATATCATCGGCAAAGCCCAACGTGGACTTCACTTGGACGATGCTTCGTTAGCCCAACGCGCGCGATTAGAGCGTGATCAAATTGAGCGCTTAAAAACCGGGTCCGGTGATCGAAACCAGGTCTCTGCTATCGGAGCTGCCCTTGACCTGGAGCCCGACGCATTAGTGGAATCATTCGAAAAGAGCTGGGAACCGGCGGAGATCGCCCTGGAGGGTCTCGCCCAATTCAATACAGATCTGCTCGGAATGACGGTAAACGCTTATTTAGTCTGGGATCCGTCTTCCCGAGAAGCCGCAATCTTCGATGCCGGTGTCGACGCTGATCAGCTATTTAAGCAGGTCCGAGCCGAAAAACTGACGATAAACGCCATTTTCATTACGCACACCCACCAGGACCACGTCGCCGGCCTAACCGATATCATCTCCCAATGCCGAGCTCCCGTGTTTGCTCCGGCGGCGGAACCGGTGGCTCATTCGCAGCAGGTACGGGAAGGATTCAAGCATAAACTGGGATCGCTCGAGATCGAGGCCAGGCTCACCAATGGGCATTCGGCCGGTGGCACCTCTTATCTCGTGTCGGGACTGGCTAAGCCCGTAGTAGTCGTTGGGGATTCGCTATTTGCCGGCTCGATGGGCGGGGCTCCCAACGCCTACGAACAAGCCAGAAAGAATAATCGAGAGAAGATACTATCCCTACCACCGGAAACCATCATTTGTCCGGGGCACGGTCCGATGACTACGGTTGCAAATGAAAGGGTGCACAATCCTTTTTTTGCAGAACGATAATTCAATGTCTGAATCAGGAAATGCCTCGACCGATCTCAATCCACGTTCCGGAGAAACGCTGGAACTCGATCCGGCCGATATTTTCGAACCCATCTCGTTTGCTGCCATTTTCGAGAATAATCGACCGGTTGAAGTAGATCTGGGCTCTGGAGCGGGTCGTTTTTTGATTGAAGCAGCATGCCAGTATCCGGAAAAGAATTTCTTCGGGGTGGAGCGCCTCCTTGGCCGAGTTCGCAAAACCGTTCGTTCGGCATCCCGACTAAGTTTGACTAACGTTCGCGTATTGCGTTTGGAAATCGACTATACGGTTCGTTATCTGTTATCACCCGGATCGGTTTCTCGCTTGCATTTGTCTTTTCCCGATCCCTGGCCGAAACGCCGTCATCAACGCCGTTGCGATGGCAATCACCCAGATCGCTTTGTAGCTCAGGAATGCCCGCAACAAATAGATCTCGTTGAAAGGCCAATCCGCCCAGGCATCAGGATATTCGAATGGAAAGAAAATATCATGAAAGTGTACTACGACGCCCGGCCGCAATCGCGGCAAAACTTGAAAAAATAGCCAATTGACGTCACTTCCCTTCCCGATCACATGGGTGCTGTCGATAAATAAGATGTCATCCTCCTCGAGGACGTCATCGCCATGCACGTGGGCGACCTCGGCAACATGGCGTCTGCGTCACTGCCGGTTGCGTCCTCGCTCGCCCAAGCGCGCGGCGCGATCACGCGGGTCTCGCGTCCGTGAAAGTCCGGGATGTTGATGTGCTGATCGTCGTTGAGCACCGCGGGCGGGTCGTCGTAGATCCCTTCATAGGCGATCTGCGCGGCGAACGCGTTCTCGAGCGCCGGATACTTGGCGAACAGGTCGTTGGTCGACATGCGGCCGTCGACGTAGCTCTGGTAGTCGGCCGGGAACTGGTTCACGGTCGGGAGATCGCCGCGCTGCACGGCGAAGGCGATCGTGAGCTCGATGCTGCCGCCATCGGGGATCGGATGAGGGACACCCTGATCGTCGGTGTTGCCGAAGGGGCCCACGGTCGCCCAACCCTGGATGTCACCCTCCTGGTCCACCGGCGTGGCATTGATGAAACCGGTCTCGGGATCGATGTTCTCGGGGCTCTCGAACATCTCGAACCGCTGCTGGTCCACCGCCGGGTTGCCCCCGGACGAGTACGGCGTCCCGTTCAGGAACGACCGGAACGAGGACCAGCCGACGCGCTTCGGCCCCCTAGCGCGTGCCTAGCGTAGCCTCGCTCGCAAGAAGCACTCGCTCGGCGCGGCTGAAAGTCAGAATCGTTGGGCGGACGAAGTTGGTTCCTTCGTGCATGCGAAGTAGAATGCGTCAGTGCCAGAACTCAGTCGCTTCTTCGGGATCATCATCCGAATGTTCATGGAAGTTGGTGGACCGCATCACACTCCGCACTTCCACGCTTATTACCAGAGCGAAATCGAGATCTTCGGGATTGATCCTGTCGAACTGATCGCGGGTTCTTTATCGCGGCGGCAGAGACGGCTGGTGGAAGCCTGGGCGGAGTTACATCAAGCTGAGTTGCGGGCGGATTGGGAGCGGCTGCAAGAAGGGCAGAGCCCAGCGCCCATCGAGCCATTGAAATAGGTGGTTATGAGTCATCCAATTTATCGAGTCCGGTCTTTCGCGATTGTTGCCCCGTATACGCTCTGTGTTCGTTTTGACGACAACACCGAGCAAACGATCGATTTTCGGCCGGTTCTT
>Ga0137418_10003327_pt1 | contig 14794 bp, 13 predicted proteins | sample CZODoug3_1_2_16f_FD_122242 | JGI IMG/M metagenome (GOLD analysis project Ga0137418, IMG submission 122242) | Vadose zone soil fungal communities from Angelo Coast Range Reserve, California, USA - CZODoug3_1_2_16fungal (Hybrid Assembly) | ecosystem: Environmental > Terrestrial > Soil > Vadose... | reverse complement strand
CTCACGGCAGCGGAAGTGTGGCGCCACCGTGGGCTCGACGAGGTGGACGCCGAGGTAGCCGATGAGCACAAAGAGGAACGCGTGCGGCAAGTGCGCGCTCTCCGGGAGCATCCGGACGAACGCGGCGGCGAGCATGAAGCCCGCGCCGGCGGCGACGAAGTAGCGGAGCGGAGCGAGCCCTTTGCGGTGAGCGGTGACGACGAGCAGCGCGCCGGCGAGGTCCGCGGCGGCTGCCGCGGCCGTGAAGAGCAGGTATGCTACCATAGACACGCGAGCATAGCATGGTGATCGCGGCGCTCCTCCGCCGACTCGGCGAACTCCTGGTCCACGACCATCTGACCACCTCCGAAACCGTGGACCTGGCCCTCTCGCGCGCCAGGGTGACAGGTGAGCGTGTGGGCGAAGCGCTCGTGGCGCTGGGCGCCGTCCAGACCGAGGACGTGCTGCGCGCGCTCGCAAGGCAGCAGAACCTGGTGTATATGTCCCGCGACGAGCTGCCAACGCCGCTGCCGGTCGTCAAGAACCTGTCGCCGAAGTATCTCCGCCAGTACGCGGTGTGCCCCGTGAGCATGGAGAACGGCCTGCTGACCGTCGCCACCGCCGACCCGCTGAGCCCGGTCGTCGCGGACGACCTCCGCCAGTTCACGGGGCTCGAGGTGAGGCTCGTCGTCAGCACCCGCGAGGCGATCACCGAGGCGATCGACCGGACGTACGACGGCGCCGCGACACCGCTCCAGCGCATCGTCCAGGGCATGGAGGACGAGAGCGGGACCGGGGGCGAGGAGGACGTCAACCAACTGCGCGACATGGCGTTCGAGGCGCCGGTCGTCCGGCTCGTGAACCTCCTCATCGAGAACGCGATCGACGCCGAGGCGTCCGACGTCCACGTCGAGCCCTTCGAGGACACGCTCCGCATCCGGTATCGGATCGACGGGATCCTTTTCGACCAGGAGGCGCCGCCGCGCCGGCTCCAGGCCGCCGTGACCTCGCGCATCAAGCTCATGGCCGAGATGAACATCGCCGAGCGGCGCCTGCCACAGGACGGGCGCATCCGCGTCACGCTCCGCGGCCGGCGCGTGGACATCCGCGTCTCGACGATGCCCACCGTGCACGGCGAGTCGATCGTCATGCGCCTTCTCGATCGCGCCAGCGTGTTCCTCCCACTCGAGAAGCTCGGCTTCGCACCGCAGACGCTCCGACACTTCGAGGGGCTCATCAAGAGGCCGCACGGGATCGTGCTCGTCACCGGACCCACGGGCTCGGGCAAGACGACAACACTCTACGGCGCGCTCGACAAGATCAACTCGCCGGACCTCAAGATCATCACGGTCGAGGACCCGGTCGAGTACCAGTTGAGGGGCGTCAACCAGATCCCGGTGAAGCCAAAGATCGGACTCACGTTCGCCACGGGACTCCGCCACATCGTGCGGCAGGACCCGGACGTGATTCTCATCGGCGAGATCCGCGACCTCGAGACCGCGGAGATCGCGATCCAGGCGGCCCTCACCGGCCACCTCGTCTTTTCCACGCTCCACACCAACGACGCACCGGGTGCGATCACGCGATTGCAAGATATGGGCGTCGAGCCCTACCTCGTCGCGTCGGTCCTGGAAGGCGTGCTCGCTCAACGGCTCCTGCGACGCATCTGTCAGGACTGCCGCGTACCCGACACGCCGAACGCCGCCGACCTCGAGGCGCTCGGCATCGAGGGGGCCGCGGGCACGAAGCTCTGGCGCGGACGCGGCTGCGACGAGTGCCGCGGCACCGGCTACCGCGGGCGCACCGGCATCTACGAGCTCTTCCCGATCACGGAGGAGGCGCGCAGCCTCGTCCTCCGCCGCGCGCCGAATCGCGACATCCGTCGTCAGGCGATCGAAGACGGGATGGTCACGCTCCGGCTCGACGGCTGGCGCAAGGCGTGCGAGGCCGTCACCACCGTCGAGGAAATCCTCCGCGTCACGCAGGAAGACGCCTGAGCGCGGCGATGCCAGTCTTCCTCTACCGGGCAGCCGACCGGCGCGGCCAGACCATCGACGGCGTGATGGAGGCGCCCGACGCGCGGGCCGTCGTCGAGCGGCTCCAGAAGGACGCCTACTTCCCGATCCGCATCGCGCCGCACGCCGAGCGCGCGCGTTGGCCCGTGTTCGGTACGTCGGGCCGTTTCAGCCAGCGCGACCTCCTCGTTCTGACCCAGCAGCTTGCGACGCTCGTCGAGGCAGGACTGCCGCTCGACCGCGCGCTCGCGATCGTGGAGGAGCTGGCGCCGCACCCGCGCGCCAAGGCGCTGGTCGGCGACCTGCTGTTGAGCGTGCGCGGCGGCTCCTCGCTCAGCGAGGCGCTGGCCAAGCACCATCCGCGCCCGTTCTCTCGCCTCTACATCAACATGGTCCGGGCCGGTGAGAAGAGCGGTGTCCTCGAGATCACGCTCCGGCGTCTCGCCGAGTTCCTCGAGGCGCGCGCCGCATTCGCCGAGGAGATCATCTCCGCGCTCGCCTACCCCGTGGTCATCTTCGCGGTCGCGATCGGCGCGATCGTCTTCCTGATGACGTTCGTCGTGCCGCGCTTCGCGACGATCTTCGCCGACCTCGGCCAGGCGGTCCCGCTCCCGACGCAAATCCTGATGATGGCGAGCGCGATCGTCCAGGGCTACTGGTGGCTCGGGGTGCTCGCCCTGTTCGCGCTCGGCCTGGGCTGGCGCGTCTGGACGGGAACGCCGGATGGACGTCTCAGGTGGGACCAGATCCGGCTCGGGCTGCCGCTCGTCGGTCGGCTCGCGCTGAAGATCGAGACCGCGCGCTTGGCCCGTACGCTCGGCACGATGCTCAAGAGCGGCGTGCCGGTCTTGGGCGCGCTCGCCGTCGTGGGCGACATGATGACCAACCAGGCGATCGGCCGCGCCGTGGGGCGGCTGGCGGACGGCGTCAAGCGCGGCGGCACGATCGCCTCCGGGATGCAGGAGCAGGCGCGCTTCCCCTCGCTCGCCATTCACATGGTGCGCGTCGGGGAGGAGACGGGCCGGCTCGAGGAGATGCTGCTCAAGGTGGCGGAGACCTTCGAGGCCGACGTGCGCACCGAGCTCAAGCGCGTCGTCGGACTCCTGGGCCCCGCGATCATCCTCGGCATGGGAGTGCTCGTGGCGTTCATCGTGGTCGCCATGCTGCTTGCGATTTTCTCGATCAACGAGATCCCGCTATGAGCCGAGCGTCCCGGGCCGCACCAGGGTCGGAGGCGCCCCTCCGAGACCCGTGTAGTCAGCGCACGGACTCCGCGCCGCACAAAGCCCGACGTAGCGTCGTCGAGAGCAGTCGTGGTCGAGGAGGGGTGCCCCGAACCCGGTGCGGACCGTGGCCTCGGATCCCCGGGTCCGTCATCCGTGACCAGCGTGGGTTCACGCTGATCGAGCTGCTCGTCGTCATCATCGTGCTGGGCCTGCTCGTGGGCCTCGTGGGCCCGCGCCTCTTCGGCCGCGTCGGCCAGTCCAAGCAGGCGGCCGCCCGCGCGCAGATCGAGCTGCTCGGCGCCGGGCTCGACCAGTACCGCCTCGACGTCGGCTCCTACCCGACGACCGCGCAGGGGCTCGACTCCCTCCAGAAAAACCCGAGCGTGGCCAGCTGGAACGGTCCCTATCTCAAGAAGGACGTACCCAAGGACCCGTGGGGCAATCCCTACAAGTATCGGTGCTGTCCCGGTCAGCGCGGCGATTACGATCTCTGGTCGGAAGGCGCCGACGGCCAGCCCGGTGGCGAGGGGGAAAACGCCGACATCACGTCATGGGAAAGCGCGCAGAAGTAGGCGCGCGCGGGTTCACGCTTGTCGAATTGGTCGTCACCCTCTTCGTGATCGCCCTGGCGGGCGCCCTCGTCGGCCCCGCGATCGGCCGCAGCACCGAGACCGTGCGCGTGCGCGCGGACGTCGCCGGCTTTGCGGCGCTCTTCCGTCACGCCCGCGAGCAGGCCATCACGCAGCGCCGGCCGCTCCGGGTGGTCGTCGAGCCCGCCGAACACCGGGTCACGATCCTCGCCGGCGAGGCCGATCTGCTGCGCACGCGGACTTTTCCCGAGCGCCTGACGATTGAGCCAGCGTCGGCGACCGCCCGCGTCGTCCGCTTCGAGCCCGAGGGGACGTCGACCGGCGGCGAGTACAGGCTCACCTCGGGCGAGACGACCTACCGCGTCACGGTAGACTCGGTCACCGGTCGCGTCCGGAGCGTGCGGCAATGACGCCCCGCGCGCCTGCGGCAGGCCACCCTCGATGCGCCCCGGCCCCGCGGACCCCCGTCATCCTCAAGCCCCGCGGGCCGCTCGGGCCGGCCGGCTTCACACTCCTCGAGGTTCTCGTCGCGTTCGCGATCCTCAGCATCGCGGTCGTCGCGTCGATCCAGGGCTTCGCGCAGGGGCTGAGGCTCCTCAAGGCCGCGGGCGACCACCAGCAGGCAATGCTCCTCGCCGACCAGAAAATCCGGGAGGTCGTGGCGCCGGCAGAGGAACAGAAGTCGGGAACGGAGGGGCCGTTCACGTGGGAGCGGACGATCTCAATCGACCCGGTGCCCGAGCTCGCGCGCTCGCCCTCGACCGAGCCGTGGAAGATCTATCGGATCGCGGTCAGGGTGGGCTGGGGCGACAAGGGCCGCGTCGAGCTCGTCACGCTGCGCGCCTCGACCGGGAGGCAAGTGCTGCCGGGGGCCCGGCCGTGACGCGCGCCCAGCGAGGCTTCACGCTCCTCGAGCTGCTGATCGCGCTGGCCCTCGTGGCCACCCTCCTCGTGATCGCGTTCGGCGGCCTGCGCGTCGCGCTCGCCTCCTGGCGCCGGGGTGAGGACCGGGCCGAGGCGCAGCAGCACGTGCGCGGCGTCGCGCTGGCGCTGGCTCGGACGATCGGCGCCTCGTACCCGTACCGTGGCGACCGCGGCGTCGCACCGGAGTCGGCGCTGCTCTTCTTCGGCACCGAAACCCGGCTCGAGCTCATCACGCAGTCGCCGCCCTTCCCCTTCCCGGCGCCGATCGCGTTCACCGCGGTCGTCATGGCGCTCGGCGAGAGCGAGGAGCGCTCCGGCCTCGTCGTCCGGCAGCGCCCGCTACCGAACCGGAACCCGTTCGTGGACGCGGTCCAAGTCTTCCACGACCCGAGCGTCACGTCGCTCGCCTTCCAGTATCTGGACGCCGGCGGCTCGTGGGTCGACGAGTGGGACGGGGGGCGCGACAACGTGCTGCCGCGCGCCGTCCGCGTCACGGTAGGCACGACGCTCAACGGCCAGGCCCAGACGCTTCCGCCCCTGACGGTCTCGCTGCGCCTCGGGGAGACCGCGGGCCAGTGAGGCGCGACGAGCGTGGGGTCGCGCTGATCGTCGTGCTCCTCGTCATGGCGATCGTCGGCGTGGTAGGCGCCGAGTTCGCCTACTCGATGCGCCTCGAGGCCTCCGCGGTGCGCGCGTACAAGGAGGGCATCGTCGCCAACCACCTCGCGGAGGCGGCGATCACGCAGGCGATGCGTGAGATCGTCGCCGACTGGGCGCTCGTCGGCGAGGACAACAAGGGCCTGCTCACCTTCTACACGCGCGTTCGCCTCCCGCTCCCACACCTGCCGCGCGAGAAGGTTGACTTTCCCGGCGGCCAGTTCTCCTACCGGATCACCGACGAGGAGTCGCGCATCAACGTCAACACGTCTCCGCCGGACCGGGTCGACCGGCTCCTGCTCACCCTGGGGCTCGACAAGAGCGTGCGCGACATCATCGGCGACTCGCTCCAGGACTGGCGCGACCCGAACGAGGAGCACCGACTGAACGGCGCCGAGAGCGACTACTACCTCGCGCTCCCGGTGCCCTACCGCTCGCACAACGCGAACCTCGAGTCCGTCGCCGAGCTCCTGCAGATCCGGGGCGTGACACGAGAGATCTACCACGGCGCGGCGGAGACTCCCGGGCTCGTGGATCTGGTCAGCGTCAAGTCGACGGGCCAGACCAACATCAACACGGCGCCGCCGGTGGTGCTCAAGGCGTTCGGCCTTGCCGAGGCCCTGGTGGAGGACGTCCTCCAGGGGCGACGCGTCGTGCCCTATCTCAACCTCCCGGGCACGTTGCCCAGCGGCCTCGGCGTCTCGACGAAGATCTTCCGCGTGGAGGCCGAGGGCATCGTGGATGGCCGCGTGGCCGCGCGCGTGACCGCGGTGCTCCAGAGACGCGACGGCAATCCGACCTCCGTAGTCGTCCTCGAGTGGTCTGGCCTCCGCTGAGGCGTCCGGTAATGACCGTAAATTCAACTTACCTAGGCCGCCTCAGGCAAGATTTTGTAAACTGAGCCGTCAAATGGACTGTGCCGATACCGGTTGACGCCTCTTCGGCTTGCTCTATAAAGGGGTGAGATCCTTAAAGGGATGAAATCATAGAGGTATGAAACTCACACCTGTCCGGCTCGCCGTGGTTCTGCTCGGTGACCGGCTCAGCGTCGCCGCCGTCCAGCAAAATCGCGTGGATACGTTCCTCATCCAGGCGGAGAACCCCGGCAGCGCGCTCCTGGCCGATCTCGAGGCACGTGGGCTCCACCCACGCACGGTCGCGCTCGGCCTCGCGCGCGGGGCGGTGATCGTGAAGCCCATCGAGCTGCCGCCCGTCGGCGGGGAGACGCGCGAGATGGTTCGCTTCGAGCTCGAGCGGCATCTGCCCTTCCCCGCGGACGACGCGCCGTTCGACTTCCTACCCCTCGCGTCCGAGGGCGTGCCCGGCCAACCTGACGAGACAAAGCGTGTGCTCATCGTGGCGGCCGACGGCCGCGTCGTGGACGCGGCGATCCGACTCGCGGAGGAGGCGAAGCTCCGTCCCCTGTCGTTGACGGTCGCCGCGCACGACCTCCTGGTGCTCGTCCAGCCCGCACGCGATGAGCGCGTCGTGTGGCTCCACCGCGTGGGCGACACCATCGATCTTCTGCTCCTGCGCGGCGCCGATCTGCTCGGGAGCCGGAGCCTGCCTGCCAGCGACGCGGCGACGCTCGCCGCCGAGGTCCGCTCGAGCCTTGCGATGGCCCGCTGGCGCGAGTGCGACGCCGTTTGGCTGTCGGGCGACGACGCGGGCGCGCTCGCCGACCCGCTCGCCGCGCTCGGCGCGCCCGTGATGGCGCCGCCGTACACGCCGCGCGCGCGGCGGCGTCTCGACGAGCTCGGCGAGGGGCCGCATGGCGCCACGGAGCTCGCCGTGGCCGTCGCCTCGGCGCGGGGCATCCGGCCGCTCGATCTCATCCCGGCGGCCATCAAGCCGCGCCGGCTCACCCGGCACCAGTGGATCACCGTTGGCATGGCGGCGGCCGCGCTCCTTCTGAGCCTCGGGGCGCTGTTGGCTCCGGGCGTTCGCGAGCGGCGGCATCTCGACTCAATCAACGCCGAGATCGGCCGTGTCGACCCCGAGCTGCGCGTCGTCGAGCGTTCGCTTCGCGAGCTCGAGAACAAGCGCCGGCTCCTTGCCACGGTCGCGAGCCTCGAGACGACGGCCATCCGGCCGCTGCCCGTGCTGCGTGAGCTGACCGAGGTCGTGCCGGGCGACGCGTGGCTCACGATGCTCACGTTCGATGCCAAGGGCGTCGAGCTCACAGGCCAAGCCTCGCAGGCGAGCCTGCTCATCCCACTCCTCGAGAACTCCCCCAAGCTCGAGCGCGTCGAGTTCGCCTCGCCGGTCACGCGCGGTCGCGACAAGGAGCAGTTCCGCATCCGTGCCGCGTGGGAGCCGGCGCCCCCGCCCCCCGCCGCGGGTGCCGCAGCCGCGCCCGGGGGACCGGGCGTCGCTCCGCCCGCCGGCGCGCCGCCGGTCGGCGCCCCGCCCGCGAGCGCCCCGCCGGCCGGCGGCCCGGGCCGCGCCCAGCCGGGAGCTCGCCGCCGATGATCGGCCACCTGTCGCGTCGCGAGCGCACGATCATCGCCGCCGGGCTGGCGGTGTCCGTCGTGATCGGCGGCTGGCTGTTCGTCGTCGCGCCGATCCTCAAGGCAAACCGTGTCGCGACGGACACGGGGCCGGCGCGCGAGCAGGTGCTCCAGAGGCGTCAGGAGCTCATCGCGCGCAAGGCCGCGATCGCTTCGGAGCTCGAGACGGCGACGTCGCAGGTCGACGCCCTCTCCGCGCGTCTCCTCTCCTCCGCGACGCCGGCGGTCGCGGCGTCGGAGCTTCAGAAGATCGTCAAGGATCTGGCCGCGCAGGCGAAGACCGAGGTGCGGAGCGAGCGGATCCTGCCCACCGCCGAGCGCGGCGAGCTGATCGAGATCCCCGTGGAGATCGCCGTGTCGGGCGAGATCCGCCAGCTCGTGGATCTCCTCGCGAAGCTCGACGAGGCGCCGAAGCTCCTGACCGTGCAGGATCTCCGCATCCGGGTGGTGAACATCAGCCAGCCGAGGGAGCTGCTCGCGACGCTCACTCTGTCGGGATTCGTACTCCCGGCCAAGGCCAAGTCCTGACGTGCCCCGACGACTGCTGCTCCTGAACCTGGTGCTCGGCGGCGTGTCGCTCGCCTGCGCCGTCTTCATCGTCTGGGAGCTCGTCGCGCCCACGCCCGCGCGGGGGGTCCGCTCGCGCCCGACCGCGCCCGCCGTGCCGGCGCCCGAGCCCGAGCCGCACCAGCCAGCCTCCGCCTACACCGTCGTCGCCGCGCGCAACGTGTTCAGCCCGACGCGTTCCGAGGGGCCCGCGCCGGCGCCCGCCGGCGGCGCCGCGCTCGGCGGCCCGAAGCCGAATCTCCACGGCGTGGTGCTTCGCGCCCAGAACCCGATCGCGTACATCGAGGACCCGCTGACGAAGCGTGTGGCCGGCTACCGTGTCGGCGACCCGGTCGCCGGCGGCACCCTGACGACGATCGCCGCCGACGGCGTGGTCATCGCACGGCCCGAGGGCCCGATGGACGTGAGGCTACGCGACCCGTCGAAGCCGAGACCGCCGACGCCGGCCGCGGCGCCGGCGGGCGTGCCCGCACCGGGCCAGGGCGCCTTCGGGCCGGGTGTCGTCACCCCGGGCATAATCATGCCCGGCGCTCCCGCACAGACGCCCACAATCATCCCGGGAGGCCCAGGGGTACAGCCGCAAGTCCAGTCGCTCCCTCCCGCCATCCCCGGTACGATGGTGGGTCCGTTCGGCCCGCCCGGCGTCGGGCGCCCGTCCCTGGGTCTCGGCCGCCGCCTGCCCATACCTCCGGGCAGTGAGGCGCCGGCGACGCCTCAGCAATAGAATGCGGGCGCGAGCATGTTGAAGCGCGCGATCGCTCTCGGCACTATCATCGCGCTCGGCGCCGGCTGTGCCGCGCGGGTCCGGACGCCGATGCCGCCACCCGCGCCGCCGCCGTCGGCGGCGATCGTGCCCTCGCCACCGCCACCCGTGCCGGCGCCGTTGCCGTCGCTGCCGCCCTCGGTCATCGCCCCGCGCCCCGAGATGCCGGCGGCGGAGCCGCCGAAGGCGGCCGAGCCCGCGGCACAGCCGCCGACGGCGCCCGAGGTGCCGCCGGCCCTTCGCGGACGCTTCATCGTGCTGAACTTCGACAACGCCGACGTGGAGACCGTCATCCAGGCGGCGAGCGAGATCGTCGGCTTCAACTACGTGTTGGGGCCAGGCGTCAGCGGCAAGAAGGTCACCGTGCAGACGTCCGGGCGAGTCGCGCAGGAAGACGTCTTCGGCGTCTTGCTCGCCATTCTCGAGGTGAACGGCGTGACCGCCGTCAAGGCGGGCAACCTTTACAAGATCGTGACGATCGAAGGGGCACGCGCGCGCGCGGTGCCGACGATCGTCGGCCAGAGGCCGGACCCGGCGCGCACGACCGACGAGATCATCACGCAGATCGTGCCGCTCCGCTATACCTCGGTGGCGGACCTCTCGACGCTCCTGCGGCCGCTCATCTCGACGCTCGGCACGGTGATCTCCCACCGCGAGACCAACGTGCTCATCATCACGGACACGGCGTCGAACGTGGCGCGGCTCCTCGACATCGTGCGCCTCGTGGACGTGCAGGTGGCGCTGGAGGAGCTGCAGATCATCCCGATCAAGTTCGCCGACGCCGCCCAGCTTGCGACCATCCTGAATCAGCTCTTCGCGAGCGGCCGCATTCGCTCTCTCGCGGCCGGCGCGGTCCCACCGGTCACGCCGCCGCAGGCCCCCCCCGGCGCCGTCCCGCCGCAGCAGCCCGGCAGCCCCGTGGAGCGCCAGCCGCTCATCATCGCCGAGCAGCGCTCGAACTCGGTCATCGTGCACGCCAGGAAGCACGAGATCGAGACGATCCGGGGCCTGATCGGTCAGCTCGACGTGAACATCTACGGTGGGCGCCGCGTCTTCGTCTACTACGCGGAGAATGCGAAGTCGAAGGATCTCGCCGCGACGCTGAACCAGATCTATGGCCGCGAGGCCGCGGCGGGCCCGACGACGCCTCCCGGCACCGCACGCCCGCCCGGCGTCCCTTCGCCTCCGCCGCCGCCCGGCGCCGGCCAGGCCGCCGTGAGCGAGGCGAGTCTCGCCGAGGGCCAGGTGCGCTTCATCGCTGACGAGGTGACGAACTCGCTGATCGTCACGACCTATCCGCGGCTCTGGCAGGAGATCGAGGGCACGATCAAGCAGCTCGACCGGATGCCCCGCCAGGTGCTGATCGAGGTGCTGGTGGCCGAGATCACGCTGACCGACGACACGCGCCTCGGCATCGACTGGGCCGTGCGGCAGGGCCGCTTCAGCTTCGCCAACACCAACACCGGGCCCTCGGCCCTCCCGACGACGCCGCCGCCCGCCGGGGGCGTGCTCTCGCTTCCCGGCCAGCTCGGCGGGCCAGGGAGTTTCTTCGGCCCGATCGGCCAGGGGCTGACCGCGTTCTCGTTCGCGACGGACCAGTTCCTGGCGATGCTCAACGCGCTCGTGAGCGAGAACAGGATCAACGTCATCTCGAACCCGCACGTGCTCACGTCGGAGAACAAGAAGGCGGTCATCAACGTCTCGAGATCGGTGCCGATCATCACGGGCCAGCAGACGAGCACCGTCAGCACGCCGGGCCAGACGGCCGGCAGCACGAGCACGCAGATCATCACGGGCGGCGTGAACCAGACCGTCGAGTACCGCGACGCGGGCGTCATCCTCACCGTCACACCGCGCATCGGCGAGCGCGGCACGGTCGCGCTCGACGTGAAGCAGGAAGTGAATAAGGTCGGCCCTAACTTCGCGCCGACGAACTCGCCCTCGTTCGACAAGCGAGAGGCGGAGACCTCCATCGTGCTCCTGAACAACCAGACCCTCGTGCTGGGCGGGCTCATCCAGGACACGGTGACGATCGACGACCGCGGGATTCCGCTCCTCAAGAAGATCCCGATACTGGGCTACCTCTTCGGCTTCACGGAGAGGAGGATCGAGAAGACGGAACTGCTCCTCCTGATCACGCCGCGGGTGATCGGCACCGCGCTCGACGCCTCGAAGATCACGGATCAGATGCGACGCGCGACGCCGGAGCTGAATGACGCCGTCAGGCGCGCCCCGCGTCCGCCGACCAACACGCCGCCACTACCCGTGCCGGCGCCCACGCCTGTTCCTGCGCCGGTTCCGGCACCCGACTCACCCCCGGCGGCTCCACCCTCGCCCGAACCCGCCCCCGCGCCGCAGCGCTAGCGTCGTCGGCCGGGACGCGGCGACGAGGCGTGCCGGACGCGAAGCGCGATCGGAACGAGGTGGAGCGGACTACCAGCGGACGAGCGTGACGCCCCGGGAGACGCCGGTACCGAGGCGAACGGCGAAATGATCGTGGCCGCCGGCCCATGCGGCGGCCGGCGAGATCGTGCTCATCCGCCCTTGAACCTGGGCGGGCGCTTGTCGAAGAACGCGGCGACCCCCTCCTGGTGGTCCTCGGAGGCGATCGCCAGTCCCTGGGAGAACGCCTCCACCTCGAGCGCCGCGGCGAGGTCGCTCGTGGCGGCCCGGTTCAGCATCCGCTTGTCGAGGCGCAGCGCGAGGGGTGGGCCCGCGGCGATCTTCTCGGCAAGCGCGCGGGTCGCCGTCGCGAGCTCGGCCACCGGCACGACCCGGTTCACGAGGCCGATGCGCCCCGCCTCGGCGGCGTCGATGACGTCGCCCGTGAAGACGAGCTCCTTGGCGTGCGCCATGCCGACCACGCGCGACAGCAGCCACGTGCCGCCGCCGTCCACGGCGAGTCCGATCTTGCAAAAGAGCTCGCCGAACTTCGCGCGGTCGGAGGCCACGATGAGGTCGCAGCAGAGCGCCAGGTTCGAGCCCGCACCGACCGCATAGCCGTCCACCATGGCGATCGTCGGCAGCGCGTAGTCCACGAGGCGGAGCACCATCTTGTTCAGCAGCTCGACGCGCGCGCGCCCCTCGGCGGCCGTGAGCCGCGTCCGCATGGTCTTCACGTCGCCGCCCGAGCAGAAGTGGCCGCCCGCGCCCGTCAGAATGACGACGCGCGACGTCGGGTCCGCCTCGATCTCGTCGAGGGCGCCGAGCACCTCGCGTCGCATCGTGAGGTCCAGCGCGTTCCGCGCCTCGGGCCGGTTCATGGTGATCGTGGCGATGCCGCCCGTACGCTCGACCAGCAGAGTCGCGTATCCCACGCTGGGCTCCTTCCCGCGCTACGTCGCCGGCGCCAACTATAGCCGAGGCCCACCCGGGTGACAAATCATCGCGCGGAGTTGTCGAAGCGTTGGAGCACGCCGTTGCCGTCCGGGCGCGCCACCTCCGCGTAGCGATTGTTCGTGTAGCGGCCGATGACGGCGCGCCAGAAGGCCTGCGCCTCCACGTTGCGCGCCGCCTCGGCCACCTCCCAGCGACCAGGGAATGCGTCGAAGGTCGCCCGCGCGACCTCCTCGCCCACGCCCCGCCGGCGATAACGGCGCAGGACGAAGAACTCGCTGATCTCGCGCGTGCCCTCGCCCGCGAAGTGCGCCTCCTCGCGGAGGATCGCGAAGCCGGCGAGCTTGCCGTCGACGCGGACCAGGAACGAGCGCCGGCGCGGGTCGCGCCAGAAACCCTCGATGCGCCGCGCGTCGCCGTAGAGCCCATCGTCGCCGAGGTCCCAGTCTTCGATCGCAGCGAAATCGTACAGGTAGAGCTGCATGAGCCGGCGCAGGACCGGCCAGTCGCCGGGACGGGCCTCCTGCACCTCGACGTTCGCCGCGCGCTTTCGCGTCATCCGGAGCCCCATGCTACGCCGTTCGCGTCCGCCCGTGGTAGGCTCGCCGAGATGAGGCTCGAGCGCACGCTGATCGGCATGGTTCACCTGCCGCCGCTGCCCGGGAGCCCGCGCTGGGAGGGCTCGATGGAGCGTGCAACGGCCGCCGCGCTCGACGACGCCCGCGCGCTGGTGGAGGGCGGCATCGAGGCGCTCCTGGTCGAGAACTACGGCGACGCGCCCTTCACCACCGGACGCGTCGAGCCGGCGACGGTCGCCGCGATGGGCGTGATTGCGGCCGAGCTCCGTCGCGCGCTCCCGAAGACGCCGCTCGGCGTCAACGTGCTGAAGAACGACGCGCGCGCGGCGCTCGCGGTCGCCTGCGCCGTCGGTGGCCGGTTCATCCGCGTCAACGTCCACGCCGGCGCGGTCGTCGCCGACCAGGGGATCGTCCAGACCGACGCCTACCACACGCTGCGCGACCGGCGGCTCCTCGGCACCGACGTGAAGATCTTCGCCGACGTCGGCGGCAAGCACGCGCAGCCGCTGGTGCCCGTCGAGCTCGAGCAGACGGCGCGCGACCTCGTCCACCGCGGGCTGGCCGACGCGCTCGTCGTCTCGGGCCCCGGCACCGGCCGGGCCACGCCGGTCGCCGACGTCAAGCGCGTGCGCCTCGCCGTCCCCGACGTGCCCCTGCTCGTCGGGAGCGGCGTCACGCCCGAGACCGTCGCCGAGCTTCTGTCGCTGGCCGACGGAGTGATCGTCGGGACCTCGATGAAGGTCCAGGGCGATGTGCGCCGGCCCGTGGACCCCGCGCGCGTGGAGAAGCTCGTTGCCGCGGCTCGCCGTCGCTAGCCTCCTGCTCGTCACCCTCATCGCCGGCTGCCGGACCGCTCCCGCGGTCGATCCAGCACGCCTGGCCGCCCTCGAGCCCGAGCTGGGCCAGCTATTCCTCGTGGGTTTCCAGGGCAGCGAGCTCGAGGGCAACGCGCCGCTCGAGGCGCTCCTGTGCGAGACGCGCGTGGGCGGCGTCGTGCTCTTCGCGCGCAACATCGTGGACGCGGAACAGCTCCGGAGGCTCACCGGCGCCCTGCAGGCACGCGCGCGCGCCTGCACGGGCCGGGCGCTCTTCGTCGCCGTGGACGCCGAGGGCGGCCAGGTCATGCGGCTCGACCCACGCGCGGGCTTCACCGGGACGCTCTCGGCCAAGGAGCTCGGCGAGACCAACGACTTCACGCTCACCGAGCTCGAAGCGCGCCGCATCGCGCGCATGCTGCGCACGGCGGGGATCAACTGGGACCTGGCGCCCGTCGTGGACGTCGGTTATAACCCTGCCAACCCCGTGATCGTCGGCGCGGCGCGGAGCTTCAGTGCGAACCCGCGGCTCGTCACGGCGCACGCGCGTGCCTTCGTGCGGGGCATGCGCGACGAGGGGGTGCTGACCGCGCTCAAGCACTTCCCGGGCCACGGCTCGAGCTACGGCGACTCGCACAAGGGGTTCGTGGACGTCACGGCCACGGCGAACCCGGCTGTCGAGCTGATCCCCTACCGCACGTTGATCGCCGAGCGAATGGTGGACAGCATCATGACGGCGCACGTCTTCAACCGGGGGCTCGACGAGCAGCTCCCGGCGACGCTCTCCCACAGCACGATCACCGGGCTCCTCCGTGGCGAGCTCGGGTACGACGG
>Ga0137418_10003325_pt1 | contig 14798 bp, 11 predicted proteins | sample CZODoug3_1_2_16f_FD_122242 | JGI IMG/M metagenome (GOLD analysis project Ga0137418, IMG submission 122242) | Vadose zone soil fungal communities from Angelo Coast Range Reserve, California, USA - CZODoug3_1_2_16fungal (Hybrid Assembly) | ecosystem: Environmental > Terrestrial > Soil > Vadose... | reverse complement strand
CCGCCGGCCTGAAAGTGGGCGACACCATTACCTCGGTCGACGGAAAAGAGGTCAAGAACGGCGACGAACTGGTGGCCGACATCGCAGGCCGCAAGCCTGACAGCAAGGCCAGAATCGGCTTCGTGCGTAATGGAAAGAAAGAAGAAGCGACTGTCACCATCGCCGATCGCTCCAAGCTCTTCGCAGCGCGCTTGGGCGAAGACCAGCAAGGCAACGAGGAGCAGCAGCCCAAGGAAAGTAAACTCGGGCTGACCGTGCGGCCGCTTACCTCGGATCTTGCCGACCGGCTGGATGTCCCAGCGGGCAAAGGCGTGATTGTGCAGGATGTACGCGGCGGTTCGTTTGCCGATGATATCGGCTTGAACCGTGGCGACGTGATCCTGGAAATCAACAAGCAGCCGGTGAATACGGCGGACGACTTCGCTCGCATCCAAGGTATGTTGAAGAGCGGACAGGACGTCGTGTTCCTGGTACGTCCGAGAGGCGCTGGCCGGCAGGACGGTACCATCTTCATAGCCGGTACACTTCCGTAACTGAGCCACTGACCCAACGGTCACTGGCACTGGATCCAGATTCAGGGGATGATTTCCAGTGCCAGCGCCGTTGGGCGTATTATTTGGCACCATCGGCCCTCGGGCCTCGTAGGTGCCGACGGCTGGCCGTTAGAGCTTCGGAGCAAAGCGACAGATTTTCACGTGAAACCTTCTTGCACGAGCATACGGGGATTGGTGGGAGCCGCGCTGATGGTGTGTGCGGTGGCCTTTGCTCAAATCAGCCCCGCGACGTCGGCCAAACCCACGTCGACAGCAAAGAAATCGTCCACGACAAAGTCGCGAACGGCTTCGAGTAAACGGACGTCGCACAAGGGGAAGAAATCACAGAAGAGCTGGCGGAGCGGCCAGCAGAAGGTTGACCCGGCCCGGGCGCGGGAGATCCAGGCAGCGTTGATTCGTCAGCATTACCTGGATGGCGACGCTACCGGCAAGTGGGACGCGACCACCGAAGACGCCATGCGCCGCTTCCAGGCCGACAATGGCTGGCAGAATAAGACCGTGCCGGACTCACGCGCGCTGATCAAATTGGGGCTTGGACCGAATCACGACCATCTCCTGAATCCTGAGAGCGCAATGACGAGTGCGCCTGCTGCTCCTGCCGCAGCTGCCACTCCGTCGCACATCCCAGCGTCGACGGTCGATCCCGCTGGATCCAAAACTCAGCCACAGCCCTGAAGCGCCGTTCCTTAGCGGCCAAAAAATAAGCAGATTCCTCCTGCCTTCACTTCGCTCAGCCCGTCGGAATGACAAGAATGACAAGATTCGGGATCCTTCGTAGCTGCAAGAATTTCTGCCGAACCGCTGCCGACTACCCTTTCAACGCGGGTTTCGGGGAGTAAGGTAACGACAATCCGCCGAGCATGGCGCGGGGGTTCTCTTCCACCAGGATGTTCGCAATCTCCATTCCGCAGATCTCAGCAGCCGCATCGCGCGCAGTCGAAAGAATGGGAGTGCGATGCTTTGCGTCGTGAGCGTCCGAGGCGATGGCATGGACGGCTTCGTGCTCCAGCAGCCAGGTAGCGACGCGCGCCACCCGTTGTCCCCAGAAGCCGGTTAGCGCATTGGCAGTGATTTGTACCGCGCAGCCATAGTCGACCCACTCGATCACTCGCTGGGGAGCCTGACGAAGAATCGCATTGCGCTCGGGGTGGGTGATGACGGCGGTCACGCCCCGATCACCCAACTTCAGAAAGCAGTCGACAATCTGCGCGGGAATACTGAAATCGCTGAGCTCGACCAGGAGATATCGCGACCCGGCAATCGTGTAGCGCTCGGGGTGGGCGAGCACGCTCTGCAGGTTGTCGTAAGAAAGGTGGAAGTCGCAGCCCAGGCTGAGTTGAGGAGTATCCCCTACCCGCCGTTGCAAGCGGGCGAGGCAATCGGTCAGGTACTGGTGGTCGAAGGGATAGCGATCATTCGAATGCGGGGTGGCGACCATGTGGGAGATACCGTCGGCCGCCGCCATCCGGCACATTTCGACCGCAACATCCCACGTCTTGGGGCCGTCGTCTACTTCGGGAAGGATGTGGCTATGGATGTCGATCACGCCGGCGATTCCGAATGGGTCTGAATCAGATTTAAACAGATTCACGGGGAAAGACCAAGCGGGGCGGCCGTTTTGGAACTTGTTGCAATAAACGGAAGCTAGCGTCAGCACACGAGTGCGGCTGCGGTGGATGCGAGAGACTTTATTGGGGAATCCGGTGGCTCAGCGACAAAGCCGCTGGATTCTCGGAGGCGGCGGACTGGGGGTTTCGGAAAATTCTCCGTCCCAGCCGGTGCAGCCGTGCGCGGTTACGGCTCGCGTCACGGAATCCTCCAGCTTTCGCGCCTTTCCTTTCGCCTGATCGATCTGATCGCGGGAAAGAATGCCATCGAGTTCTCCCAGATCGCTTTGGGCGGTGCTGTAACCAGCGTCCAGTGCGATCAGGAACCACACGTAGGCTTCAACTCGATCGCGTTCGATTCCATAGCCCTCTTTGAGTGCTCGTGCGTAACGGTATTGCGCCTGGGGCAAACCCTGTTGCGCCGCGACGTGGAACCAATGCGGGGCTTTCTTGTAGTCGCGTTCGAGCATGACTCCGCCCAGCAGGTAGGCCGCAAAAGGGTTGCCTTGCTTCGCAGATGGTATGAGCCACTTCTGCGCTGCAGAATAGTCCCGTGACAGGCCGGAGCCCACGAAGTAGAGCCGTCCCAGCAGCCATTGAGCGAGAGGATCACCCTCTTCAGCCGCTTTACGGTACCAGTCAGCGGCCTGATTCGGATCGCCGGCTACGATCTGGCCGGTGTCGTAGAAATATCCCAAAGCAACCTGGGCTGGACCGTACCCTTTTTGTGCAGAGCGGCGGAAATATTCAATGGCCGCGAGGTAGTCCCGCGATCCGGCCGAGCCGGAGATCGCATTCATGCCCGCGTCGAAGAGTTGTTCCGGAGTTCCGTTCAAGGGTGGCCCCTGGGCAAAGGAGGTAGCCAGAGAGGCCACAAAGAACGCAATGCATAGGAGAAATGAGCGCATGGACTTTCTTGGATGATTACGACCCTTTAGGCGTTAATGTACAGTTACCTTCGGGAATTTTACTTGTAGCGCTTCTTCATGAAGTCCGCGATCGCCGCGTAGGCTGTTGTTAACGTCTGCTCGTCCGGAAGAAACACGATGCGGAAGTGTTTCGTCCCTGCCTTCTGTCCGAAGCCGGAACCATGCACCACCAGCACATGCTTTTGCACCAGCAATTCCTTCACAAACACATCATCACCCTCAGGGATGTCGAGTCTGGGGTACGCGTAGAAAGCCCCTCGGGGCGAAACGCAACTGACTCGCGGGGTTGCGTCGCACCACTTCACAGTAAGATCGCGCCGGGAGCGCAGCTTGCCCGTTACTTCCGTCAGATGATCCTGCGGGCCTTCAAGCGCGGCCTTGATCGCGTACTGTTCAGGGTGATTCGCGCACAAGCGGGATCGAAGCAGGCGATGGATTCCTTCGATGTAGGGCTTGACTGCGGCGGCATCACCGCTGACGATTCCCCAGCCGATGCGCCATCCCGGTGCCAGGTAATTCTTGGACAGGCCGCCGAAAGTGACCACCGGCACATCGGGCGCAACGGAGGCCATCGAGATGTGTTGGTCGTTGTCGAGGATGAGCTTGTCATAAATCTCGTCGGCAAAGATCACGAGATTGTTCCGGCGGGCAAGTTCGGCGATCGCCTCGAGCATGCGACGCGAGCACACTGCGCCGGTCGGGTTGTTGGGGTTGATGAGGACAATTCCACGCGCGCGGGGGCCGATCTTCTTGTGGACATCGATCAGGTCGGGCTGCCAGCCATCGTCTTCGTTGAGAGCATAGGTATTGAGTTCAATCCCCAACTTGGCGAGCACCGCGGAATACAGGGGGTAGTCGGGACTGGGAGTAAGCAGATTGTCGCCGGGATTCAGGAGCGCGCTTAGGCAGATGTCAACCGTCTCGCTGACCCCGGAGGTGACAAACACGTCGTGTACGCTGGTAACGCCCTTACGCTCGGCCTCGCCGCGGATCGCCTCCAGGGCTTCCTTGATTCCTGGGGACGCCGCGTAGCCGTTCTTGCCGTCCTTCATGGCCTTGTAGACTGCCTCGATCAGGTGCGCCGGGGTCTGGAAATCAAAGTTGATGGGGTCGCCGATATTGAGAGGCAGGATCTTGTGCCCTTTCTTGGCGACCTCGTTGGCGACACACGCCAGATCACGAATGGCATAGCGGACGTTCACCAGACGTTGCGCAGCGGGCACTTCGCGGATGTTGGTGACAGGCATCAATGTTCCGGCCTCCGCCGGTATGGTCTTGCGAGTTTTAAGAAAGCTTAAGCTAAAGGCAAAAGCTTAACCGCAAAGATCGCAAAGGACTACCGCAAAGCTCGCAAAGAAAGACACGGTAGTTTTTTTGGTGTCCTTCGCGGAGGTTCATCGCGAACTTTGCAGTTAAACGCTTTCTCCTCAGGTCTCAGTCATCAGCCTTCAGCGAAGAGACGTCTCCGAAGAAGTTCTTGCCGATGACTGAGGACGAGCCACTGACGACTGATTCAGTCCACTCGGTCTATCTGCGCCTTCTGCAGCTTGTCGGAGTAGTCGACGTACACCGACTTCCACTCGGTGTAGAAGTCGATAGCGCCCAATCCGCCTTCGCGATGCCCGTTGCCCGTGGCCTTCACGCCGCCAAAGGGAAGATGGACTTCGGCCCCAATCGTGGGCGCGTTGATGTAGGTAATCCCGGCATGCAGGTCGCGCATGGCTACGAAGGCCTTGTTCACGTCTTTCGTGTACAGCGCCGAGGACAGGCCGTACTCGATGTCGTTGGCGATGTCGATGCCGTCCTCCAGGTCGTCGCACGCGATGATCGAGACCACCGGACCAAAGATCTCTTCCTGAGCGATGCGCATCTTGGGATCGACGTCGATGAACACCGTGGGCTCCATGAAGAAGCCGTACTGGTATTCGCCTTTGTCCAGACGGTTGCCACCGCAGACCAGTCTCGCGCCTTCACCCTTGCCAATGTCCACATAGCTAAGGTCAGTCTTGAGTTGCGCTTCGTTGACCGCTGGGCCCATATCCACAGACTCGTCCAGGCCGTTTCCGACTTTCAGAGCCTTGGCCCGGGAAACGTAACGATCCACGAATTCGCGATACACGCCCTTCTGCACGATGATGCGACTGGTGGCGGTGCAGCGCTGACCCGTCGTGCCAAAGGCGCCCCACAGTCCGCCTTCGATGGCAAGGTCGAGATTGGCATCGTCGAGCACGATCATCGGATTCTTGCCGCCGAGTTCCAGCGAGCAGTGCTTGAAACTTTTGGCGGCAGTCACGCCCACGGTGCGGCCGACGGCAGTTGAGCCGGTCAGCGACACGGCTCGGATAGCGGGGTGTTCGGTGATCGGTCCACCAACACTCGCGCCGAATCCGGTGACGATGTTGATCACGCCTTTGGGGATACCCGCGTCGTCCAGGGTGCGAACCAGGTTGAAGGTGGAGAGCGGCGTGTCCTGGGCGGGCTTGATCACGCAGGTGTTGCCGCAGACGATCGCGGGCAGTAGCTTCCAGGACGGAATGGCCATCGGAAAATTCCACGGGGTAATCATGCCGCAAACGCCTAGCGGCTGGCGCACGGCCATGGCGAACTTATTGGGCAACTCGGAAGGCGTGGTGGGACCGAACAGACGGCGGCCTTCCCCGGCCATGTAGTACGCCGTGTCGATGGCTTCCTGGGTATCGCCGCGCGTCTCCTTGAGGACTTTGCCCATTTCGCGGGTCATGTCGCGCGAATACTCCTCCTTGCGCTCGGCCAGCATCTCGGCGGCCCGAAAGACCAGTTCAGCGCGCCGCGGCGCAGGCACCAGGCGCCATTTCTCAAAGGCACGCTTGGCCGCGTCGACGGCCGCGTCCACGTCGTCCTTCCCGGACTTCCGAAAGATGCCCACCACCTCGCGGGTGTCGGCGGGGTTCCGGTTTTCGAAGTTTTCTCCGGTCGAAGATTCGACCCATTCGCCGTCGATGAAGTTCTTATAAACCTTGGTGGGAGCGCTGCTTCCTACGATGGCCGGGCCGGTCACGGTCTCGGTTGCCATAATTCCTCCTGATCATTAAGCCAATCCATTCATGCTACAGCCCGGATACAGAGGTGGGCAAGTGAACGAACCGCACGCCCAGCGGACGGTCGAGAAACAATTTAGTCATTCGAAAGCGAACCGCACCGCGCTATGCTGGAGCGACTATGAACGTGATGATTTGCCTGCTTCGGGGCGTCAACCTCGGTGGCCATAAAAAGGTTCCGATGGAGGTCCTGCGGAATCTGTGTACGGCCCTGCAGCATTGTGACGTGCAAACCTACGTGCAAAGCGGGAACGTCGTTTTTCGAACCAGAGAACAAGACCCACTGGTCGTGGCAAGAAAGCTTGAGAAGGCGATCGAACAGCAATTCGGATTTCGGTCGGACGTCATCGTGCGCATCCCAGCCGAACTGAGAACCGTGATTGCCAGGAATCCCTTCGCGAAACGGAGTGGGATCGAGCCCAGCAAGCTTCTGGTCACATTTCTACCCAAAGAGCCAGAGCGAGAGATACAAACTGCCGTTCGAAGAATCAACGCCGATCCCGAGGAAATGCACCTCAGCGACCGTGAACTGTACGTCTACTATCCCAATGGCATGGGGAAGTCGAAGCTGGCGGCTGTTGTTGACAAGGTGTTACAGAAGGGCGGCACCACCAGAAACTGGAATACGGTCATGAAGGTGCTTGAGTTGGCGGAGAATCTGGAAGGTGAGAAATAGTTCTCCGATTTACCTGCAGTCCTCTGGTTTGTTGGTCCGACCCGGCGAGGGATCGAGAGAATCTGCTGTTCGCTAGCCTCCGCTGCGCTCGGGGTCGGAATGACAAGACTTTGAACTTTGAACTGAGAACTGAGAACCGGGAACCGAACCCAATCACCTGCCCTCAGGCCTAAGCTGTTTCCCCCAAAACCCATCCGGACATGTTCCACTGGACCTGAACCCAACTTGTAACCCCGTTCCACCCCAGGTAGCCTTGTGATAGTGTTGAAAATACCCCATATTCTCTGAGGTTTGGCTGGGTTTCGTGGCCTCCGTGTCTTCAAAACGTAAGCCGGGCGTCTACATCGCGTGGAAGACAGTCACCTACCGCAGCGTGCTGCTGATCCTGTTGGTGGTGACGGCCATTTTTGGGGTGGCGATGCACTTTGCCTTTCCGCAGTTTACCGATTCGACGGTAAAAGCCGCTGGCGGTCTGGCAACGACGCTTCTGGAGAGGGTGGCGGGCATAACCCCCGCGATCGAGAGGTCAGGCGCTGGCACAGAAAAACAGGCGCGATTTACCGCCTTGGATGGGACCGTCAAGATCAAGAAATCCAGCAGCAACACCTGGGTTACGGCCGATTACAACGTCCCGCTCGAAAAAGGCGACGTGATCCAGACTGGCTCCGAGGGCATGGCCAAGGTCGTCTTTAATGACGGGACCAACTATACGGTGAAGCAGGACTCACTCATTGTGATCGAAGAGAACTCGGCCAACGATCAGCAGCAAACCAATGTTGCCGTCGCAGTGAGCACCGGAACCGTGGACTTGTCGACCGCCACCTATACTCAGGGATCGAAGTCGCAGGTCATCGTGGCGGGTGCGACCGCGTCGCTGGCTCCGGAAAGCGCGGCCATGGTGCGGAACGATCCCAACAGCGACGAGCACGAAATCCTGGTGAAGAAGGGCAGCGGCGAAGTGGCTCGCAACGGTCAGACCGTGCGCCTGTCCGACTGGGAAAGAGCCACGTTTAAGGCGCAGTCGGAACGGATGGCCAAGGTTAAGGAGATCGGACCGCCGACTCCAATTTCCCCAGGAAACATGATCCCCATCTTTACCATCGGAGGGGCCAGAACCAAGGACGTGCAATTCACCTGGTCGCCGATGACGAACGCGGTGGGCTACCGTCTGCGTATTTCCCGAAATCCGTACTTCTCCTCGACCATCATCGACAAAGCCGTGACCACGGCGGATGTCACGGTCACCGGCCTTGGGTTGGGAGCGTATTACTGGATGGTCCAGTCACTCGACGGTAATGGGAAAGAGTCGGTGGAAAGCGAGAAGAACCGCTTCACCATCATCCCCAAGGGCAAGGACGCGGTGGCGATCGATTTGGAAATCGACCCGCTGATTCAGCATGGGCACGTGATTGAAGTGACTGGGAAGACCGAGACCGGAGCGCGGGTCATGGTGAATGGACGGGAAGTCCCGATTGTGACCACAGATGGCAGTTTTCACTACTTTACCCCGCCCCTGCCGACCGGCGAGAGCATGATCACCGTCACAGCGCAAAATGCGCAGGGCGGTGTAAATACGAAGCAGCAGAAGGTCGTGATTCAGTAGTTGGGCAGGGAGTCCTTCCGGAGTGCCTTTCCGGTAGGTCAAGAACTTTCGTTCCGGCGGCGACCGGGGACATCTCATAGAATCGATGAGGGCCCCCACCTCCGCCGGACCAAAACAAACCCGGGTTCGAACGGACAGGACGGCAGTCCAAGACGAGCGAGAGAGAAGTCAAGTATGTCATCCAACGGATTCCACTCCACTTCAGGACGCTTTCATAATCTCCGGTCGCTATTCAGCATCTTCTCAAGCGACCTCGCCATCGATCTGGGCACAGCCAACACGCTCGTCTATGCCCGCGGCAAAGGCATCGTTGTGAACGAGCCGTCCATCGTGGCCATCAACAAAAACACGGCGGAAGTCGAGGCGGTCGGCAAAGAGGCGAAAGAGATGCTTGGCCGCACGCCGGGGAACATCGTGGCCATCAAGCCCATGAAGGACGGCGTCATCGCCGACTTCAAGGTCACTGAGAAAATGTTGAACTACTTCATTCAGAAAGCGCACAACCGCAAGATGCTGGTGCACCCGCGCATCGTGATCGGTGTGCCTTCGGAAATTACGCAGGTGGAAAAACGCGCGGTCATGGACTCGGCCTATCGCGCCAAAGCCAGTGAAGTGCACCTGGTCGAGCAAGCCATGGTAGCAGCCATCGGAGCCGGCCTGCCCATTACCGAACCCAGCGGCAACATGGTCGTCGACATCGGTGGCGGCACCACTGATATCGCAGTCATCTCGCTCAGCGGCATCGTCTACTCGCGTTCCGTACGTATGGCCGGCAACCAGATGGACGAGGCCATCATGAATTATCTGAAGCGGAAATATAACCTGCTTATCGGCGAGCGCACCGCCGAGCAGATTAAGATTGAGATTGGCTCCGCATATCCTCTCGACAAGCCTCTGACCATGGAAATCAAGGGCCGCAATTTGATCGAAGGCGTGCCCAAGACCATCACCGTTGATGACAGCGAAATCCGCGAAGCTCTGAGCGAATGTGTCTCGACTATCATGAACGCGATCCGCGTGGCGCTGGAGCGTACTCCGCCGGAACTTTCCGCGGATATCAGCGATCGCGGAATTGTGCTCACCGGCGGTGGAGCGCTGTTGAAGAACCTCGACAAGCGCATTCGGGAAGAAACCGGGTTGCCGGTTTCGATTGCCGATGATCCGCTGTGCAGCGTGGTGCTGGGCACTGGCAAGATGCTGAGCGACTTCAAGCTGCTCAGGAAGATTTCGATCGAATAGCAGTTTCGAGTTTCGGGTTTCAAGTTTCTGGTGTGTGCTTTTCCTTGGCTGCCACCCGGGCAGTTGCGGAATGATGGCGTCGCTGGGTACCTGCAGAAACTCGAAACGTGAAACTAGAAACTTGAAACTGGTGTCATGGAATCCGTCCTCGGCCGCTATAAAAATCTGATCGTGCTGGTGGCAGTCCTCTTCGCCCAGGTGCTTGGCCTGGCCGTGCAGGTAAAGCGCACGACCGACACCGAATCTTCCCGCCTGATTCGCGTCTGGGCAGTCAGCGCCGTAACTCCCTTCGAGAAAGTATTGGTCTGGGTGCAGACCGGCGCCGGGAACCTCTGGCACAACTACTTTTACCTGCGCGGCGTGCGGGCCGAGAACCGCGAACTCAAACAACAGCTCGAGCAGTTGCGATTGGAGCAAATTCGACTGAACGAGGATGCTGCGCAAGCTCGCCGACTGCAGGCATTGCTGGGATTCAAAGAGCAGTTCATTTCCGAAACCATGCCGGCGCAGGTCATCGGGTCGGGTGGCAGCGAGCAGTCGCGCATCGTCTACATCGACAAAGGGGAACACAACGGCCTCAAGCCGGACATGGCCGTCATTACCGGCACCGGCGTCGTCGGGAAGATTTTGAAAGTCTTCCGCTCCACCTCGCAAGTGTTGCTGATCGACGACCAAAGCAGCGGGGTGGGGGGGATCCTGGAGAAATCGCGCTTGCAGGGAATTGTGCGCGGGACTCCCGCCGGCGAAGTGGTACTGGAGAAGATCATGAATGACGAGGCTGTCCAGGCGGGCGACATCGTGCGTACCAGCGGGGGCGACCGGATCTTTCCCAAGGGCCTGCCGGTTGGAGTGGTGACGCGGGTTTCCAATGGGACCGGCTCCGATTTGTTTCTGAATATTCGGGTGAGACCGGCGGCAAATCTCGCCAAGCTGGAAGAAGTTCTAGTGGTTACAAAGGTAGAGGAAAGGGAACCGACGCCTGCGGAAACGAGCCCGGTACGCGCTGCCGACATTCTGTCCCAACGCCTGCCGTCCGTTCCCGACAAGCCTTCGCTGGAGCCCTCGCCTTCGACCAGTGCTGGAACGAGAGCCACCCAGGCCACCCCCGCGCCGAAAACGCCCGACAAGAATTCTGTGCCTGGGGTCCCTCAGCCAAATGCAATGAAGGCGGGGGAGGGTACCGCAGCTCCGCTCCTCCGGACTCAGACCGGGGTTTCTCCTAAGGCGTCTCTACCCGGCACAACGGCTCCGAACGCGGAAGCTGCGCCCGCCGCATTGAAGTCTGCGGCTGAGCATAAGCCGGCACCTTCGCCGATCAAAGTGGCGGAGCAGAGCCCGGCAGCGCCGAAGGCGAAGCCAGCGGCTCCTCCAGCAGTTCCGCAGCCAGCCAAATCGCAGGACGGTCAACAATAACGTGCCGATTACCTATACATCCGGGGAACAGGTAGAAGTCTACCGGTTCAGTATTCCGTTCACCATTTTGGTTCCGGTGACGGCATTGTTCCTGCAGGCGTGGCTGCCGCGGCAATTCCCGTTTTTTGCGATGTTCGACTTGCCCCTGCTGGTGACAATTTTCTTCGCCATGGCGCGGAGGAATCCGGTGTCGGGACTTCTCACCGGGGCGGCCATCGGAGTTTTTCAGGATGCACTCACGGGGCTGCCGATTGGGATCAACGGCATTGCCAAAACGGTCGTCGGATACGGCGCGTCCTCTCTGGGCGTGAAACTGGATGTTGAGAATGCGGGTGCCCGCTTGCTTGTTACCCTGGTGTTCTACGTGGTGCACGAAATTGTTTATTTCGTAGTGGCGCGCGGCATGGTAGCGCTGAGTTTGCAATGGAGTTGGCCGCACGAACTGGGCGCGGCATTGGCCAACGCCGTTGTCGGAGTACTGCTGTACCTGGCGCTCGATCGGTTCAAGCAAAGAACCTAGCTGTTAGTCTTTAGCTATTAGCCGTTGGCGTTTGCTCCCGACTGGCGAGACAATAAATTAGGAGACGGAAGGTTGTTGGGGCGAATCAGCAAGGAATGCAGCGCTTCCCGGCGTCGATCGCTAACACCTGCTAACACCTAACGACGAATAGCGAACGAGTGCTTTTCTATGTTTGGTCGCGACGAAAAAGTATCGGCGATTCGCCTGACGGCGGTGCAGTACATCATCCTCGTCATCTTCATGATCCTGGCCTATGGGCTGTGGCGGCTGCAGGTCATGCAAAGCGACGTGTACGCCCAGCTGGCCGAGAAGAATCGTATTCGCAATGTTCCCATCCTGGCACCGCGCGGGAAGATTCTCGACCGCGAAGGCCGAACGATCGTAGACAACTATCCTTCGTTTTCAGCGCTTTTGCTGCGCGATTCCTCGCGTGACCTGAACGCCGATGCGGACGTGATTGCGAAAGGCCTGCACCTCGATCCCAAGGAAGTACACGAGCGGATTCGCAAGTTCATGTCCCTGCCGCAGTACCAGCCCATCTTTCTGAAAGATGACATCACGCCTGATGAGTTGGCCTTTATTGAAGCCCATAAGAACGAGCTGCCGGAACTCGACACGATCATGGCGCACCGTCGCTTGTATCCGCGCAACGGGTTCATCGCACACCTGATTGGCTACGTGGGAGAAGTCACCGAGGACATGCTCAACCAGCCGCAGTTTGAGCTATATGACCCCGGTGATGTGGTGGGTGTTTCCGGCGTGGAGAAGCAATACAACCAGATTCTGATGGGCAAGAACGGCTCGCGGCGGGCGCTGGTGAACAGCCGTGGGCGGGAAGTCGGGCGCTTGGATGAGACGGCTGCGATTCCCGGCAAACAGATCAAGCTGACGATCGATGTCGACCTGCAGATTGCTGCCGAGCAGGCTATGGAAGGAAAGAACGGAGCGATGGTCGCCATGGATCCGCGCAATGGGGAGATTCTGGCGATGGTGAGCCGGCCGACCTTCGATCCGAACGATTTCTCGGTGCGAATTTCACGCGGTGAGTGGAGCCGTCTGGTCAACGATCCGGACAAGCCCCTGCTGAATAAGGCCATTCAGGCGCAACTTGCTCCCGGATCGACCTTCAAGATCCTGATGTCGTTCGCGGGGTGGCAGGAAGGTATCGCGCAAACGCTCAACGTGCATTGCAATGGCGGAGCCACATTTTATGGCCGGCGATTTGGATGCTGGGTGAAAAGCGGTCACGGTGCGGTGGAGTTGGAGAAGGCCATCTACCAGTCTTGCGACGTGTTCTTTTACACACTGGCGGAAAAGCTCGGTATCGACCGCATTGCGAAGTATGCCAGCGCGTTGGGTTTAGGGCAGAAGACCGGGATCGACCTTCCGAACGAGGTGAGCGGCGTCATGCCGTCGGAAGAATGGAAGATCCGGAATTTCAAGCAGAAGTGGTTTGCCGGCGAAACGATCTCGGTCGGGATTGGCCAGGGAGCGGTTGCGACCACGCCGGTCCAGTTGATGCGAGCAATCGCGGCCATCTCGATGGGCGGCCGCATGGTTGTGCCGCATGTGATCAATCCCAGCGATCTGCCGCCGGGCATGGTTGAGGCGACCCGCTACACGGAAGTCAGGAGCATCCCCATGGATACGAATGGATGGACCTTCATCACCGATGCCATGGGCCGGGTGCTGTTGCCGGAAGGGACCGCGCCATCGGCGCATATCGCGGGAATTGATATTGCTGGAAAGACCGGGTCGGCGCAGATCGTCTCTCTGGCGCTGCGCGCCAAGCATGCCAACAACGACGACTTCGCCCAGAACGGCTGGTTCGTGGGATTCACACCGCGGCGCAACCCGGAGATCATTGTGGCCGTCCTGTTCGAAGGCGGCGAACACGGCAAATTGGCGGCACGCCTGGCGACTCAAGTGATCAAGGCTTACGTCGACAAGCAGAGGCGCCAGCCCACCAAGATTGCGGGAGGTGCGGGTAAGGCAGAAATTGGGGTCCTGTGGAATGAGCCTGCGGACGAGGGCAACGATCTGAGAGCGGGCCACTTCTTTCTGGAAGCTTCGAAAAAGAGGTTGCCGGTAGCAACGGCGGCGCCTGGGATGGACTGAGAACTGAGAACCGAGAACTGAGAACCGAGAACTGAGAACTGAGAACTGAAGTCTAATGTCTCGCTACGTCTCATATCGCGATTTCGATTGGCTACTGCTGACCTTCGTCCTGCTGCTTTGCGGCTTGGGTGTGATGGAGATCCAAAGTGCCACCGTGCATACCAAGTTTGCCGGAGCCCACATCAAGCAGCTCTACTGGATCGGCGGCGGGGTTGCCGGCATGTTCCTGTTCAGCCTGCTGAACTATCAGGCCCTGCTCGACAAGATTCATTGGATGTACATCGCCGCCATCGGCTCGCTGATGGCGGTGATGGTCTTCGGCCAAAAGTATCTGGGAGCGCGCCGCTGGATCAAAATGCCCGGTGGTCAGCACTTTCAGCCTTCCGAATGGGTGAAGCTGATCCTGATTCTCGCCGTGGCCAAGTACTTCGCCGACATGCATCAGCGGGAACTGACCTGGACAGACTTCATCAAAGCGGGAGCGATGGTGGGGGTCCCCATGCTGATGGTCCTGGCCCAACCCGACCTGGGGACGGCCCTAACCTATATGCCCATTGCGATCATGGGCCTATTCCTCGGAGGCCTGCGTGCCAAGCAGGCTTTGATCGTTGTGGTCCTAGCTGGCCTGATGATGCCCCTGGCCTGGCACAAACTGAAGCCCTACCAGAAGGAGCGCCTGGTCAGCTTCATCGAGCCCGAAGCGGACAAGCAAGGTTCGGGGTACCAAGTCATCCAATCGCTGATTGCCGTTGGCTCGGGTGGATTGTGGGGCGGGACCGGAACCCAGACTCATCTTTCCTATCTGCCCGTGCCCCAAACCGACTTTATTTTCGCGGCTTTCGCCGAGGAACACGGATTCATAGGAGCTCTGGGGGTGCTCCTGTTATACTTCATCGTGCTGATGCGTTTGACCCAGAACGCACAAACGGCGCCCGACCGCGCCGGGACGTTCGTGGTCATGGGTGTGGTGGCTGTGCTTAGCTTTCACATCCTGGTCAACGTCGGCATGGTAGTCGGCTTTATGCCGGTTACCGGAATACCCTTGCCCCTGATGAGTTATGG
>Ga0137418_10003324_pt1 | contig 14800 bp, 12 predicted proteins | sample CZODoug3_1_2_16f_FD_122242 | JGI IMG/M metagenome (GOLD analysis project Ga0137418, IMG submission 122242) | Vadose zone soil fungal communities from Angelo Coast Range Reserve, California, USA - CZODoug3_1_2_16fungal (Hybrid Assembly) | ecosystem: Environmental > Terrestrial > Soil > Vadose... | reverse complement strand
GAAGCGGTCGAGGCGGAGATCGCACGTCTTCCGCTTGGAACACTGCGCTGGTTTGAATCCCCTGCTACTTGTCCGTCTCCCATGGGATGGTTACGGCCGAACAAGGACCGCATTTGGCTGCATGTTAGTTTGCTTGAAACCACTGCCGAGAGGCGGAAAGTCGTTTTTGACCGGCTGCTCCCGAGAATTCTCCCGGTTGATGCTGCAATCGCCAGCAAAATGCCGAATAGCTCTTCAACTGAGGAGTCCGTTTCGTACAAGTACAGTCGGTACATCGTCTATTTATTGACCCGAGTGACCTATCATTTGTGGATTCTCCCGACCACGCTCTGGCATGGGTTCTGCTGGTGGCGGTCAGCAAGGAACTAGCACGGTTGTCCTTATCTTTAATGCCGCGAGGGTGCATCGCGTCTCGCTCTAAACTCTTAGCTGCCAGGCTCCCTCTACCAATCGTCAGGCCCGTCTAGTGGCCTTCCTTTTCTTCGTGGTCTTCTCCCGCCGGAGCAACACTGAAGGTATCCTGCCAGTATTGCTGCACCATCGGTGGAAGTTTCTCCACGCGGGAAAGAAACGAAGTGACTTTCCAAATATCCTGTTCGGAAAGGACGCCCTCCCAGGCGGGCATACCGGTGTAACGCACGCCGGTACGGACCGCAAAGAAGATGTGCCACTCGGGATGATCCACGGGGTCGGAAATCAGGTTGGGAGCAGGCGGATAGAAGTTCTTGGCTAACGGCGCGGGCTTGCGGTCGAGGCCGCCATGGCAAAGGGAGCAGTTCTCATAGTAGATCTTCATGCCGTCGATCAGGTTCTGGTCGCTCGGCTTCAGCGGATTTGTCACGCGGGGAGCGTGGCGCTGCATGGAGGCGTGGACTGCTTGGGTGGCGACGCGGCCCTCCAGTCTGGGCGGGGCCGCTTTTGCTTGGGTGGGGAAGAAACCCAGCATGCCGAAGGCGAGTGCCGCCAGTGCTAAAACGGCAAGACAGACAATTACGCTCAAAGTAATCTTGCCCATAAGCGTTCCATGATGGCGCCTGAGGCTAGACGTAGGCAGCCTCGATCCCGGGAAAACATATCCGGCGACGGTTCGTGATCTGGAAAACAGCCGATTTAGATGGCATCTTCCCTTTTCCCATCTCTAGAACAACTGCCGCGTCAAATCGAAGCCGACGAACAACCCGCCCGGTTTATCCGCGGTTGAATTCTGCAAGAAAGTCGCGCGCGTGCCTCCACGCTGCGAGACGATCGATCCCGGCCCGTTGGACAGTCCGAACGTGAAAGCGTGTCGCCAGATCTTCTTTTGGATGCCGAAGGCATACTCGGGGCGATGAATCGCCAGTTCGCTAGCGTTCACGAGCGTTGGCGTCACTTCGGCAATAAGCGCGACGGTGGGCCGGATATCGACCGCGATCGCGGCGGCCAGAGAAAACGTATTAGCGCAGGGACGCGCGTTGAACGAGGCGGCAATTCCCGTCGCCAGCGGCGCGCTGCACGGCTGATTGGGCATGGCGTCGGCGAGCGAGGCTCCGGGATTGGAAATCAGGGGCCGCTGGTGAATCGTGAAAGTGGGCACGGCATACACTTGCGCGTGGCGAGTCAAACTCCGCGATAGGACCAGCTCAAAGTTCTCGGCGAAATTGGTGGAGAAATCATTCTGCCCATCCACCGAGAATCTTACGGCAGCGTTCAGAGGATTGCCGTTGTTTTCGTCGAGAAAGTTGTAGGCCGCCATGAGTTCGATGGGACGTCCGATGATGCTGGGAGAGCGGTAGGCGAAGACGGAAAGCTTCGACGTCACCCCGTAACGCAAACCGAATGAAGGTATCGCGAAGTCGTCGAGTCCCAGCAGGGTTGCCCCGCGTCCAGGTCCGGTGAATGCGGCTTCGTAGGGAAAGCGGTGAGTGAAATTGACGGTCAGGCTGTGGCGTTCGACTCGCCGGCCGCTGGGGACATTGAACAGAAAATCATCGCCCGGTCTATAGACCTTGCTCTTGGCGGACGGCGCGGGGCGTGACTGATCAGTTGCCCGCTGAGCGGGTTCTGCCACGGTCTGCGTCGACGCGGCGGCGACAGGTTGGCCTGTGAGGTCGGAGGGTCGGACCTGGTGGGTGCTAAGGTCCACAATGTATTTCGTTCCATCGTGTTCCACGATGATTTGGGACGAAGAACCTTCCACGAAAGAAACCCCCAAATCGGGCGCGGTTACCTGGTTGCCGCTGGAAGCTTGGCTAAGCGCAAGCCCGCCGAAGGCGATGACACATCCAAAAACAACGCATACGTAACGGAACAAAGCATTGATACGGGGCATTAACTCTCCCTCTGAGTCTAGACACTAAAGAGGCTATGCAGGCCCAATGTCAATGGAACGTAAACAATCTGTCACTTTCGGGATCAGAGTCTTGCTGCGACAGCAGATTACAGAATGTTGACATTGTTGCGACAATCCGAGATTCGGGGATGACTAAGCTATTTGAATGCGGCCGTGCTACGGCCGCGAAGAGTTAGGAGACTTATAGAGAAAATGAAGAGACACTCAGGCATCATTCTCACTCTTGTTTTCGGACTGCTTCTCGCTGCGCCATTCTGGGGCGCATCGCCAAAGGCGGCCAACGCTCAGGCATACTCGGGCGAGATCATGGATTCGCTCTGTGCCAAGAACGGTAGCCACGAACAAATGATGGACGAAATGAAGAGCATGGGACGCGACAAGAAAACGTGCACCAACAAGTGCATACAGCTCGGCGCTAAGTATGTCCTGTACGACCCGAACACGAAGACGACCTACGCTTTGGACGATCCGAGCAAAGCCGAGCCGTTTGCGGGGCAAACGGTGCACGTGCTGGGAACGCTGGAAAAAAACAAGATCAAGGTCACGAGTATCGAGCTGGCGGGTGGGCAAACTCAGACGCGGCCCTGAATCCGGCGCAAGCCTGGAACGCAACGATCGTGGCGGGCCGTTGTGCGAGTGATGGGTGGATGACGTGGATGATGCGGCGACACATGTCGCGGAAAGCGTAATCGCCGCTGACCAGGTGACGCAAACGGCTTAGCCGAGAGAGCTTCTCGCCCAAGTCTTGGGCCAGAACCCGTCCTGAAGGGCTCTGGACCTCTGCCGAAGCATGTGGGTCGCGCCGATACGATGATTCAGGGTGAGATTCAGATCGAAGCGATGGCCGTAGAAAAAAACGCAGGCACGTCCCGTACCGAAACGGAGGTGTCGCTGCTCGAAGTTGTGGCTCTCCTTGTCGGCCACAAGCGCCTCATCGCACGATTTGTGCTGGGTGCGGCGGCGCTGGCGACCGTGGTTTCTTTTCTGCTGCCCATCCGCTACGAGGGCAAGATTGTGCTGCTCCCTCCTCAGCAGAATTCATCCCTAGGCTCGGTATTGTTGGGTCAACTCGGGGGCCTCGGATCGCTGGGATCGCTGGCTTCTTTAGCGGGTGGGAATCTTGGAGTTAGGAACCCGTCCGATATGTACGTCGCCCTGCTGACGAGCCGAACAGTTGAAGACGCAATGATCCAGCGTTTCGGCTTGATGAAGGAATACCACGAGAAGCGAATGTCGGACGCACGAAAGGAGTTCGAGCGCCGCACGACGGCTGTTGCCGGACCCAAGGACGGGCTGATCCGAATCTCGGTCGAAGACCGCAACCCAAAGCGGGCTGCTGAGCTGGCCAACGGTTACGTCGAAGAATTCCGAAAACTCTCCGCCTCGCTGGCAATCACCGAGGCGGCGCGTCGGCGGCTCTTCTTTGAACAGCAAGTGCAGCAGGCTAAGGAGGCTTTGACCCAGGCCGAAGAAGCCATGACAAAGACTCAACAATCCACCGGCGTTCTGCAGATTGAAAGTCAGGCCCGATCACTGATCGAGTCCGCCGCCATCTTGCGCGCCCAGGTCGTGGCCAAGCAAGTACAGACTGAGGGCATGCGATCCTTCGCTACCGACGAGAACCCTGGTCTTATCCTCGCCAAGCAGGAACTGGCTGCGCTCCGATCGCAGCTCGACCGACTGGCGGGATCGCAACAGGACGCCGGCTCGGACATTAATCTTTCCAAGGGAAGAGTGACACAGTCGGGGATGGAGTACTTCCGCCGGTATCGGGATCTCAAGTACCAGGAAACTGTATTCGAGCTGCTGGCAAAGCAATTCGAAATCGCCAAACTCGACGAGGCGCGGGAGGGCTCTATTATCCAAGTGGTGGATGCTGCAGTGCCGCCGGACAAGAAGTCCTCCCCGCACCGGCTCTTGATTGTGATTGGGGTGACAATTCTGGCATTTCCTATGTCTGTGTTCTGGATCCGGGTGCGGAAAAGGTGGGCCAGTACCTCGGGACTACCGGAGAACCGGGAGCGCCTGGAAGCCATCAAGGTGCGTTGGAAGGAAAAAGCAGACATGGGGTAACCATCTTGACTTCGGCAGGGTATTCCGGTCACGAAGTAATCCTTCGGATTGCGCTTCCATGTCTTAATCCCAAGTATTCCGGTGAGGCTATCGTACGATGCGTGTCTTGTTTCTGAACCCTCCTTTTCACGTCCGTTTTTCCCGTGAGCAGCGCAGTCCCGGAGTCACCAAGAGCGGAACCCTGTATTACCCCAAGTGGCTGGCGCACGCCGCTGGAGTTGCGATCAAGAGTGGGCATGAGGTGGACTTGGTCGATGCCCCCGCCGCCGGTTGCTCGCTCCAGGCTATCATCGACCGAATCGCAGCCAAGAACATCGAGGCCATCATTTGCGATACCTCCACGCCCAGCATTCTGAATGATGTCAGCGTCATCGAGTCTCTGGTCGCCGCCAAACCGACGATTCACGTGCTCTTGGTCGGACGCCACGTGTCGTCACTGCCCAAACAGACGCTCGCCATGTCGGCCACTTTGCAAGCCGTTGCCGTAAGAGAATACGAATACACGGTGCGCGATTGGCTGGAAGCGAAAGCCTGCGGCGCCGATCTTTCCGCCGTCGAGGGGCTGGTATGGCGCCGCGCGGCGACAGAAGAGATTGTCACGAACCCATCGCGCGAAGCCATCCAGAATCTCGATGAGCTGCCTTTCGTCTCCGAGGTCTACAAGCGCTTTCTTCATACGCCTGACTACTTCTATGGTCATTCGCTATGGCCTCTGGTGGTTTTCGATACCAGCCGCGGATGCCCCTATCATTGTTCGTTTTGTGTGTATCCGCAGACCTTCAGCGGGCACAAAATGCGCTACCGATCGGCAGCGAACGTGACCGATGAATTTGAGTTCGTTGCCCGCGAAATGCCCGAAATCAAAACCGTTATGTTGGAGGACGATACCTTCATCATTAACAAGCCGCGCACACTGCAGTTGGCTAAGGAACTAATCCGTCGCGGCAATAAGCTGCCATTCGATGCGAACTGCCGCGCTGACATCGGCGCCGAAGGCGAGCTGCTATCAACGCTGCACAGGGCCGGCGCCCGCCTGTTCTGTGTAGGCTTCGAGAGCGGTGACGTGGAAGTCATCCATGGCATGAAGAAGAACAACGATGACTGTCGCGACGCCAAGTATCACGAAGAGGCGCGTCGATTTGTCCGGCGCTGCCAAGATGCGGGCATCATGGTGCACGGTTGCTTTATGGTCGGTAATCTCAACGAAACGCCGGCCAGCATGGAAAAGACTTTGAATTTCGCCAAGGCGCTGCGGCCCGATACGGCCCAGTTCTTCCCCATCATGGTATATCCCGGTACAACCGCGTATCAGGAAGCCAAGGAGCGAAACTACATTCAGATCGAGGACTGGGGCGCGTGGTTGACAAAAGACGGCCTCCATAACAGCGCCATCAGCCTGCCGAACATTACGCACACGGAGTTGGTCAGCTTCTGCGACCGAGCGCGGCGGAGCTTCTATCTTGATCCTTCCTATCTGGTCTACAAGCTGAAGCAGTCGTTGAGGGATCGCCGCGAACTGCAGCGCAATCTGAAGGGCTTTATCACCCTGTCGAAGTACCTGCTACGCGGCAGCCAACACGTGAAGACCGAAGCGTTCCAGCAAGGACCCGGGCACGATCGCATAACACCAGGCACGAGTCCTCAAGGCAGTGGCTAGTCCCATGTCCACAGTTGCGAGTTCGGAGAAAAAACCGGGACCTACTTCGCTGGAGAGTCTCAGCGGTGGCGTTCCCCGTGTATATCTTTCAGGGGACTGCTTCGAGCGCAGAAGTCTGTATGTGGGGTGTCCCATCGAGGCTCAGTCAGTGTCAATCATCATTCCGACGCTTAATGGTGCCTCCCGCATTGGGACCTGCCTAGATGCACTTCTGCCGCAGGTGGCTGGGCGAGACGCCGAAATTCTAGTCGTCAATGACGGTTCAACCGACAACACTGCTGAGGTAGTCGAACGGTATTCTGGCATTCGCCTAATTACCCAAGCGAACGCCGGGCCAGCGGCGGCACGCAATCGCGGCGCCCGGGAAGCCCGGGGAAAGATAATACTTTTCACCGATGACGACTGCGTGCCAATGCTGGACTGGTTGGACGCGATGATCGAGCCCTTCGCAGATCCGGAGGTCGTCGGAGTGCGGGGCGTCTACCGCACACACCAGGAGCGTCTCGCTGCTCGCTTCGTGCAGATCGAGTACGAGGACCGCTACCGCTTGATGGCAGGTCTTCCTCGCATCGACTTTGTCGACACTTACTCCGCTGCGTTTCGCCGCGACCGCTTCCTGGAGATGACGGGTTACGACATCTCGTTCCCGGTGGCGTCCGCCGAGGACATCGAACTCTCCTACCGCATGTCGGCACGCGGCTGGAAAATGAAGTTCGCGCCTGCAGCCATCGTCTACCACACGCACCCCGATACGCTCTGGCGCTACCTGAAGAAGAAATACAAATTCGCATTCTGGCGCGTGCTCGCCGTACGCAAGAATCCCGGCAAAGCCGTGAAGGACAGCCACACGCCACAGCTGATGAAACTCCAACTTCTGTTCGCGCCCGCGCTGCCACTTGCCGTGGCCGTCGATCTCGTGGCGCGGCCGGCAGCGCCTGCATCGGTGCTTGTGGTGGCTATTTCTATCATCAGTACGCTGCCATTCGCTCTGCGGGCGATTTCGAAAGACCCCATCGTAGGACTGCTCTCTCCGGCGCTGCTCGCTGCGCGGGCCTGGGCGCAGGTGCTGGGTGTAGCCGCAGGCTTGATCTATGCTTGCCGCAGGCCTGCCGCGGCGCCGACCAAGTCACCAGCGTGAAGCGGTCGCTCTTTGCCAGTGCCCGAGGCGTCACTGCTTAGAAGATAGAACCCAATGCAGATTCACTGGCGGTTGGCCAAGAACGCAGTTGCGAACCTAGGACGTGGAAGCGCGGCCGCCACAGTCGCTTTGCTCCTGCCGCCAGTCCTCGTCCGCCACATGACACCGGCATCTTACGGCGTCTGGGTACTGGTGTTGCAAACTGCCGCCTACGTCGGCTACCTCAATTTCGGGCTGCAAACCGCCATCGGCCGATATGTGGCGTATGCCAATGAGAACCAGAACGTTGAGCAGCGCGATTCAGTCTTCAGCACTGCCTTCGTAGGACTGTGCTGTTCGGCATTGGTTTCTCTGACCTGTCTAGCGGCAGCAACCCTGGCTGCGCCGGCCATTTTTCCTAGTGTGCCCAGCCCGCTCATTCCGCAGATGCGGTTGGCGCTGCTGCTGGTGGGCTTTTCGATGGCTGTCGAGTTGCCAGCTTCCGCCTGTAACGGTGTCTTTATCGGAATGGAGCGCTACGAAATTCCTGCGCTGACGGTTGGCGGCGCGCACCTGTTTTCCGCCCTTGGAGTGATTGCCGCCGCTCTCGCCGGCCGCTCGCTGGTCGTCATGGCAGCAATCATCGCCGCGGCGAACCTACTCTCCTGCGGTGCGCAATATCTTGCCCTCTGCCGCATCGCTCCGGATGTCCGCTTCCAGCTATCCCTGGTCCGGCGCTCCACCGCCCGTGAGCTGTCCGGATATTGCTTCGGGCTTGCCGTCATGTCGCTGTCGATGCTGCTGGTCACCGGCTTCGATCTGGTGCTGGTGGGCCATTTTGAGTTTGCCGTGGTCGCACCCTACTCGGTCGCTGCCAGCATGATCACTCTCCTCTCCGGCCTGCTCTTCGCGATCATCAACGTCATCATGCCGCACGCCGCTACACTCCACGCCCGCGAGAAAGCAGAGGCGATGGGCAGACTGGTCATCACCTCTACCCGCCTTAACGTGCTTCTGCTGGTTCTGACTGGAATACCAATGTTCATCTACGTCGGGCCGATCATTCATCTCTGGATCGGTCAGCGCTATGTCGCGAGCGGGGCGCCACTGCTGGCGGTCCTGATTGTTGCCAATATCATCCGCCTTATCGGCGCGCCGTATTCCGTGATCATTGTCGCCGCCGGTCAGCAGAACTACATCAAGGTCAGCCCCCTATCGGAAGGGGCGAGCAACTTCATTGCGAGCATGGTACTCGGCTCACTCTTTGGGGGCATCGGCGTCGCACTTGGAACTTTGTTTGGATCGATCGTCAGCGTCGCCTCACACCTTTGGTACTCGATGCCACGAACAAACCTGGTCATCAACTTCTCCAGACGCGATTTTGTGGTTTCCGGGGTGCTTTCTCCGCTGCTCTGGACTTCCCCATTGCTGGCGACCGCCGCCGCATCGTGGTGTGGCATCGTAATCCGGCCTTTCGTTTTTGCCGCGGCCGGCTTGGCGTCCGCGATGGGAGCGGGCCTGCTCATATTCCGCACGCAGGGATTTTTCCGTGAGCGCTTCAACCCCTCAGGTCACCAGGGAGAGGTTTGTTGAATGGCTACAGCTTTCCGAATTGGGGAGTGTGCCCCAACAGCTTTCGGACAACGCCAGTCAAAGCATCGAATCTCCTCTCGCCGAGCAAATAACCCAACACAAAGTAAAAGTGAAAGAGTGGGTACTTTGCAAAGCCCATACGCCCATATCCGCGATACAGCTTGTAATAGTCTGCCAATGGCAAAGTCAGCTGGTCTTTGATATAGGGATAGAAGTAATTAGCATAATCGTGAACTACATCCTCCACCACATCGATCCCCCGGGTCTCTTTCAAATCGCGAATGATCGACAGTGCTCCGCCGACCATATTGAGGCGTGCTTGCGGTGTGTATCTTCCGGGAACGTATTTCCCATATTCTTTGGCGTTATGCCCAAAATCTGGACGCTCGTTTTCACGGCATAGTATCAATACTCTTGGGGTACACACAGCCGTCTTACCAATCAGAACATTTGCAGTTAAGTGCATCTGGTAAAACAGAGTGCTATCAAATTTAGCTGTCGCCGCCTCGTTTGCCGTATCACGGTGAACGATGTATCCGGAAAGCACACCCGACCGCCGAAATGCAAAGCGTATTGCGGAATCGCCAGCTGCGAATTCTTTTTCTTCGTTGAACCAGCGAATTTCCTGGTTCACGTTTTCTGGGGTTTCGTTAAACCACGCATAGGCCTTCAGCACGAGCCCAACATGTGGATAGCGGCGGATCACGCTGGCTGCGCTTTCCAGGGCACCCTCGCACATAATGTCGTCATTCCCCATGAAGAAGCAGAACTCCCCCGACGCCTTTTCTACTAAATTACGGATGTTTCCGTCGTAACCCAAGTTCTCATCATTCTCAAAGTAACGTAGCATGTGCGGATAACGTGACTGATACGCACCCACGATGGCCGCTATCTGGCTACGCTCGGGAGACATATCCTCGCAGATGACGATCTCGAAGTCGCGGAACTCCTGTGCGCAAATCGAGTCCAGAAGAGCGGCAAGGTAACGGGCCCGATTGTAGGCGGGGATGCAAACAGAGAAAAGCTTACGGCTCTGCCTCACGCCCTGTCCCAGAAACCTGTTCGTGAATTGAATACTTTGATGAGCCTTGCCGGTGACCCTGCTACGATGGAGTTGGATGGGACGATGCCTCGAACGACCGAATTTGCTCCGACGATCGCGCCTCTGCCAATCGAAGCGGGACCAAGAATGACCGAATTGTCGCCAATCCACACATTATCTCCGATCGTAATCGGTCCGCCCCCGCCTAATATCCGGTGTGAGGGCGGTTCCTCGGGCCGGCTCTGCAGATCTCCTTTGTAAGCTCCATGACTGTGGTCGGATATGAATATCTTGCTGCCCATCATGACACCGCCGCCGATCACAATGTTTTCTATCGACGAGATATGCACATCATCGGAGAAACTAACGCCATCGCCAATTGTGATTGCTGGAGAGAAATGCTGCGACTGGTAAGATGTGACAGCCTCCAGCCAGAGGTTACGATTTGCAAAGATGTCCCGGCCGAAGAAAATATGACGTCCGCCAATGACCCGGCAGCCCGGTCCAACATACAGGCCCGGTGCCTTGAGGGAATAGGCCATGGCCGAGCTGGCAATCTCCCTCCACGCGCGATTCGCAATCAGCAATAATGAGATCGCAAGAGGGTTTGCTTGAAATAGCCTTGCGACCGCGACCGTTGAAAGCTCCCTCATTTCTTCACAATCTCCACGGAGGCGGATACGAATAACAGCTCGTAGAGACTGAGGGCAGTTGCCACGAGCAACAGAACGATCGCCCTAGGATCTAGTAGATAATTTGTTCCAAACCAAAACAGAACGCAAAACGCGCACCAAGGGTAAAGCACAATTCCGACAGTCTTTCCTAGTTTTAGTAAGCGCCAGGCCCATCCGGTGATCAACCCATAGATGAACAGCAAGAGCGGGGACGCCCATTTCAAGTCCGAAAAGGCATAGCCGAATGTCCCCGACCAAATCAGCCGCGCGTTCAGGCCCGCCGAAGACACCGCGCTAAATTCCGAACGCCAAACTGTATCGAAGTCGGGCCAGGAAAACAGTTGATTTACATGGAAAATCTTGTTGAAGGTGTTATTGAAAGCCACAAACCCAGAGAGGTAAAGGCCCTTTCCGGAAAAGGGATAGCGCAGTCTGCCATCCAGAACTGCGGCCAATCGATTGTAAGCGGCGATTGTGTAGCCCAGGATATCGCCTACTAGAGCATCTGGTCCTGCCGACCCTCGCAGCATCGAAAATGAGACGAACAAGGCTCCAATGGCAGCGGCGAAAAACGCACCGAATTTCAAAACAGATAGGGGCCTAAGTTTTCCATCTATGAGCCTGCGCAACAGCAGGAGGATGACAATTCCGGCGAACATCGGCATCACGTCACCGCGTGACAAACTTAGCGTCGACGATGCCAGCATCGCAAGACTGGCGAGAATGATGGATGAATGAACCGCGAACCTCCGCCACCCACGCATATGAAGTTGATCCTTGCGCCATATGGCCCACCATACAACTCCCATGAGCGCAGGAGTTGACTGAACAATCGTACCCTCCAGGTCGATTCCCCCCACAGATTTGATCTGCTCGCCCTCCGCAGCCAGAACAAGTTGTAGAAGGTAATCGTTATTGCAAAGTAGAATAACGGTTGAAACAACGGCGAGCGTCGTGCCAGCAATAAGTGGCAAGAGGATGAACCACACCGGCGAGACACGGGTTTTCCACCTTTCGTACCTAAAACCATGCACAGGAAAGATGAAGTCAACCAGTATCAGCCCCAGGAGAAACCCCAGGGTACACATGAGAAAGAACACAAGAGATGCGGGATCAAGAAACATTAAATCGGGCTCTTGTATGTAGCTGGAGTAGAGGGCAGGAGGAAATACAAACGCAACAAGAAAGAGAAGGAGCGCGGCCGCTGTCATCCCGTATGGAGATGCGTTGTTGCGAATCACCAAGTCACGGAAGCGCATCGCAGTATCCTTTCACATCTGTTTGAATCGTATCCCTGGCAAGGAGTTCGTGCACCCTGGCCGCCGTGCTGGCCCATGAAAACTGAGCGGCCCGCGCCAAGCCCTTTTCTCGAAGCTCCCAGCGCAGGGACGTGTCGCTTACAATCTGCTCGATGGCCGCGGCAATCTGTGCCACCGAAGTTGGGTCCACGAGAAGGGCAGCATCTCCGGCGACCTCTGTCAAAGCGGTGGTGTTTGCGGTTACGACAGGCGTGCCGCAGGCCATCGCTTCTACTATCGGGAGGCCAAAACCCTCGTAAAGGGAAGGGAATATCAGCGCCTTGGCACCCCGGTAGAGAGATGGGAGTTCTTGTTCCGGAACCACACCCACGAAATCCACACGAGTGCTCACTCGGCACCTTGCTATGTAATCCGCAAGATCGGCCGTGGGCTCGCCGGTAAAGACGAGACGCATCCAGGAACCGAGACCAGTCCTAGCAAAAGCCTCCACCACACGGAACTCGTTCTTATGCCGCTTGCGGTTGCTTACGCATAAAAGATAAGAGGGTGATGGCCCCCAGGAGCAATCACGGGGTTGATACTCAGGGTCCACTCCGCACCGGACGTTGAAGACTTTTTCGGGAGACACTCCAGACCAGTCGACAATCTGCATGCGTGTAAATTCCGAGACAGTAAGGATACTGACGGCGCGATAACAGGCTCGCTTCAAAACTGTTCCGTAGTACAGACGAATTAGGGGACTGCTGTTCTCCGGGCAGTAGATATGGCTAAGGTCGTGGATTGTGAAGACAAAGGGTGCCGCACAGAAAAGGGGGGAGTTGTAGCCCGGCGAAAAGAACAGATCGTTACGAGTCAAGCCGCCGAGTGCGCGCGCGAGCCGCCATGCATCCAGCGGCGCGGCAGGATCAGATGCCAGCGGAATCGGACGACAGTCGAGACCAGCAAGCACATGCCGCGTGAAACGTCCGATGCCGTGGTTTCCAATCCATCTCTGGTCGACGTAGATCATGGCATAGTCTTCAGCCGCGGACGTCGTTCACCTACGGAAGTACCGTCGAGAGGACGACGCCGGTTACGGCTAGTTGCGAAACAATCTGGCTCCAGTCTCGCAGCCCGCGGACGAAGGATCCGGTCGGGAGCTTATAAGGCACAACGATCTGATCCCCGGGGTAAAGCCGGAGGCGATCGAATTTGGTACCCGCGAAAAGCCCGTTAACATTATTGGCGGCTACCACCACCCCGTTCGCGCGCAACACAAAGGCGTGGCGCAGGTCGGAGGCTGGCTTTCCTTTGCCGGCCATTTCGAGATACGCCCCCGAGGTGTTGTGAGGGTCGAAAATGAACGAGCCGGGATTATAAACATTGCCAACCACGGCTACGGTTGAAGGATTGTGTGGGATGGTTAGCCGGTCGTTGTCTTCCATCGCCATGTTCGGGAAATCCGTGAGGCTCTTATCCCTGGGCTTGACAGGCAGAGCAACGCGTCCGCTGGCGCGGGCGTTATGTAGTTGTCCGATGATCGCTTCCTGCGCCGCCAGCATTTGAGGCAATTCTCCGGACCGGGTGGAAGCTGCCACCGATACAGCCGACTGCCGGATTTGTACCTCCATGGTGCGGACTAGTTCGTCCAAGCTCTTTTGTTCTTGTATCCGCGCCGATTCGCGTGTCAATTGCGATCCGTAGATATAGGCGTCGGGAGTGAGACCGCCCGCGCGTTGTAAAACGGAACGCAGGGTTTCATTCGTTTCGAGTCTGTATACGCCAGGGCGCATCACCTCGCCCTCAACGATCACGTACTGAGAGCGATTCACCTGCGGCACGCTGATATCTCGCTGCGAGAAGATGGTAACGATATCGCCCGGCTGCAATTCGAGGTTGCTTGCTTCGTCGCGTTCAAGGATTGCCTTCCGTGGGCTCATCCAAATGAGTTTGGAGGAAAGATCTTCGGGATTGACCCGCTGGATAATCGCGTAGTCCCAGTTGATTTCAGGAGAATAGCGCCGCACGTCGTCCGCGACACTTCTGACTATGCCTGGGTTGGAGAAATTGTCCCCGGGCTTCAACGACGCGCTCCCAGACCGGGCTTGCGCATCTTGCGCGGCGAGGGCACCCGTCACGTTCGGAGAAGCCAGGGCATCGACCGAATCATCCGGGAAACTGTAGTTTCCCGCTGAGTCTTGAACGTCAGGGGTTGCGGTGCCCTTAGTGCCATTGTTGCCGTCGGTCGGTTGTTGATTCGAACCGGAACGGTTGTTTTGTGGGTGCTCGTTGCGAACCGGGTACTCGGTTGCGCGCCCACTGACGATTGCGGCCCGATCCCGCCAGTAGCGACGGGTCAACAACGCTTGCGGGCCGGGAATCAGGTCGCGGACGCGCAGGCCTGGCTTCCAGGGATAACGACCGGGATTGGAGACGTTGCCTCGCAGAGTCACCGTGTCCTGGAAGCGAGGAACAATCGAAAATACGCGCACAATGTCGCCATCCTCGAGAGGGAGAGTGCGAGATTGCTCGTCGTAGGGAAACTCCAGTGTTTTGCGCGACTGGTGGTCCGCGAAACGCTCAATCGTGATCTTGCTGGTGTCGGCAACGGTGCTCAAGTCCCCGGCAATTTCAATCAAATCGCTCAGGGAGGAGTTCTCCTTCATCTCGTAGATGGCCGGCGTATTCACCGAACCCGAGATGGCAACCAGGGGACCAACGTGAGCAATGTAGAGAACGTCGCCCGGCTGAAGACGAATATCCTTTGTCTTATCGCCCTTGATTAGCAGATCGTAGAAATCGAAATCCGTAATGGTAACGCCATCGCGCCGGACCTGGATGTGCCGCAGCGACCCTTGGGGGGCCGGGCCGCCAGAGGCGAAGATCGCATTCACCAGCGTGCTCAGCGAACTGATGGTGTAGGTGCCGGGGTAACGGGCATTTCCGACAACAAGTACCTGAATGGAACGAAGCCGACCAAGACTCGCCGTGATGTTGAAGTTCCTGAATACCTTTGAAATGTCGCGTTTCAGGTACTGTTCAAGCTCTCCATAGTGGACACCAGCGACGGATATTTG
>Ga0137418_10003323_pt1 | contig 14802 bp, 13 predicted proteins | sample CZODoug3_1_2_16f_FD_122242 | JGI IMG/M metagenome (GOLD analysis project Ga0137418, IMG submission 122242) | Vadose zone soil fungal communities from Angelo Coast Range Reserve, California, USA - CZODoug3_1_2_16fungal (Hybrid Assembly) | ecosystem: Environmental > Terrestrial > Soil > Vadose... | reverse complement strand
GGTTTCTTTGCGCGCGCGTTTTGCCAGCGCGAGTTGGCTGCTCATGGACTGAAACCGATCATCGCGCAGGCCAACATTGCTTTCAACAAGAAGAAGGGCACGTTGCGGGGGATGCACTTTCAATATCCCCCTGCCGCCGAGACCAAGCTCGTTCGCTGCACCCGGGGCGCCATTCTCGACATCATCGTGGATTTGCGCCCGGAGAGCCCCACCTATCTAGACCACGTTGCTGTCGAGCTCACCGCAGACAATTACCGGTCCCTTTATGTCCCGGAGCGTTTTGGGCACGGCTATCAGGTTCTCGAGGATCGGACGGAAACGAGCTATCAGGTGGGAGAATTCTATACACCCGGCGCCGAAGGCGGGCTGCTGTACAGCGATCCACGGCTTGGGCTCGTCTGGCCTCTTCCCATTGACGAAATATCGCCCAAGGATGCAGAGTGGCGGCTGCTCGACAAGATCGAACCCGAGCTGAAACGCAGAATGAGTGCGGCGGGGCGCAAATCGTGAAACTCGCTGGTGAGCAATTTGCTCGTTGGGTGCATAGCGATCGTTTTCGCTGGAGGACACCATGATCATTGTCGACAACGCATTAAAGGCCCGGGAGCAGCAGGGGAAGCCCATTCGCGTCGGCATGGTCGGCGCCGGCTTTATGGGCCAGGGGCTCACGAACCAAATTACCCATAGCGTTCCGGGCATGAGAATGGCTGCCGTCTACAATCGGCGTCCCGAGCGCGCCCAGCACGTTTACCGCTACTCAGGATTCGACAGCGTTGCAATGGCGGGGTCGCAGGCCCAGCTTGATCAGGCAATTCGCCAAGGCCAACCTGTCGTCGCCGAGGACCCCTTCATGATGTGCCGTTCGAGCGAGATCGATGTTATCGTCGACGTCACAGGCTCGGTCGAGTTCGGCGCCCACGTGATTCTCGAGGCTTTCAAATACGGCAAACCGGTGGTGCTGATGAACGCCGAGGTCGATGCGACTATCGGCCCGATTCTCCAGGTATATGCGCGCAAGCACAATGCGATCCTTTCGGCTTGCGAGGGCGACGAACCCGGCCTGCAGATGAACCTTTACCGCTGGGTGAAGGGTCTGGGTCTCATCCCGCGCGTAGTCGGAAACGTCAAGGGTCTGCAAGACCCTTATCGCAACCCGACCACCCAGCAGGGCTGGGCAGAGCGCTGGGGGCAGAACGCAGCGATGGTTACGTCTTTTGCGGATGGTTCGAAGATCAGTTTTGAACAGTCGATCGTTGCCAATGCCACGGGATTCAAAGTCAGGTCTCGCGGAATGTCCCGAGGGCTGAAATACGATGGCTCAATCATGGATATCCATAAGCTGTACGATCTTGACGAGATCCGCGCGCTGGGTGGCATTGTCGACTACACGGTGGGGCCGGCTGGCGTCAAGATTTTTTGCCTGGCAGAGCACGCGGACCCCAAACAGCGCCACTACCTCAATCTCTACAAGATGGGAGAGGGGCCGCTCTACCCGTTCTGGGTCCCGTACCACCTCGTGCACTTCGAGGCACCGAACGCCATTGCCCGCGTGGTGCTGTTCGGGGACAACGTCGCCCCGCCACTGGAAGGACCGATAGTGGAAGTATGCGCTGTTGCAAAGCGCGACCTCGCTGCCGGCGAGGTGCTGGACGAATACGGGATGTATACGACATACGGCGAGGCGGTGAATGTGGACGAGATGAGCGCGATGCGCTACTTGCCCGAGGGGCTGGTGGAGGGGTGCAAGCTGAAGCGCGCCGTCCCGAAGGATCAGGTGTTGACATACAACGACGTGAAGCTGCCAGTGGGACGGGTCGCGGACAAGCTCCGGGCCGAGCAGTACCGGCACTTCCGCGCCGAGACGTGGCTCGAGGAGCATCTGCAGGGCTCGGAACGCGGCGTTACGGCAGTGGCGGCGGCGTAGTAGGTCCATGGTGCCCGTCGGGTGCCCGGCCTATCCAGATATCCGGCATTCGGGAAGGGCGGCAAGTTTGTCGTGCCTTTTCCCGAAGTAAGAAACAGTCTATCCCAGCCCGCCCAAGTCTTGAGTTGGGCAGCGGCGTGCTTGCGTCCGGGGCGGAAGCGCGATGATCAGAATAACCACGATGGCGCATTGCTAATATGAAGATATTGATTACTGGCAACATGGGGTATGTCGGCCCTTCCGTCCTTCAGCGGCTTCGGCAGTCCTATCCGCAGGCAACGTTGATTGGACTGGACAAGGGATATTTCGCGCATTGTTTGACGAACGCAGACATTCTTCCGGAGTGCAGGGCTGACATTCAGTATTTTGCGGACGTGCGGCGACTTCGGCCGGAGACATTGCACGGAGTGGACGCCGTCGTGCACCTGGCAGCAATCTCGAATGACCCCATGGGCAAGACTTACGAAGAAATCACGTTCGATATCAATTTCCGGGCCAGTGTCGAGCTGGCCAAGCAAGCCAAGTCTGCAGGCGTAAAAACCTTCATCTTTGCGTCCAGTTGCAGCATGTACGGGCTGGCCGACGATACTCCGAGAAAGGAGACCTCGCCCCTCAACCCACTGACGGCCTATGCGAAGTCAAAAGTTCATACCGAGGTTGGACTTCAAAAACTTGCGGACAAGAACTTTACGGTCACTTGCCTCAGATTCGCGACCGCGTGCGGGATGAGCGACAGGTTGCGGCTCGATCTCGTGCTCAACGATTTCGTAGCATGTGCAGTGACCTCCAAGAACATAACTATCCTGAGTGACGGAACCCCCTGGAGACCTCTCATACACGTCAAAGACATGGCGCGGGCGTTCGATTGGGCCACCCGCAGGGGCGCGACCCATGGTGACTTTCTCGCGGTTAATGTTGGGAGCAACATCTGGAACTACCAGGTCAAGGAATTGGCAGAGGCGGTCGCAAAGGTCGTTCCGGGTGTATGCATATCGATAAACAAGAATGCACCGCCGGACAGTCGCTCCTATCGGGTCGATTTTGCGCTATATGAAAGCCTGGCGCCCGAGCATCAGCCCCAGGTCGACCTGCCTAGCGCCGTCCGTGAACTCAAGACGGGACTCGAAGCGATGGAGTTCAATGACCCGAATTTCAGAGGCTCCAAGTACATGCGGCTCGAGGTGCTCAAGCGACTGCGGGAAAAAGGGGTGCTGGACAGCAATCTTGAATGGGCCGGAGCGTAGGTCCACGCCAAGATCCCAGGGTTCACGATAGTTGGGTTAAAAACGTTGGTTTGGCCAGAGTAGACCTATATGAGAGTTGTGTTGTTCTGTGGTGGCCTGGGTACGAGGCTGGGAGAACTTACTGAGAACGTTCCCAAGCCACTGGTAAAGATCGGATACAGGCCCATCTTGTGGCACGTAATGAAGTATTACGCCCATTTCGGCCATAAGGATTTCATTCTATGTCTCGGATACAAGGCCGACGCGATCAAGGACTACTTTTTAAACTACAAGGAATATCTTTCCAACGACTTTACGATGACTCACGGCGGAAAGGAAATCCAACTTCGGCAAAGCGACATCACCGACTGGAAAATAACCTTCGTCGATACCGGACTCAGAGCGAATATCGGCCAACGACTGAAGGCGGTCGAAAAATATCTTGAGGGAGAAAAGACGTTTCTGGCCAACTATTCCGACGGACTGAGCGGTTTTCCGCTCCCTGACTTGATTGACCGCTTCGTCAAGAGCGGGAAGATCGCCTCTTTCTTATGCGCGAAGCCCTCTCAGAGCTTCCACGTCGTCAAGCTTGAGCCGGAAAATCTGGTCAACAGCATCCAGAGCGTGCGGAAATCCGACATTCTCATCAATGCCGGTTTTTTTGTGTTCAAAAAGGAGATCTTCGACTACATGAGACCCGGCGAAGAATTGGTTGTCGAGCCGTTTCAGAGATTGATCGCGGCGAAGCAGATTGTCGGCTACCGGTCAGACCAATTCTGGTGCATGGATACCTTCAAGGAGCATCAGGAATTGACCGATATGTACAATCTTGGCAGTGCACCGTGGGAAGTTTGGAAAACGCGCTCAGGCGACGGTAATCAAGAATAAAAGGCGGGATGGATGTTGACCCTGGAGTTCCCAAAACAGCGTGATTCGGTCTTCAGGATCTTGTGCCTCGGAGCCCACAGCGACGACATCGAAATCGGCTGCGGTGGCACGATCCTGAGATTCCTTGATGATCACCCGGCGACGGAAGTAGTCTGGGTCGTGTTCGGGGCATCCGGGCAAAGAAGGGCGGAAGCCCTCGAGAGCGCAAACCTGTTCCTGGCAAATGCGCGAAGAAAAGAGATCGTGATCAAGGAATTCAGAGACGGTTATTTCCCTTATATAGGGACTGACATAAAAGATTTCTTCGAGGAACTCAAACGAAAGTACGTCCCGGATCTCATCCTGACGCATTATCGCGAAGACCTCCACCAGGACCACCGGCTCGTTTCCGAGTTGACCTGGAACACGTTCAGGAACCACCTGATCCTGGAATACGAAATCGTCAAATACGATGGAGATCTCGGGGCACCCAACTTATTTGTTCACTTGAGCGAGTCTATCGCCCGCAAGAAAATCCGAACCATCGTGGAGTGCTTCAAAAGCCAAAAAGGCAAGAACTGGTTCACCGAGGATGTTTTTTCCTCGATTCTGAGACTACGCGGCGTCGAATCCAACGCTGCCGACAAATATGCCGAAGCTTACTATTGCCGCAAGATCGTTTGCTGAGCCGGACAGAGCGAGACAAAGGAGCCTTGTGGAGCGCGGAATGATTCGGGAGCTTTGGGCTTACCGCGAACTTGTCTACTTCCTGGCATGGCGCGATGTGAAGGTGAGGTACAAGCAGACGGTATTGGGCGTGCTCTGGGCCGTCATTCAGCCATTCTTTACCATGGTGGTATTTACGCTATTGTTCGGTCAGTTGGCGAAAATCCCCACTGACGGGATCCCCGCGCCGATTTTTTATTTCAGCGCACTGGTGCCATGGATCTATTTCTCATCGACCGTGACCAATGCGGGGATGAGCCTCGTGGCCAACAGCGGTCTCTTGACGAAAATCTACTTCCCCCGTGTCATCCTTCCGGCCGCGGCGGCGCTGGGCAACTTGATGGATTTCCTGATCAGCTCCGTTTTCCTTGTGGGTTTTGTTGTCTACTACAGGATTCCACTGGGCTTGAATCTCCTTCTCTGGCCGGCGCTTGTGGTCCTGCTCATGCTCCTTTCGCTCGGCCTGGGCGCGTTCTTCGCGGCACTCAATGTCAAGTATCGGGACATCAAGTATGCCTTGCCCTTCGTTATCCAGCTCTTGATGTTTACGACGCCCATTATCTATCCTGCAAGCATGGTCCCCGAGCGCTTCCAGTGGCTACTGGCGCTCAACCCGTTGAGCGGACTTATCGAGGCCTTCCGGTATGTGGTGGTCCCAAGCCATGCTCTCGACTGGAGCCTGCTGGAACTCTCCGTCGTCAGCACGGGAGTTCTTTTCGCCGCAAGTGTGGCTTACTTCAAGAGCACGGAGAAGGCCATGGCGGACCTCGTGTGAGAAAGCTTAGCTGCCATGACGCGCCGCATTGAGGTTCAAGGGCTCTCCAAGCGATATCGGCTTGGACGGGCCCAGCACGACCAGATGCTCCGGGAGCGGCTCATCGAGATGATCAAGCGCCCTCTTGGTCGCATGAAAGAGACAGAGTCCATCTGGGCTCTGCGGGATGTTTCGTTCGACGCGGACGAAGGGGAGGTCGTCGGCATTATCGGGCGAAACGGAGCGGGGAAGAGCACGCTGCTCAAGGTTTTGTCCAGGATCACTTATCCGACCTCGGGGGAAGTAAAGATAAATGGGCGTGTCGCTTCCCTGTTGGAGGTCGGGACCGGTTTTCACGATGAGCTCACCGGCCGGGAAAATATTTTTCTCAACGGCTCCATTCTTGGCATGCGGAAGCGCGAGGTCGAAGAACGCTTCGATGCTATCGTCGATTTTTCGGGCGTCGAGCAGTTTATCGATACGCCGATCAAACATTATTCATCGGGGATGCGTCTGCGACTTGGATTTGCCGTCGCCGCTCACCTGGAACCGGACGTGCTTATCGTCGACGAGGTACTGGCCGTGGGCGACGCAGGGTTTCAGAAGAAGTGCATCCAAGCCATGGAAGGATTGCGAAACAGCGGGCGCACGGTGCTCTTCGTCTCGCATAATCTGGCCGCCGTCGAAAACCTTTGTTCGCGCGGGATCTGGATTGACGCGGGAAAAATCCGCATGGATGGAGCCGCTAAGGACATCATCGCGAGCTACATGAGCTCGTTTGTCGGTGAGCGGGTTTCAGGTTCCGATCTGTCGGGGGCGCGGAACCGATTGGGCAGCGGCGAGATCCGGTACACAAGACTCGAAACCTTGAGTCCCGACGGTACGCCCTGTGCGATAATCAGGAGCGGAGACGGCTTGGTCCTCCGGTTCCACTACCACGCCGAGAAGCTCATGCGCGATCCGAGCTTCGGGTTCCGCCTGTATACGGAGATGGGGACGCTGATCACTGAAACCGGCCATTTGCTCCATGGGATTCATATTCCCAAAGTGGAGCCCGGTGACGGCTATCTCGAGTTGGAGATCGACTCCCTCAACCTGGTTCCCGGACAGTACCTGTTTTCGCTCTGGATTACCGGTCAACCGAGCAAGATCGTATACGACGGCGACGTGCGTGCCTCGCTGGAGGTTGAGGTCGCCGACGTCTACAAATCCGGACGCATGCTCGACAGCAGGCACGGCCTGGTATATTTCCCGCAGCGATGGAGGGTTAAACAGGCGTAGGTTCCGGGACACGGAATGGTGCACTGTTCTTTGCCGGGAGATGGTTTCAAACATGAGTGAATCCGAGTCGCCCGCCGGCCACAGGCTGGGTCTGCGCGCAGGGGAGTGGGTGGAGGTACGCACCGCAGACGAGATCCTCACCACGCTGGACGACCGCGGCCGCCTGGATGCCCTCCCGTTCATGCCGGAAATGCTCAAGTACTGCGGAAAAAAATTCCGCGTCATCAAGTCGGCCCACAAGACCTGCGACACCATCGAGCGCTATAAGGGCAGGCGCATGACAAACGCCGTTCACCTCGAGGCGCTTCGCTGCGACGGTGAGGCGCACGGCGGCTGCCAGGCGAGATGCCTGCTTTTTTGGAAGGAAGCATGGCTGAAGCGCGTTACACGACGGGAGCTGCACGCTCATCCTGTGGAACCGGCTGTGCGTCCCGCGGCGAGGAAAGCGGCGGCACAATGTGACCTCGAGGTTCTTCAACGGAGCACTCGGGTGTCGGCCGCGGAGGGCGCGGCGGAAGGCTACGTCTGCCAGGCGACCGAGGTCCTCCGCGCAACAACTCCGCTCGAGTGGTGGGACCCACGCCAGTATTTGAAGGACCTGACTTCCCGGAACCTACGGCTTCGCGATTTGATTTGGTATGGAATGATCGCCCTCTACAACGTGGTCATGCGCTTGCATTGGCGCGGGCGCCCATACCCGTACGTCCGCGGGCTCGCAGAGGGCACCACACCCACCACCGTGCTGAACCTCCAGCCGGGCGATCTGGTCCAGGTCCGCTCGAGGGACGAAATCATGCCCACCATCAACGTGAATCGGAAAAATCGGGGGCTGTCCTTTGATGTGGAAATGGTGCCCTATTGCGGCAAGACATTTCGGGTGCTCAGTCGGGTAGAGCGCATCGTCAACGAAAAAACCGGGGCCATGACTCGAATGCCCAATGCCTGCATCATCCTTGAAGGTGTAACCTGCAGCGGGTGTTTCAGCGACAATCGTCTTTTTTGCCCCAGAAGCATGTATCCATATTGGCGGGAAATCTGGCTCAAGCGGGTAGAGTCGACAGACCCATCGGCTCAATAGTGACTAAAGAATCTCGCTCGCGAACGCCTTTTGTCGCGGACACGAGCACTCCGAGGCCAGTCTATGACGCCTGACCGGAAACCTCTGGTCAGTGTGGTGACGCCCGTCTATAACGGCGAGCGCTATCTGCGCGAGTGCATTGAAAGCGTGCTTTCCCAAACCTACACCAACTGGGATTACACAATCGTCAACAACTGCAGCACTGACGGAACCCTCCGCATCGCTGAAGAATACGCCGCCAGAAATTCACGGATCCGAATCCACAACAACGAAACCTTTGTCCGGGTGATTGCAAGCCATAACATTGCGTTCCGTCAGATCTCGCCCCAAAGCAAGTACTGCAAGGTGGTGGCCGCAGACGACTGGCTTTTCCCGGAGTGCCTCGAAAAGATGGTTGATCTTGCGGCTAAGCATCCCTCTGTAGCGATCGTAGGAGCCTATGGACTCTACGGCCAACCGGGCGTGGGGGTGGCGTGGGTCGGATTACCCTACCCTAGTGCCGTTGTTCCGGGCGGGCGTGACGCATGCCGCCTCAGGCTGCTGGAAGGACAGTATGTTTTCGGCACGCCCACGTCGGTACTCTATCGTTCAGATATCGTACGCAGTCGCCACGCCTTCTACAACGAGTCCAATTTTCACGCAGACTCGGAAGCGTGCTTCGAGTTTCTCGGGAATCGTGATTTCGGCTTCGTGCACCAAATACTGACGTTCCGGCGAATGCAAGAGGACTCGCTGACGTCCCTTTCGAAACGACTCAACACCTACCTGCCTGGCGTCTTGTACGAGCTGGTTAACTACGGCTCGAAATACCTCAGCGACGACGAGCTGAAGAGCCGAACCAAGGAGCACCTCCGGGATTACTATCGTTACTTGGGGAAGCAAATCTACACGTGGCCAGGGCGGGAGTTTTTGAGTTTTCACCGCGGGAAACTCGCTGAAGTTGGGTACCCCTTGAGTGTCTGGGGGCTCGCCTTTGCGGCGATATCCTACGCTCTCGACCTCCTGCTCAATCCCAAGGCGACGGCCGAAGCCGTGGTTCGGCGGCTTCACCGTGTAGTAGCGGGCACCTCGAGGTGAAGAATAGCGGCTTTACGGGTTCCTTCCGCTATCGCACGCCTTTTGTTCCTTTGTACAGTAAATTTCCCCAATGCTGACGATAATTGGCCTTCCGATCGGGCCCGATGCCTACACGACTTGCTACTACAGCGCCCTGCAAAGTCGTGGGGTCCGAGTGATTGAGGGCGACTTCTCCGGGAGCTCGCTCCTGGCAAATCGCCATGGCGCGGATTACTTGCATTTGCACTGGCCGTCGTTCATCTACAAGGACAAGTCGGCAATCGCAAGTCTGAGGAAATTCGTTCGATTCGTTTTGCTTCTTGCCCTCACCAGGCTCTGCGGGATCCGTCTATTGTGGACCGCGCACAACCTCTACCCTCATGATCGGAACAAGATCGCAGCCTTGGACCGGCTCGGCCGCAAGATACTGGTGTCACTGAGCCACCGCATATTCGTGCACGGCACTTCCGCTGCCTCGACTGTTACGCAGGAGTTTCCCGGTGTCCGGGGAAAGCTCGTGATCATTCCCCATGGCAACTGGATTGGTTTCTACAAGGATGAATGCACTCGCGCGACCGCACGGGCTCGGCTGAAAATCCCAGCCGATCAATTTGTCTTCCTCTTTATCGGTTTGTGCAAGGAATACAAGAATCTCGAGTACCTCGCCAAGTGTTTTCAGGATGGTCCCTTCGGCGAGGCAGCCCTATGGATCGTAGGTCATTTTCAGGAGGCCGAATACTACGCGCGCGTGAAGGCGCAGATAGAGCGTCGCCCGCAGGGGATTCGTCTTGAGGATCGCTTCGTTCCAAACGACGAGCTTCAATACTATCTCGCCGCCTGCAATGTGGTGGTGTTGGCGTATGCGGATATCCTGACTTCCGGCGCTGCAATGCTGGCCATCAGTTTCGGACGGCCGGTCATCGCGCCGCGCCTCGGGCATTTGCAGGATGTAATAAACCCGGAGTGCGGGATTCTCTACGACCCTTCCGACCCAAAGGGTCTTGCTCGCGCCATGCAGCAGGCGCAGACCCGTAACTTCGATGATGCGGCCATCCGGCAGCACGCTCGCAGGTTCGAATGGCGGGATGCCGCCATGAGAACCATCTCGGCTCTTGCGTAATATTCGCAGCCGGTATTCGGCTGTCCCGGCACACCCAATCCACAGGGGGACCTGACGCGTGGCTTACGTTTTCGCACACCTCCGATCGAGCCCTTGGCGGTGCAGTAGGGGTTTGGTACGCTTCTTGCGCCGCAAGCGTGATGAGGTCCCTCAAAAGAGACATCGTGTTTGACAACATCCGGACCGATATTCGCGAGCTGACGCGCAGGGAAACCGGCGTCCTCGCGAAAGTGGGCGTGATATTGCTTAATCCCGGCCTTCATGCTGTGCTGCTGTACAGGCTCGCCCGATGGTTTCATCTGCGTCACCTGCGCCCGCTCGCGGTGTTGACCAGCTACTTCTGCTCAGTCCTCACGGGCGCGCAGATTTCCGCCCGGGCCACCATAGGAAAGGGATTCGTCGTCAGTCATCCGCACGGAATTTCTGTCGGAGCGACAACGGTCATGGGAGAGTACTGCACACTCACGCACGGAAACCTGATCGGGCAGCTTCGTGGCGACAGCGACCGCCCGGTCATCGGCAACTATTTTGTCGCCGCGACGGGTGCCAAGATCCTGGGGAGGATACGGATCGGAGACAAGGTTCGCGTCGGGCCGAATGCGGTCGTGATGCAGTCGTTGCCCGACGGGGTGACGGTGGCCGGGAATCCGGCAAGGATTGTCCGTGATCGCAGACCTCCTGAATCCGGATCGGCAGCCCGAATCGCGGGCCGAGGTGCTTCTCTAAACCCTCACGCAGCGGTGCTGCGGCGCCTGGTGGAGGTGATCACCAACGGCTCGGGAGTGATGACACCGAGGGATGAGATCGGCGAGGACACGGTGCTCATCGGTGGGGGAATCGGGCTGGACTCCATCGAAATGCTGCACGTGATCAGCGCGGTCGAAGAGGCGTTCGGGCTCACCATCGATGAGAGTGAACTCGATATACGCCATCTCGAAACGGTCGGATCGCTGGCGGCATTCATCGGGGAACGGCTCTCGAGATGACCAGCAAGCTGGTGCTTTCGGATACGCTGGACGGCCGATGGACCAGAGAGGGAACTCGAGTAGCCATCCGCGAGGGCGATCGCGAAATAACGTTTCGAGACTTGCTCCGTTGGTCGCAAGCACTCTCGCGCGCCCTCGAGCCGACCCTTCGGGAGCCAGGGCAGCGCGTTGCCCTGCTGCTGCCCAACTCGGCGGCGTTCGTTGCGGCGTTCTTTGCGATCGCACGGCTCGGTGGCGTCGTGGCCCCTCTGAGCACACAGTATCGGTCGCAAGAGCTGGTGTACTACCTGAATGACCTCGACGCCGTCGCGGCGCTGACGGACTCCAGATTCGTGGCGCAGATAACTGCGATCCTGCCCAGACTCGAGCGCCCACCTGCCCTCGTCGAAGTCTCGCTCGGCGAGGACGCACGACTGCTTCAGCCGGGTCCGGGCGGAGGGCGTCCAGTACGGACCGCCGACTCCGCCCCCCTCCTTCAGCAGTATACGTCGGGGTCGACGGGCGCCCCCAAGCGGGTTGTCCGGACGCATTCGGCCCTCCACCTCGAGCTGGAAGCCCTGCGCGCCATGTTCGAGACGGGCGAGGCCGATCGTTTTCTCGGCGTGACTCCGTTCTCTCATGTAAATGGTCTGGTGCGTACCATGATGTCCGCCATGTACACGGGCGCGACGCTTTATCCGGTGGAGGAGTTCAAGCGCCGGGAAATCCTCGATCTCGTCGCGCGCGAGCGAATCACGTTCCTCGGGGGAGTGCCTCAGATCTTCTCGATCTTGAGCCAGACGCCGGCGCGGGCCGAAGTGGATCTCTCGGCCTTGCGCATCGTCTTCTCCTCCAGCGCCCCGTTGCTCCCCGCGGACAGCAGGCAGTTTCACGCGCGCTACGGCATCGCCGTGCGGCAACTGTACGGTTCGACCGAAACGGGAAGCATCAGCTTCAATCGGGATCCCGCCCTCGAATCGTGCATTGAATCCGTTGGAGCCCCGATAGCGGGTGTGCGCGTGGAGGTGTTGGACGAGAAGGGACAGGCCCTGGCTCCCGGCCTGGAGGGAGAGCTCACGATCACGAGCCCGTTTGCCGCCTCGGGCTACCTGGACAACGAGGCCGCGACTCGTGAAAGCTTCCGAGGCGGCGCGTACTTTTCCGGGGATCTGGGAACCAAGGACGCACGAGGGTACCTTGCGATTACGGGTCGCAAGAAGCTGATGATAAATCGGGGCGGGTTCAAGGTGAACCCGTACGAGGTCGAGGCCGCGATCAAGGAGCATCCCAAGGTCGTCGAGGTCGCGGTGTTCGGCACCCGGAGCCCGCAGGGGGACGATCTCGTGTGCGCCGCGATCGTATCATCCGAGGCCTGCACCACGGAGGAAATCCTGTCGCACTGCCGCGATCGGATCGCGGCCTTCAAGATTCCCGCTCGCATCGAGTTTCGGGATACTCTGCCCAAGAGCGCGACCGGAAAAATCCTGCGCACGCAGCTTTGAACGCTGCACCGGCTTCCGCCGATCCAGCAGCTCCACCGGCACGCGAGAGGGCTCCCAAGTCGGGTGCCCGCGTTAGAGTTTCACGAAGATTCTTTTTCCATGGAGGACATAAGCGATCGCCCAGAGCATGGCAACGAGCACAACCGATTCCAGGACCGGGGCGTGGATCCCCGTAAACATGTCAATGCCCGTCAGCCTCTCCGGAATCGCAAGGAACCGCCATTTGTAGTAGGCCAGCGTGTAGAGCAAGATGGAATTCGTTCCAAGCACCACGAAAGGAAAGGCCCACGCCCGCCATTCACGTATATCGCAGGCACGATAGAAGGCGGCGAGCACAAGGATCGTGACGCCGGAGCTGAAAAGCACCCAAGAGGGCGTCCATATGGATTTCACGATTGGACAAAGCCATTGACCAGCGACCAGCCCAGCGGCCAGGACGGCCGCGCCGGTCAGAAAGAGAGCATTGCCAATCTGCGTCTTTCCTCGGCCGCTGACGAGAAGTTCTCCAGCCATGACGCCGAAGATCATCGTCGCGATTGTCGGGATGAAGTTGAGCGTCTGCAGACCTTTCTCCTGGAAGAGGAACGGCTCTGCGCGAGGCAGCAGATTGAGAAACCAGACGTCGAACGCCGAGGCGGCGTTCGTATTCTTGTTCCAGTGAGCGAACAGCCCGCTGAAGACCTCGTCGCCGGGCTGCACGCCTACCTTGGAGGGGTCGAAGCCGGATGGCGGAAGCGGATACATCACGAACAACGCCCAGTAAGCGACCAGTATCGCGAGCAGGCAGCCGACCTGGACGGACCGGGATTTTCCAACGAGCAGGAAGGCGAATATCGACGCGAGGGCGAGCTGACTGAATACGTGATCGAAGTTCAATTCAACCGCGCCGATGTTCGCGAGAAGGCGAAAGGCTGAAGCGACGATTATCGCCGCCCACCAAGTCAGCTCGATTCGGTGCTTGACGGGCGCGGAGGCAATTCCCATCGTCGCGGCGAGCCGCTCGAAGGCGGGAAGCCCCGCCGCCAGCAGGATAAACGGCCAAAGCTCGTCGAGATAACTCCTGTGTGGATTTTGCAGAATTAGCAGAAACAGGGGGAGCAGGAGCAGGGCCGCCGCCCTCAGCGCGACGTGACCGAAAATCTGTCGCTCGGTGGCTCCGCGGCGCCGGCGCGCGGCAGCTGAAAGCGGCATTACGACCCCGACGAGAAATACGAAGGAAGGCATGATGAGATCCCACACCGAGAAGCCGCTCCACTGTACATGTGTGAACCACGCCGCCAGGTTTGCCCAGACCGGATCGTCCGGAAACTGGCGGGCCATTCTGTTGAAGGAGAATCCGCCGTACAGATCCGGAATCAGCAGAAATATGACCATGCCCCGATATGCATCGACGGCGACTATGCGGTCGGTTGAGGGCTGCATGGTCAATGTTGTTCGAGGGTGCTTGGCCCAGCGGCCCAGCGTCGAGGGAATTATATCCGCGTCCACACTTGCTACAATATTCACCCTCAGGCCCAGCGTACATAACAAAGTCGGGAGGATTCGAGAATGACGGCGCGGACGCCGATCTACGTGCTTGCGGTCGCCTTGGCGGCGTCGCTCGTGCCAGTGAGCCGGCATGCAGCCGCTGCCGATGTTCGCGTCGCGCTCTCCCGGCGACGCGCTCCTCCTGCTCGCGGCCGAGCAGGGCGAGCACGCCGAAGGCGCCGAGGTTCATGACCGAGTAGATGGCGAGGTAGAAGAGCGCGGCGGCGCCGCCGTCGCGGCCGCCGGCCACCACCGCGACCAGCAGGTAGCCGGCATGGGCGATGCTTGAATAGGCGAGCATGCGCTTGAGGTTCGTCTGCAGCAGCGCCGTCACGTTGCCCACGGTCATGGTGAGGATGGCGATCCACGAGAGCAACGGCCGCCACTCGGATTGGAGACCTGGCAGCGCGACGATGACCAGGCGCAGCAGGGCTGCGAAGCCCGCGGCCTTGGCCCCCGCCGACATGAAGCCGGTGACGGTGGTCGGCGCGCTCCTCGCAGCTGCGATGTTGGGATACGAGATGATCTGACGGCCGGCGACGACCTGACCGGTCGTGCCGTAGCTGACTTTGACGAGCACCTGGCCGTCCGCGGCGCCGGAGTAGGTCAGCCGTTCCATGACGCAGGTCTGATCGGTTCCGCCGCAACCGGCCACGAGGAACAGCAGCACGACAATGCGCATCATTCCTCCTTGGAAAGATGTGGACGCCGTAATGCCTATCGCTGCCCGCGCGCATGGCCACTTCCCGATAACCGACTGGCCATCATGCGGAGCGGTT